>Ga0208553_1000224_pt1 | contig 22034 bp, 19 predicted proteins | sample 6_EtaG_FD_184079 | JGI IMG/M metagenome (GOLD analysis project Ga0208553, IMG submission 184079) | Marine viral communities from the Subarctic Pacific Ocean - 6_ETSP_OMZ_AT15160 metaG (SPAdes) (version 2) | ecosystem: Environmental > Aquatic > Marine > Oceanic | place: Pacific Ocean | collected...
CCCCACCTCCATCCCTAACTTGATTGAAAAACTCACCAAAATCTACTTGTGATTCTTCAAATGCTGCTGCCTCTGCATTGAGCTTCCGTGTCTTTGCCACAGATTCGTTTTGTAATGCATTCGATAATTCCCGTTCGTCCTTCAGTTTGCTGTATGCTGCCGGACCTCCACTTTCTCGTGGATCCCATACAGTACCAAGATCCGTAAATGTGTCACCAGCATTTGAAATAGCTTTTCCAAAAAGTGGCTCGTCAGCTTTCATTCTCCTATAAGCCTCTGACCCTATTTGTTTTGCTTTCTTTCCTATATCTCCAAGTACACCCATTATATTTCTCCTTTTGTTTTTAATAATTCAACAACAGCCTCACCACCATAAAGTGATACACCTGTAATATGAAAGTCGTGACTCAATGCTATTTGAATTGACCTATTATTCTGATCATGTATTCTGATTAATATATTAGGGAAATCCTTTTGTATTGCATCAATTATTTCCCTAAAGGCCCTAACCATTTTAGCTCCCCTAAACTGTTCCTTAAGAAGCGAGTAACGTATATCAATAGTATCTTCACCACAACTATATCCGGTAACCATACCAGCTTCTTCACCATCAATATAGCCAATATAATTAATATTAGAAAAACTGTTATTGTCAATCCTATTTACCCTGTAATCAGATTTATTCATTGTGTTTTCTGTAATTCCGTTACTTTATCGTTCAACTCTTTTACTGCATTGACTAAAGTTGCTATAATCGTTCTGTCAGCAATAGACAATATCCCTTCATCATCTTCCTTAACTGCTTCGGGAATAAATTCCCTTACCTGTTGAGCAGAAAATCCGGAATTAATAGATTCGGATTCCATACCAGTTTCTTTTTTCCAAGTGAAATTAATGGGTTTCAAACCAAGTATTGCATTAAGTCCTTTAACAAAATTACCTTTAATATCTTTTAATCGCTCATCAGACTTCGTATTCAGAATGATTCCAACTGAAGAAGCAATCGTTGATATCCATTTCTGTGTTCTCTCCTCTTTTGCTGTTTTTCTTTCTTGGTGTCCTGTTTTGTAATCTTCTTGTTGTTTTACTAGCGCTTGCGAAGCCTCTTCCTGATCTAATTTTGCAAGCCTTTTTTCTTTTACTATATTGGATCTTTCTGTTTCTTCAAATTTAGCCCTCTCCAGTTCTTGCCCCTTCTGCGCAATGTTAAACTTCATCTTCTCATTCGTTTCGCGCGCTTTTTCCGCCCCTCTCTGCGTTAACTCTAAATAGTTCGTAAAATCTGGATCGTAAGCAGAACCTACCTGAGTACCGAAAATATGCTGCCCCTCCCCTTTCTTAAGTCTAAATAGTGATTCATCTTGTAAAGTCGTATATTTTTGTGCCATATTACTTCCCCCCTTTTTTTTGTATCCCTAATATTGTCGTGAAAATAATTTCTGTCCAAAACCAAGATCTGGTCTTGATAATCGTTTTGGATTAAATACGTTTCTACTAATAGCAGAACCAATACCAATATTTTTAAATGCATTAAATGCATTTTCTGCTAATGATCGTTCCTGTGTTGGTTGTTCCTGTGCTGGTGGTTGTTCCTGTGTTGCTCCTGCTACCGACAGAAAAGTATCATTATCAAAGGCTCTTTGAAGATTTTTAAAGAAACCCTCCATCGTCATATCCGTTTGTCTGCCTTTAAACTTAAATCCAAGATTCGATCCCTTTCCCGCCTTTAATGCTTTTGGTACATAATTTGGATTTTCCCTTAAACTAGCAGCCTTATTCTCTATTCCCCGGAGGGCTGCGAGTGCATTATTTATCCCCTTGCCTTTAATTTTCCCACTCTTTAACCCTTCGGTTATACGGATCCATGCCGGATTCTGTTTGGGGTTAAGTATTTCCTGTTTACGTGACTCCCTGGCATCACCTATTGATATCATAGGGAAAAAGCGGTCGAGATTGCTTCGCCCAAACATCTTGGCATACGCGGCTTTTGAAAGACCTGGATACTTGTCCTGCGCCATTCGCACAAATGTAGATAATTTATTCCTACGTTTAGCAGCGGGAGTTCCAGACAGTGATGCTCCCTTGCCTAATGTTTTATATGTGCCAAGTCCATGTTCATTTAAAAATGTACCGATAGAAGTGCTAAATGTTCTTTGCGCACTCGGTTCCGTTCGCTTTCCGAAAAGATTGGCCAAGGACATACCAAGCTTCACATTCATGGGTCCAATACCGTACTTTTCTACCCATTCCGGCCCTACTGATTCCGGCTTATCTTCTGGATCTCGTTGATCGCCTAAATAATTTAACGCTTTTGTAGCTGCATTAATATAACCAAGTGGTCCCGCCATTTTTAATCTTTCAACCTCAATCTTTCTTCTTCATAAAATCCACTAACCCACAATGGTTCAAATCCTATTGTTTCATTGTTTGTACTTATAGTAAACTTCAATCTATGAAATACTGACCGTCCCCATTGAGAACCTGCAATACTATGTATTGGCATTGTTGCGTCATATCCTGATTTAGCTGGTGATAAAGTTATCGTTTTAGGCGTTTGATTTGTATCTCCATAATGAGCAATGGTTACCGAATTGGGTGTAGAAGACTTTGTTTTCATAACCAACCTAATATACCGAATCAATGTTTCCACCCCTAAATTACCGTCAAATAATAAATCACCCAACTCAAACTCATAAGCAATTGAACTGCCATCGCCTGTCCATGCCGTGCCATTCTCTAATCTCTCCATATATCCGGAATCTATCATTGCATAGTTATAGTGAGCACCATTAGTATCAACAACCTTAGTACCACATTGTAATAAATTAGCACTTTCTCTATCAGCTTCCCACCATTTCTGTCTTCGTAAATCAAATACCAATTCTTTATTTATGGTCGTAGAATTACCAGAAGCAAACAACCAGTGATATTCATAAACACCGCTTGAATTATCCCAGAATCCATAACCCTCAGCTATCTTATCTAAATTAATAGACTCACTCTTGGACTGGTCAAAATAATTACTTATAGTATCTGATATTGGAAATATAGCCGTAGAATCATATAACATAATACCATTTTCAGATTGCCATACAACTACTTGTTTACTTTGTAGTTGTGCAAATTCTAAACCTATTGGACTGGCTTTAAATGTATATGGTGCAGGACAACCAACATCATCACTAATCTGTGTAACAGTCCAACTATCCGGATTGGTTCCGGTTAATAAAAACATAGAATTATTTTTAGCAATCAATATATCGCTTTCACCGCCAGTAGTTAGTTTAGTAAATATCTCAACAGCAGCAAGTACTTCAGTCTCATCTCCAAACCTAAACGTTCTAGAATCTATACCATTAAAGGCATTCAAAGTCCCTAGGGCTGAAACCCTCGCTGTATTCTTTGTATCTGATTGATTTGAAAACAACCACGTCCTGTTCTGGGCATTTAATGCAAAATTGTATTTCTCTATCTGTTTTTGTACTGGTATCCCACTAACAAAATAACACAATACATCATCGGCAAAGTTTTCACTCCATTCTAGTTTATAGTAATAAAATGGCTCTTCTTTGCTAACCTCTCTCCTAAATTCCACATTCTCACCTAGAGGACCCCATGTTATAAATCCAGATTTACCAAATGAAGAGTTATTACTTATAGTACCATCTTGTATAGAACCAACACTTATCCACTCAGCTCCATTCCAATAACTAACTGTAAGAACCGCTGTGATATCTCTGGCACTAGCCATATTAGTATCAGTTGTAGTAATACCAGAGCCGGAGCTTGTAACAGTAAACCCATTAACACTGGTCCCTGTTGTAACAGATGTAATAATAACCGATGCATCTTCTTCTTCGGCTGTATAATTAGGAATCGATGTCTTATTATTAATACTTGCTGCCACATCTGTGGCAAGAAGCGTACTGCTTCCTGATCCAGCAGTTACTGTTCCAGACATTATTTCGACACTATTCACGGTAATACCTGTTATTGTATCATTTACAGCAACATCATCACCAAAAGCCACCTTACCTGTAGCAGAAGTAGATTGATTTGCGCGATCGGGTATCATTTTGATTCTCATACCCTGTTGTCTTTCTAAGAACCCTATCATCAAATATTCAGCAGTAGCAGTGAGTGAAGACATGATCATGTAACTTGACATATCACCGTCAGTAACTTCATCAAATAGATAGTCATCCTCAAAAACATTAACGGTATTATCTTTTTCTATATCATCTTCAAATAACTGTACTGAAGCAACTGTCCTAAAATCACCGTCCCAAAAATCCTGTATATCTTGAAACGGTTCTTTTACTGTAACACTAGATATAGCCGTTGCAGTATCAGCATTTGTAATTTCTATTTTATACCAATAACCCAGTATACCATCTATAACATGTTGTATAGCCACACCCGCAGTAGAATCAAATGTTACAGTACCTGTTTGCGCCAGTGGCACACCGGCAGAAGCAGTATTATCAGTTAAATTAGTCACGGCCGTCCACTCTCCTGTCGAACTAAAGTAATACACACTTAATGTTCCGGCTGAAGTATTGGCATTAGATATCGTAAACCTTACCCCCTCTATTGGTAATATATTACCAACCCTCATATTAACATTTGTTGTTGCAGCCGTATAAGCAGCTGCCGGCACATCAAAGTTTGTTACTGATAATGCACTATTTGTTAACCTGATTTCATCCAATGTCCCATTAAGCGGTTTCGAGGTTGTGGTTCCGTCATGTACAGCCCCTATAAATATTGTAGAATTATATGCTATAGCACCTTCTGTTCTGTTGGTATTATTAGTAAAGGCTTTTTGTATACCATTGACAAATATATAAAAGTTATTAGAATTTTCAACTACACGTATATGAGCAAATGTACTAGCAGTAATTACACTATCGGGAGTCGATAATAAAACCTCATTACTCGAGGCACCACTAGCCATATTAACATCTGTACTTGTAATAGTAGTACATGAACTTGCTACAGCAAATCCATTAACATCAGCACCCTTTATAACAGACGTTATAGTGATTGTAGCACCAACAGCTGCAGCGGTATAATTAGGACTACTCGTATGTGCTGTTATATTAGCAGCCACTGCAGTTGCTGTGGTGTTTAAATCTGTATCAAATGATTCCGCTCCCGACATCACCTGAACACTATTTACTGTAATGCCATCAACCGAACCAGATGCACCTGTATCTAAAGTTACCGTACCTGTTGCTGCATCAGTAGCTTCATTGATAACGAGATTAACAGCACCATCTGTATCTATATATATCCACATATAATCCTGTGTAGCACTACTTTTGGCTTGCGCATATAATCCACTATCAGCAGCAAGGCTAACTTTAGCCCAGCATTCAAATGTCCAAACTCCCCCACTTAATACAAAATCAGAATCATCAGGGATCGTAGCCCAGTCCCCAGTTCCGTCCAACAAGAGCCCTCCAGTTCCAAACTTTTTAATCGCAGTATCTATCTGAGCATTACCAACGGCTGTTACTGTATGTGGTGATACCGGAGAATTATCCGTTATCGTAGTCGAAGCATCGCTCCCATCACAATGTAATAACAATTTAGTTTCACTACCCACACCAGATACGCGTTTCAGCGTAGCTACATTATCAGCGTCAGTAAGTGTGTTCTGTACTTTTTCCGTATAATCATAAAGAAATGTACCATTGGGATCAAAAATAACAAACTTTGACAACCTAGATTCATCACCGCCCCATATCATAGTCTCTACACCATTACAATATAACATCCTACCCAACTGTGCATTTTCAAATCTACCCTTACCCGACCCCGAAGCATCGGTATGTAATGCTGTACCGCTAAAATCACCAGTATTCGGTATAGCAGTATCATTCTTGAACACTTTAGATTGTGTAAGTCCACTATTGAAAGCATGTACAAGCACATGACTTTCAGCAGGTTGTGACTTTGAAAAGTGATGTATATTTCTAACTTTAGGATGACTAGATAATGCCGTAGAATTAATCTTGGTCATCCCCCTAACACCGCGTATACCGTTATCGGTATAACGAATATTCTTTAAGCTTTTAAAATTATCTTGCCTCGTTTCACCGCTATCAGATACTGTAAGGATACGAGTAGGATCAACAGATGTAACCAGTTTACCATCCAGTCCAAACTGAAATGGTTCCAACTCTTTATCTATACTTCCTCTTCTTCTTCTTGGTATAGCCATAAGAGAATTAGTTCCTAACCTTCATATTAACCCGTATTCTATTTCGATTAAGTGCCCTGTCCATATCAACCTTGCCTCTACGCAATATATTATCGGCAGACAAATATAATTTATCACCAAAACTAGGTTCCCTATCCCTGTACTTCAATAACCATACCGCATATTTAATTGTTGCTAAACTTAAATGCGGTGGATACCTAAATGTTCTAAACGCTGACCACACAGGGGCCGGCTTACTTGCATAATAAAACGTTATCGTATGACCTGCCGTACTTGGGGGAGGGTCTAGAACTAGTCTAAACCTTCCCTGTGGTTGTATCACGTAAGCATCAGAACTATCCCAATCCTTATCAACACTTGCACTAGGATCGTTGGGAAAGAGTGCAGTTACAAGTACGGTAGATGAAGTCTTAGAAACAACGACACCACTAGAACTATCTGTGGTATTGTGTACGATATCACCTGCGCTTACATCACTAAAATCGGCTGCACTATCCGTTAATGTGGCTTCGCCGCTACTAGCACCCAATGAACCAGAACCTGTTGCCGTACCAGCCTCCTGACTATCTAGTGTCGGGTCGTCAGTAATACTAAACCTAGTAGGTACAAGAACAGAAGTAGTATCGTCACTAATAATGATATCTTCGTACGGAACCCACTTGATAAATGTATTATTCGTACCATCATTATATTTAACAAAGAAGTATCCACTTCTATCTTTTAAATACATTTTTAGGTAATTAGCATTAAGTGTATAGCCAGTCTGGTCTGCTACCGTAGTAATTGACTGTGTGGTTGTTAGCGCACTAGTCAACCTTGCAACTTCCAGCGCACCTTCGTTCAGAAAATCATATACTGTTTTTTCATCCAGAAAGTCGCCACCAGTTTCTTCATCGAGGAGTAATTGCACTCGATATTTCATCTCTTGTCCGTCCATTTTGCCTCTCTTCTTTTATCCAACCAACTCTTTTTTCTTTTCTAATTTATTATAATCAAAACCTTCCGGAACAGTGATCATATTGCGCTTAGACTTGCCAGTGTCATTTCTTAATATTTCTGAATTGGGATTGGCAGGGGTGTCTTCAAGTAATGTAGACATCATTTTCCATGCATTCTCTGCAACACTGCGACTTACCTTGCCATTTGCAGAAACCGAAATACCCATACGCCTAGCTTCTTCTGTGTCCATATTAATACATGGCTCAGACATTCTAAATGCTTCGTCATGAGGATCAGCCAGTCCCTTTTCCATTTCCAACTTTGTAAACTTACTTCTTGTTATTTCATCAGCAAGCTTGTCTCTCTTCTTTTTTAATTCATCTCTTTGTAAACCGGTTAGTTTCGGCTTAGAATTCTTAATCTGTTCTAACCGTTCCGATCTTCGTTTATGATCAGCTTCAGCATAAGGAATCTCTTCTATCGGAACCTCTTTCTTTTTTAACATACTACTAATTCTATTTACTTCGCTCTCTAATGTTTCGGTTTGCCTTGGTAATGCCCATGCAGGTACAGAACTTCCCTTATCAAAGTCAGCAAAATATTTATAGCCATCATCTACGACTTTACCGGCCGGTGCTACCCTTGCATTGGCTTCTTCTACAATAGCCTTATACTTCTTAAGCTCTGCCAGTTCAGACTCGTCCACCAATATACCCGGTTTCTCTGTACTGTCCTTAACTATCTTTTCCTCAACTTCTTTCTTTACTGCCTGTTTCTTCTTTGTTTTCTTTATAACCATCCAGCTTCTCCTCTAAATAGTAATGAATGATGGTGGGACAAGGTTACCCCTGCCCCAGCCCAATCATTAGAATTAAAAACTTCTTACTTATTAATCATCAGCAGATGCAGCACCTATAATACCACCAGTAGCAGCTCCACTAATATCCTCATTGTAATAATTCTCAAATAACAAACATGTATCAGCAACTACAGATGCAGCCTTAGTAGAAAGGTCACATACAATATAATTATTAGCTATAGTCCCAGTAGTTGCTGTAAGCAACTCTATTCCAGGTTGTGCATTCAAATTACCACCAATGCCATTCTCGAGAATATTCCCTTGAATCAATACATTTGTTGATAATGTCGTATCACCTACAATATTAGCAGTAGAATAATCTCCGCGTATAATATTGCCCCTAATAGTTGTCATTGCCGTATCAGCATCCATATGAATACCTGCAACAGCTGCGCCTATTCCATTGTCAATTATACAGTTCTCAATAACAGTACCTGTGTTGTTATTGGCAATATGTATTGTTGCATTAAACTCGTCAGTACCTGTAGCATCAACACCAAATTGACAATTACGGATTGTAGCATAATCAACACCATCTTCAATAGAAATACCAATTAGTACAGTAGTAACACTAGCATTACATACGATGTTTTCAACCAGTACATTATCTGCACCGATTACTATTTCACCGGCTGCATTATCATAAGTAAAAGTCGGTCTATCTGTTCCGTTACCAATACCTATAACACTAACACTAGCCACGTCTATATCAATAGCATCAGCCGCCGATAAAGTTTCTGCATGTCCCGGTAGTACATATATCACATCACCGTTATTTGCAGTACACTGCCCAACTGCGAAATCTACAGTGGCAAATGGCTGGTTTCTCTGGCCGGCATTTCCTGCGTCTGCAGCCAGATCATGGCCACTATCAACAAAAAATACATTACCAGTAACTATACCACTGCCCGAACTGCCAAACAGAGGAACTCCAAAACTTGTAACTCCGTTTGGGAAATTAGTAAAACCCATATTACTCTCCTTAAGAATCAGGAACATCGCTGCCCCGTGGAATCAAACCACGGCTTACCCGTTAACGCAAAGAGACACATGCTCCCCAAAAGGGGAGCATATATCCATTAATATGCTTATGTAACGTTATTATGGAAATAACTTCTCCAGTCAATAAAGCCACCAGCATGTCTTTCATATACAGAATTTTGAAGCGAAAACGTGTCGAAATCAATTGTGTTATTTGTTTCCGCATCGGCACGCTGTATCCACTTGAAGTTTTTCTTCATAGTAGTTGTATCCAGCATACCCCAACTAGTAGTACTTGTGTCGCTAAGACGCAACCAGTTTATAATACCATATAAACCTTTTTGCATATTCACGTTGTTATTCGCACTATCAACTTCGAGAACCGTCTTATTGATTTCTGATGCCTTAAAGAACAGGTCATCAGGAACTAACAGGCAATAACTATCGCCCATGTCAATTCTTTCACCATTAGCCGCTCTAAACTTCCTCATCAAAATTCTTGTAGCTGCAACAGAAACAGCATTCAACGCAGATGTTCCAAGATTATCAAATCCACTAGAAGTGGAAACTCCGGGAACCTTAGTTGTATGGCTGTTACTAGCAAGAGCCAAACCCTCTTCCTGACTAGGCATAAAATCAAATGCTGCAGATGTTGCGTTAGCAAAAATCTTAACAGCATTTTTATCCCTAACCCTGTAAGCGGAGTTTTTCAATTGCGCAGCTAAATCCATCAAGATGTCGTACTGTAAATCATCAAACAATTTTCTGCTCGCCATTGTTTTACCAGCGTACTCAGCAGGTTCAATTTTAGTTGAATATCCCGGTGTAATACCAAGGGTTGTCAACCTACCGTTGAACTGCGGTATGTCAGTAAGAGCTGATACAGATGTCCACTCTTCCCATGCTCTGGTAGAGTCGGTAATAATATCAAATATCTGCTCCTTTTTACTATGAAGATCATTATACTTCTTTGAATCCTCATCAACCTGACGTAAGTCCTCTTGTAACATTTTTACAAATGCTGGCGAGGTCAAAGGATTAGCCATTGTTAATCTCTCCTTCTAATCTAAACTATTAATTCAATACTAAAATACTATACTATTACGCTGCTATCGGTGTTCCGAAATGCTTTGGTATAAATCTGAAAACTGCGAACTCTTTACTAGCTTCTCTAGCATCGAGATGTTCGCATATAACGCCCCAACCATTAGTAGCGGACGCATCATCGTTTTCAATATAAATACTTTCACTGCCGGTCTGCATAGTACAATATCCAGTAGCGAGACCAATTCTAGCAAATGTATCGCCAATAGCAATATCTTCAGGCCATGAATGATCAAAGGTTAATGTAGTAGTACTTGTATCATCAGATACTCTGTACAATCCCGCATTAGCACCGGTACGACAATAAGACGTACAGTTATTAGCTATACCTGTCATATCACCTGCATTTGCAGTAAACCCTAATCCAGTAGTTGATCCAGTTGTAACTGTCTGCACAGTAAGTGCTGCCCCAAATGAACCACTATATATAGGTGCTTTAATTCTAGTACCGGAATCAATCATAGCAACCTCAACCATAGGTTGGGGATCGCCCTTACTCCACATACCTCCTGCACCAAAATAAGATCTGGCTTTTTGTGTTGCCTGTGTATCAGAATTATCTGTAAGACCAGAAATTGATACTGTACTATAAGTAGTATCATTAGTCTGCGTAATATCATTCACACCAACTATAATACCAGCCAATACAGCTTCACCAGTAGTATCAAGAGCACCACTAGCCTGACCAGCAGGGGCAACACCGCCATCATGTCCCCATTTAACTAATTGACCAACATAAACCGTATCTGCACTTCCGGAAACCGGAAACCATGAACACTGTTCGTCTTTTAAATCTACAACTTCCATAGTTCTTCCTCCAAAAATCCCTTGTTGCTGGTATTCTTCGTTCTAATCAGGGAGTTAAAAAAATTAAAAATCTCCACGCCAGTTCATACTGCCGCAGAATGAGCACCCACTATCAGCAGATGCTGTGTAATAATGAAGAACAGTAATTGGATTTCCGTCAGAATCAGACCTTATTACTGGAGTTTTTTGCTTGATAGTTATACCGCCCAGCATTAAATTCGCGGATGGTGAACCCCCTTCACGATATTCACTACCACTACTACTTGTTGACTTGGTAGCTCCTCGTATTCCGGGTTCAGCTCCGAGTGCTGATGCGGCATATTTAGCATGCGTAACTCCATTAGGAGTGGATTCATCGCCCAATGCACTTCGTTGATCACTATTCGGGAAGCCGCACCACCAGCAGTTATACCAAGTACCATTACCCTGATCAGTCTCATCGCATACAGGAATCGTACGACTGTCATGTGGTATTCTTGGTTTCCGTGCGTTTGGTTGTCGCCTTCTTAATCTACCCATTATAATTTCGCTGTTCCAGACATTGGCGATTTATTAGCCATTGCCTTCTTTACAAATTCTAAATCTTTTCCTCTGCGCTTCATATATGTCTGCACGTGCTCATCTTGCAGTGCAGCACTTATCTCGGCATCAGAACCCTCTTTGTATTCTATCGTACTAGAACCACCTACTTTACCAGAGGGTGAAGTTCCCTTGAATGCCGTTGTGGCTCTAGGCGATTTATACATATTTCTATAATAATTCCTTTCAGCCTTTTCATAGTTTCTTTCAGCATCCGATGTCCCATTAGTTGAATATCCGGGAAGACCTTCTAGTTCATTTAAAATGGCTTCATAAATAGCAGCATCTTCGTTTACTCCAAGTCTTTGAATTGTTCTAGCATAATCATCTACGTATTTATTTTTTGCCCTATTATCAGCAATAGATGTTTCTTCCCTGTCCTTTTTAGCCTCTTCTCTTGCAATCTTTCTAAGCCGCTTTACATCATCGTCTTCATAAGTAGGATCATCAAGATCATTATAATAATTATCAGATTCTCCTGTAGTTGCAGGAGAACTGGAAAGTTCAGAAATCTTATCAAGTAACTCATTATATCTATCATCTTGCTCTCCCCTATAAGACTTAAACTCTCTACCTAATTTGCTATTACCATCTCTAAGACTTTTATTCTCCGCTTCCAGTCTAGCCAGCATATCTTCACCAGACTCCGTTGCTGGTTCGTCAACGACACCATCACTATCGTTAAGTCCATCAAGTTCATCAACCATCTTTTTCTCCTTTAAAAATTATTATCCCAACTTCTTTTTATTCTTTGCATCACGTACTTTCTCTAGCGTGCTTACATTTTTACTATGCTTCCCTATTAAACCATTCCACCTTTTAGCTATATGTTTGCATGCCGAGAATATTGCCCTGTCCTGTTCATTGGATTTTTCCTCGTATATTAATTTAAACTTTTCATCCAATAATAACATAAGATCTTTAAATAATACCTGTCCTGTCTTGGTATTGAGTGCTTCCATAAATTCAGCAGTTTCACTAAGATTTCTAATAGTAGTTTCTTCAACTACATCTATTATTGGCTTTTTGCCATAAACACCTGAGTTATATTGCATTAGCCGCCTCTCTCACTTGTACCTCTTCTGGTGATTGCTCCATTCCAGATTGATTACTTGGGACTGCTCCTGCAGCTCCCTGTGGTTGCATATTACCACCCCCACCAGCCATAGGAGGAGCCTTTGTATTTGCAAAGAACTTATTGCCAAAAGCCTCAAACTCTTTGCCCATTAGTGATGCTAACTCTCCTAATATATAATCAATGGCATCACGTCTTTCCGGATCACTAGCTATAAAACTTAATACTTGTATCCAATTCTGTATTTTGGTTTGTTTAGAAGAATCATCATCTATTGAAGCGGATACCGGTTTATATGTAAAGTCGAGCGTAGGATCAAAACTTATCATCCCTTCCTCTCCCAACATTTTTTCTGCTGTCTCATCTCTCATATGCCTTGCCGACATTTGTGTTATAAACCAGAAAATATCTGTAAGACCCGTATTCTCCATAGTAAGCGTTCTGTATGCAGATCGCGTATCACTACGCCTTACTTGGTTAACAGTAGCTGTAGCCGTTGTTGTTGGAGCCGCTAATTTACTCTGTGTTTCAGCTGACACACCAGATGCCTGTTGCATCATATTCTGATATAAATTAACCTGATTTAAGGCCCCCACTACGTTACTGTCTATCTGCACCTCGTCAAGCTTATCCCCGGTTTCAGTTTGCCAAAATGCTCCGGGTTGCCATACCAGTGTTTCATTATCACTGATATCATGTTGATTACCTTGCATAATTGGTATTGTAGCCAACTTAGTTCTGTCATTCTCCATATTAATAGTATCGTTAATACCAATCTGAAGTTCCCTTAAACACTTGCCATCGCCCATACCATCGTCTTTGGCTGGATGCATATAACACAATCCCCTTGTTACAGGCCTATACGGATTACCCATGGAATCAATGTCACGCGCAGGATGATAACCGATCAATGTTCTAGTGCTACTATTGAACCCATCCATTGCGAATGTAATAACCATCTCATGTAATTCTGCACCTTCCTTTTTCTGTCCGTCATTACCTATACCACTTGTAACATTAACAGGATTACCATTGGGATCCCTATCTCCTTCTTCATTACCAACCATAACCCAATGCTTACCAAGTCTTTGTAATACCATTAACGATTTTAGTGGTGTTTTGATAGCATTACTTTTATTATCAAGACCATGATGAGTTGTTTTATCTCCTTTTGTATCTGTCTCTCGAGGTGTATTACCACTATCTGTACGAAGTTTGTCAAGATTAAAATATTCCATAGTATCGGCATTGGCTTCCAATTCATCAACGGTAGTATCAAATCTTAGTATTATCCATTGTTTATCCTGTAAACTATACACATACGATGGATCGGTAAATACATCCCTTGGATCAATAACATCAAAGTTAAAATGATCCTTAAGAACAACATCCACTTCAACATCCTGATCTGTAAATTGTTCTATCGGGCCACCATTAATATCAGTGCCTATTTGCTCACGAACCCTTCGTGTTCCTATCTTTTCCATACGCGTATCCTGTTCCCACCAACACCTAAAATAAGCAACACCACTAATATTTTTCATATTAATAGCACGCATATACTTTTGATAAAACCACAATTGCCTTCTGTTTAATGTCTTGTTTATTAAATCTTTATTTACTTTAGCCGCGTTCTTATGGACTTCCTGTTCACTGCCAATATATACTTCTACAAAATCATGTGTCCTAAAATATAAACCTGCTTCTATAGCTGATTGCGTAAGCATCTGTGATGTGAACTCCGGAAAGTATATATCCGACATCCAATCGTAATTCTTTTCAGTGCGCTCACAATCAAACATATCCAAATAATCTAAATAATCATTATCCGGAATATTGTTATTTGCCCGACCAACCCGATATTCATCATCTATTATTGTATTGGCTAGCTGATTAGCTTGCTCATCGTTTACTGGTTTTGCCATATGTCATTCCTTATCTACTTGTTTGATAGTACTTTTTATGTATATATTTTCTTGGTTTACGTGCCACCTGACTTCTTGGAGCGAATCTAATATCTTTCATTAAAAACTCTAAGGCCGTGCAAAAATGACTCCACCTAACAGTTGGCTTACTCTTTTCTATTCTCCAGCCTTTAAGAGAATCAACCACAAGAGGACAATCATTTAATACCCATAATGTCGGCAATCTCTTAAACAATCCACTTTCTGTTATTTGGTTATTAAACGGTTCCCTGCATAACAAGGCATTGCCTAATCTTCGTCTTACTTCATCCCTTCCCCTTAGGTTATGGTCAGTCTTAGATGCTGTAGACTTAGTATTCGCACTTTCCCACCAACCACCGGTACACTCTTCATTCTTGGCCATCTGCTTAAAATAATAATTCATATCATCTATTACACTTTTAGTAGTATTAGACTGCTTAATACTGGCAAGTGGGTCAATAAGATTCATACCAAACTTACGTGTTTCACCACTTACATCAACAATCATCTTGCACACAGACAATGTATTATACCTTTCTGGATCAGGGTTTAATTCTGCATACACAAAAGCCTCATTGTATGGCGATAATGCCACAAATATAATAGCCAATTTAGTTGTAGGATGCCAATCTACAGACCTGAAAAATACCCAATCATTTGGTATGCCGTCAGGAAATACTTTGGAACCCCTTACTACATGTATCTTTGGTGTAAACTGTTTATATATTTTACCGGTAACAGCAGCAAAGATGCCATACCTACGCATGTCAATTAACTGTTCATCATCAAGTCCTGCATATTTTTTTGTAATAACATCCGTAATTAACGTAGGATTATCATCTGTTGCCATCTGAACAACGGCTATTGATTCTTTGCTATCAGTAAATTCTACTTCTGGATAATTAATATTATGCTTGCGCTTATAATAATCACGCATAGCCTTGCTTCTATAATATACTTTAGCACGTTCAAACACCCTGTCATAGTAATAACTAATGGCATTATCTACTGTTGGTGTATACGAAATACAAGTATCACCATCTTCCACCATAAGACGGGCTGGTTGTTCGTCATAGAATGGTTCTGGTGCTAACTCATCCAGCCACGTAGCTGTACGCTTGAAACCAGCAACTCTCTGTGGTGGTTGTGCATAACTAACATACTCTATTATAATATCATTACCACCATATGGATCTCTTATTACCTGTACCTGTCTTCGCGCAGTAATATCCTTTCTAAGTAAAAATGGTGGCAGCCATCGCGTAAATTCAGGATATTGCGTATTCTTTACCTCGCCAGATCTATCACTCTCGTCACCAGTAGAAGTACTTTTTTCCATAGGCAAACTCTGCGAAGCAAATCTATATATCTTGTTTACCCTTTCGTGCCTAAGTATCTCTGTACCACAATAAGGACATGGCTTGTCTTTATGATTCTCAAAATACACTTTAGGCGAAAAGTAGTGGCCGTCTTCATATCCCTCCATATCTTCTTTGGCTCTTAACCTGTCATTGTAATCTCTGGCTTTCTGACATTCAAAGTATACCATATTCTTCTTTGGTACAGGATGCCAACCAAGAATGCGCAAAACATAACCATAAGCAATAACAGCCGTTCCACCAGCTTGGTTACCTTTACACACAAAGATTATATCATAATCCGCATTAAAGAAAGCTGCTGAATGAGGCGTATGTTTGTAGGCATATAAATTCGCAAAATCATTAGCTTCTTTTTTTTGTTTGTTCGTTAATTCTAATTGCATAGTTTTGGCTTACAGTATAGGTTCTACAAAGAAAGTAATCCTAACCTCGTCATTAGCATGCCAAGCAGTTGACCCGTCTGTATTCTGGAGACTAACATGCAACTCACTGGAATTATCTTCATCTATGTAATACATCGGACTATCACCCAAATCCCTGATACCTCTATATAAACCGCCACCACCTATCTGCTCAAGGTCCCCTTCGGCAAACTCCATCCTACCCTGAAACAAATCTAAATCAGGATCGGTTGCAAGCGAAGCAGCATCACTACCCCAGAAATTAATATAGAACGGAACCAATGTAGTTGTATTTGTGTTGTCTGCAACTATTACGGCCCTATGTATTCTCAGTTTCTGTATTTGTGCTTCACTGTATCCATCAGGAAAACTTAAATCTTCATACTCTTGCGCGCCAGTGGCCAATGCGCCACTAAAATGTGAATCCTTATCACTCTTTATTTGATCTATTGTATAAGGCATTTCTTGTTTAACCCCCACTAATTTTCTCACTAAAAATATAAAACTATTTATTTACTCCTGCCAATCCTGCTGCTATCCACGTCTTATAACCTTTCATCATTTCCTGCCTCCTATTAAAATTTATATAAATTACCTGTTGATTCTATTGCATTACCAACTTCTGTTACTGTATGCCCTGTGTTTCCTGAATCAGTAAAAGTTGCTCCACTACCTGTTGTTCCTGACTTTGCCTCTCCACCATGTATGAGAAGGAGGGTGTTAGCATCGCTTGTGAATTGAGTAGACGATGGGGTAAATGGAGTACCAGAGGGATATCTAGCTACATCAGAAATTCTAATCTCGTCTATATACCCTTCCATGTCAGCTGATCCTCTTGTACGACCTATCGCAAAAACTCCTCCAAGATTAGGCATAGTAAGGGAAGTGGTAGAATTTCCTATTGATGTTCCATCAACGAATATATGCCATAGATTACTAGTATCTCTTACTATTGCGATATGATGCCATGTATGGCTTTTTAAATTAGAATCAGGACTAAGTGATAAAAGAGTCGATGCTCCAGAACGGACAGAAAAATTTATTTTCCAGTTAGGGTCTGATAAATGGAGTCTTACATAATTATCATTATCATCATACTGACCTATAATGCCATTATGTGATGATGGATTAACATTTGGGAATCTTACCCATGCTTCCCAAGTAAAGTTGCCAGTACTAAAATTCCAGTCAGCATGGTCAGGAACAGAAAGATAATCTCCTGAACCATCAAAATAATACCCTACTCCATCAGTAGAAAACTTATACTCCGCTCCTGTAGACCTTTGGGCAAGCCCGTTTTCAGTTACTGCATGAGTTGTATTTCCTGAGTCATTGAAAGTACCACCTCTTGCTGATATAGCATTACCAACTTCCGTAACTGTGTGTCCTGTGTTGCCTGAGTCAGTAAATGTAGCTCCACTTCCTGTAGTACCTGATGCCCGATTCCCTGTAAAGTATTCATCTCCATGTATAAGAAGGAGAGTGTTGGCATCAGAAGTATAACGTTCTGTTGGTGGAGAAAAATTAGCTGCCCATCTTGCTGTGTCTGATAGTCTGAACTCGCTTATTTGCCCATCCAAATATGAAGCTGAATTTCGCTGACCTATGGTAAGGGTATCAGCTACATCACTAATAGTGTTAGTTGATATTGCTGTGTTCTCCGTAGGAGTTATACCAGTACCGTTAATATACATCTCAAGGTCTGCTCCATTTCGCACAATAGCAAAATGATACCATGTATTTATAGATGGAGTCCATGCCCCTCCATAGTCGGCTTTCACATCTCCTGCATTTCTAGCATAGAACTCTATATAACCACCACCACCACCCATAAACTGTACATTTACTTGATTACTACTGTCAGCCCTCTGGTCATAAAATGATTGAGTTGTTGCTGTCGAGTTAAACTTAACAAAGGCTTCTATGGTGAAATTACCAGCACCTAGAGTCCAGTCTGCATGGTCTGCTACAGAGAGATAATCACCTGAACCATCAAAAGTAACACACGATTGTGTTGTCTCCCCTGTCAATGCTCCTGTGTAAGCCTCTCCACCATGTATGAGAAGTTTCGTGTTGGCATCGGAAGTGAATTGTGATGTTGGAACTGAAGTGCCTCTTGCCGTATCTGATATTCTAATCTCGTCAACGTTACCTTGAAGTAAATCATCTGAGCCTTGTAATGTTCCTATGTATAAAGTTGCAGTTAGAGTTAAATCTGTATCTGTAGTGTCTCCGTCTGCGCCCTGTACACCATCTAAATAAATTTCTGTATTTGCACCGTCTTTTACTACTTGTGCAAAATGCCAGTCGGTATCTGTGATTTCAAGTGCGCTTATTATACTAAAAGCAGTGCCACCGTCATTACGCCAGTAATACTCTAAGCCACTACCATGTTGATGGCAAAACGTAAAATAATTATCACCATCTTCATAAACTGATATATATCTTTCACTTCCTACATGATCAACGTGCTTAACCCATAATTCAAGAGTAAAGTCACCTGTTAAATCCCAATCCGCATGGTCAGGGATGGAGAGATTATCTCCTCCTGTTCCATCAAACACATAACTCGTAACATCACCTGCTGCTGCTGCTGCACCACTACCAAAACCTGTAAGATGATTAAGTTTCAACATTAGATTTCATCCTCCCCCCTATAACCCCTTCTCGTATTGATATAATCCCATGTCTCCTGAGAGAAATCATCTTTTGTCAGTCTTGAACTTTTAGTCGCAATCTTAACCAGTATCTGCTCCACCAACCTTGTCAGTTCCTTATCGTCATTGTCCAGATGACCCCTGATAAACGAATCTTTCATTATCTGGATTTCTTCCGCAGTCATATCAACAACCTTGAAACCGTAAGTTACTTTTGTATCAGGAGGAACTGGTATCTGTAAATCAGAAATATCAGGAATGGTAGTTGTCTTAACCGCCTTCTGAATTGTTATCTCTGATGTTCCTGTTTCACTTCTAGGGTCGGGAACAGATACAGTATCCAGTTGTGGTCGTGATTCATTAACCACTTCCAACCAAACACATTCCTTATTCGGGCAACTTAAATCCCTTTTTATTTCCTCAAATACTTTTGTCTCACAAACCCTTCCTGTATTTCTGTCAACTTTAGCGTATTTTATTCCCATTATGTATCCTCCCCTGCGTCTGTTGTTACAAACAACTGAATTCCTATTAATCGTGCATCTTCAGCCATGTCATCATTAGCATCAGATACATCCCTGAATATCCTGAAGAAACATAATTCATCAGTTGACGGACTTCCTGCAATCGTTACAGCACTACTCTCTGCTGTAACTAAACAGTCCTCGGCAGCACTAATATTATCATCTGTAACTACGACAGCAGTACCATAAGCAACATTTATTGTATCGTCATTGGCAGTTGCCACTCCTTGTAATGCCCAAGCAACTCCATCTGTATCCGTTGCAGTTGAAGTCCAGAAAGCCCTGAATGTAATTGTACTTTCATTCCAACTTTTTGGCAGGGCAACTTGGAATTGTGCAGCCTCGTCTGCACCAGTATCAAAGTCAAGTACCTGTAAGTCTGGTCTCCCTGCCGTTGTCTCCACATCAGTAATTGCTGCACACCCATTGGAATCCGTTGGTCGCATCGCAGCGGCAGGTATCCAAAGAGTATGTTTACCTACGGAAGTTGCCGTATATGACGGTACTTGCCAAGAACATGACCCGTCACTATCTGTTCTTAAAAATTTTGTAGTTACGGCTTCACCCGTACTTTTCAGTTCCGTACCTTCTAAGTCCACATAAGTACCATCTACAGCAGTTCCATTCCATACACCAGTTGCAATAGTTCCTGTCGCAGTAATATTAGCTTGCGTGAAATGCTCATTACTTGCAAAGTTAGCAAGAGAGTCATGGTCTATATCGCCATCCGCAACAGCACCAGTAGAACCACTAACAGAAGTAACTGGTGCAGTTTGCCAGGAACAACTGTTATCCCCATCTTCTCTTAAAAACTTAGTTCCCCCCGCTTCGCCTGTTGATTTAACTGCCGTACCTTCGGCATCAGCTTGTTTTGTTTTTATATTTCCATTCGTATCAATTACCTTCATATTTTTTTTCTTCCTCCCTTATGATTCTTCTATACCATTAATTGTATAGTCTATAGATGTTGCTGAAGAAGCATCTCCCTCTACTAAATCTGAGGCTTCTAATGTGTAATCTGTATCAGTCTCCAGTGATTCTCCCGCCCCAAGACTTAAATCTTTCGGAATTATTCTTCTAGAAGTAGATCCAGCGTTCAAGTATAAATTACAGGTAAGTGCTCCCGCTGTTTCGTTTACTAAAGTTATTGTTTTTATTATTGCTTGAGTAGCGCCTGGCACGGTATATATAGTGCCTTTAGATGCCGCTAACTGTCCCTCTCCCAAAGCCTTTATACTAAATGTCCCTGCCATTGTATCTCCTTGTTATTTTAAAAATGAAAGAACCTTCCCGCCAAGAGTAATATCGTTATCAGGTACGGTAATCGTTCTTATAGTACTTGTTGATATGCCAGAAGCCTCAAACGCTATCTTCTTAGTTGTATCAGTCTGGTCTGTAATCCTGAATACATTATCAGCAGGAGTGTCACTGCCTGCACCTGCTGGTCCTGTTGATCCAGTTGCTCCTTTAGCACCAGTACGAGTAAATGATATATAAAGTGTGTCGGTATTTGATATTGTGCCGTTGGATGCAACATGGGTTACTGGTACTTGCAACCATCCTGTGCTATCCGTTACAGCCCCTGTAACACTATAACAGGCAAAAGTAGCAGGTGTGCCAGATTTTCGTATCGTTATATAACCCTCATGTGTATCATTACTGCCATCATCTATACTTGCGATTAAATCAGATATATCAGGATTTCCAGTATCTGCTGAAGTTGCATCCATAGCCAGATTAGTAACTGAAGCTATAGTGGCATTATCAAACCTTATATCCCCTGCGCCTGGGTCGTTCATTGAAGTACTACTATCAAAGGTATACTTCCAAGCCAAAGCACTTGCTGCCGCTGTTGTATTTGTTTCAGATGTACTTGCATTACTTGCAGATGTACTTGCATTACTTGCAGATGTACTTGCATTACTTGCAGATGTAGATGCCGCACTTGCAGATGTACTTGCGGCACTTGCAGATGTAGATGCCGCACTTGCAGATGTACTTGCAGCACTTGCAGATGTAGATGCCGCAGAAGCAGATGTAGATGCATTTGTTTCTGCTGTTTCCGCATTAGTCTCTGCTGTTTCAGCTGCTGTCTTAGCTGTCTCTGCATTAGTTTCTGCTGTCTCTGCATTAGTTTCTGCTGTCTCAGCATTAGTCTCAGCCGTCTCTGCCGCAGTCTCAGAAGCTGCTGCTGCAGTCTCAGAAGCTGCTGCTGCCGTTGCCGAAGTTGCTGCCGCAGTTGCAGATGTAGCTGCAGCTGCTGCATCAACAATCAAATCCCACTTGGCACTATCAGTATTAGTATTAATAGGCTGGGAACCGCTTGACGTATGTGATGTATTACAATAATATATATTATTATTAGATGTGTCTTTAACGAGCTCTCTCGTTACATAAGCAGTAGAAGCAGCCCAATTACCTTTATAATCCCCTATTAAAGCATTTCCCTTCAGTATCCATCTTTTATTACCTGCATTGGTATCAGGAGATATAACACCAGGGGAACTTTCACTTGCACCAGAACTATCATCCAGTGTGTAAAAATATGCCTTAT
>Ga0208553_1000225_pt1 | contig 22030 bp, 45 predicted proteins | sample 6_EtaG_FD_184079 | JGI IMG/M metagenome (GOLD analysis project Ga0208553, IMG submission 184079) | Marine viral communities from the Subarctic Pacific Ocean - 6_ETSP_OMZ_AT15160 metaG (SPAdes) (version 2) | ecosystem: Environmental > Aquatic > Marine > Oceanic | place: Pacific Ocean | collected...
ACACCTGTAAGGTTGCTTACCGTTGTCTGTATGTCTGTCACTGCCATAATTTTAGTAGTGTAGGGAGGTATCGAGCCGCCCTACACTTTATCCGTATATCGAGCTATTACCTCACGAATTTCAGATTTTTACGATGTAGCAAAAGTAGCATTAATTGAACCATCACCTAGCTCGGAACCCTTGAAACTAAATTTCCAGAATCCCTTTTTATCGCAAAACCACGCTATTTCAGCACCAATATTGGTCTGATTGTTAGTCGCAGTAGATGCGATTGCTAGATTGTCGTGTGTTTTTGCTACAGTTACAATTGCACCACCTTTGGTAGCTACTGATTGTGTCCAGCGCTGAAGGTAAGCGGTATCTCCCACTTGCAACTTCACCCCTAGATTATCTACGACTGGACATATAGTCCCCGCTTCGTAGTAATCACCACTAGCATTAGTGAATGTAATTGATTGACCACCATCCGCTTGGGCTGCGAACCTGAAGACGCATAATACGCCAACTGTCGCCGATGGCAATGTCATGGACGCTGCCGCTCCATCACCATCCCATAAACTTTCAACAATTTCCCCATCTCTCAATGCGAATCCTGTATCAGTTTTAGCGTCTGTAGTATCTGCTGCTGCTCGTAATTCAAGGTCATCGTAAACACCACTAAGATAAGCAAGTTTATGCTTTACATACTTAGCACTGTTTAATTCCGCATCAAACTTAATTGAACCGTATAATGGACTAGCCATAATTTACACTCCTATTTCCAGACAGCATGGGCTTCAGGCATTTGCCATTCCATACCGGCTTCAGTTTGAATTAAGTCCACTCTGCGGTCAACACCACTATTTTCTAGAGTTTGCACTCCAACATAAATAGCTGTGTCACGATTTAATCCGTTACCAACAAGAGGTCTGTATGAACAATATCTCATGTTCACACCTAGCATCTTGACTGGTGAGCCGTCTAAGTGAACGTTACGAGCTACATTCATATCTCCGTAAGGAGTACTAAATGTAGTTACAGAAACTCCAAATGCATCTTTACTTCCAACACGTCCCATATCCCAGTTTGCACGAGCTTGTGAATTTGCTCTGTCTGATATTTGAGACATATTTGCACTCATGTATCCACTTAGTTTATGCAACCAGTTATATACGTCTGTGCTAACAAAAAATAAAGTAGCATTTGCGTTATTGTAACGAGGGTCTAAGAAATGAGACATATCATCCAAGAAATCATCTTGTGATTTTGTACCAGTTCCGCCCATACCAGAACCACTAAATATATTACCATAACTGATAATATAATCAAGAGCTCCTTGTGTATGAGTTACCCCATTACCATCTGTGTATTGTGAACCAAAAAGCAAAGCGGTTTCAATATCCCACTTATGCTCTATTAATTTTTCTCGCCAAACACGAGCATACTCATTAGGTTCATACTTTGTAACAGTGGCACGAGTTGTGTTATCCATTGCCAACGAAGTTTTGAAAATCTGAGTAAGTCCGTATCCAGTCGAGAATGGATTGTCTTTCCATGTTTCTGGGTATCCGCTACCCTGTCCAAACGAATTACCAACCACGTGAGAGCGAGCACCTTCCAATTGTATCATTGAAAAAGCTGCAAACTCTGAATCTGAAGTATTGGAACCAGCGAGACTTTCGTCTGCAGTCCCTCCAGCACCCCAACCACCTAACTCATTATAAGTATCGGTATCAAGGTCTTTGACTACTACGCATTTGCAATCAACAGCATTTTTATTTGCCGCTCTTGAACCAGTAGAAGTAGCAGTGGCTTCTTCAACACGTACAACTATATAATCTTCTGTCGTCATAGCTGTAGCGGCTGCTGATGAGGCTGCTGTACTTGAAAATGGTATCTTGATTAATTGACCAGGAATGATAAACTGTGGTTGAGTTCCGTCATCACCAACTTGAATTGAGTTAGATGAACCTCGAACTTGACCAATGTTACCAGCACTTTTATAATCAGTCATAAACTGAAAATAATAAGTATCACCTGGGTCAATATTGGATGCTGTAACTGTTGCTTGGTCTGCCGCCATGCCTGCGCGTGATGTACCATGAGCAGTTACGTATGCATATCGTTTATGGTAAGATGGACGTCGTTCCGTGAATTTGAACTGATGGTCGTCAGTTGGCTTTTTAGAAACTTTTGATAAGAATCTAAAAAACGGGTCTTGTGCTATTGCTAACTCAGATACCCTGTCGCCAAAGTTATACTTTCGCCTCAGGTCACCTGTGCTAAGCGCTGAACCCGCTATAGCCGAACCATTTTCAGTCAAACTGGAAACATCACTTATCTGAAATAAATCAGCCATGTGTCCTTCTCCTTGTAGCCTTTCGGGCTACTGTTATTGACTTAATTTTGTACTAGGCTATCAGCCTAATACACTCTCTAATGTTGCGTCAATACCCAGTATTTCTTCAAAGACTGAATCTTCTGGAGATTTTTGTGGCTCTGGAGAGCCGCCCGTAGAAGCTAAGGATTGTGGTCGCTGTTGAACTCTTTTCATTTGGTTAGTAACCTCTTGGTTAGCGCTCTGTGCGATTTGTTGTTCCCTTTGTCCCCTATTCATAAGATAATATATATCATCTAACTGCAAAGTTTTATTTTTGGCAAAACCAACAAAGTCTTTCCATTGCTCTTCTGACAAATTGTATTTAGAACGAAACTCAGATTCTCTTGTGAGCCTGTGGTTTTCATTTTTCTGCGTACTCAAAGCGTCATTAAGCCTTTTTTGGACTACTCCGTCAATCGTAGCCGCTAAAACCTTAGCGGAGTCTGAATCGGGTTTTGACATAGCTTCGTCTGGGTCAAACACAAAATCTTCATCCAATTGTAATCTCTCTTTCATACCTATTGGGGCTTGACCACCACCCTCAAAATAGCCTCTCACATGAGTAACTAAATTAGGGTCTTCTCTCATAGCATCGAGTATAGGTAAATAGGGTTCAATTTCGCTTAAGCGTCCACTTAATCGTTTTGCTTCACGACTTGAATCCGAATACCTTTTTTGCAGATTTTCAACATCCGCCTGTCCCTCTACAGGGCTCTCTTTTTGTTGTTGTTCTTGAAGAAACTGATTACCAGCATCTTCCAACGACTGAGAGGTTGTCTGTTCTTGCGAGGGAGGGGCATCTAATATACCACCGTTAACCTGAGTATCGAGAGCCTCGAAAAACCCTTCGCTACTCATTCCCACCGTACTTTCTGGGGCTCCGTTTGCGGGAGCGTTACCTACTTGTACATTTTTTTCCATAATATATCCTTTTTATGTTTACCGAATTTATTATTTTTCTTTGTTACTATCAAAGTCTTTTTTTGCATCTATCTTTGCTTCAGCTACAGCTGCTTTTACTTCTCTTGCAAGGTCTTTTTTAGCCATTTGCACTTCTCCTTGCATCATACCTCTAAGTAGTTTTTGCTGTGCTTCGGTATCAAGAACTTGTTTTTTCACTTGGGCTCCTGCTTCATTAACCTTCATCTTTATACCAGCTTGTACTAATTGTCTTTCAAGAGTTTCTATTGTACCCTCTTTATCTTTTATAGCATCTGTCATCTGTTCTAATTGTGATTGCAATTCAGAGTATAAGCTTTTTCTATTTATTAATTGTTTTTTATTTCTTATATCGGTTTCAGCTATCATTGCAATATCGTCAATCAATCCAGCTTGGAACCATCTAAAATATTCTTCTAATAATGCCCATCTATTAAGAGGTAATGTGGCCCCAGCCACTATTCTTACATCAAATCTAGATGATTCATAATCTGTCCACTTACCAATTGCCTGCCCGAAATCATTGAATATCGGAATATTAACTCTTACTTCTTTATCTTGGTCTGGTTCTTGACCTGCTTCAGGCTGGACTATTCTAAAAACTTTATCAATTGTATAATGCTTTTGAGCTATCATCTGAAAACATTTCCCCAAATGCTCAAGACACGGTTCTACTATTGTAGACATCCACGATTTTAATCTTCTAGTACCAAACTCATCATTAGCAAGCAATCCCCTATAAGTCTCAGCTTGTTGCTGGGTAAAACCCATCATCGCAGAAGGAACACCAGAAATATACTCCGCATCCGATTTACCTTCTTGAGTGATGCTATAAAAAGCATTGTTGATAGGAGCTGGCAATACAGGAGTTGGGGGTTGAAATCCTTGCCTATATTTCAATAAAGCACCTGGGCTTGATGAATATTGTTCCCATTCTGACTCATCAACAGAACCTTCTTCATATAACCACCTAAGATTAGAAGCTAAGTTTGCATTGTGAATCATGATTTGATGGGCTTTATTAATTTCTTGTTGTTTCCCAACCAAAGGCATTACTGCTGACATCGCATAGGGAGTACCAGTATACAAATATGGTATTGGGACTATAGGATATTCAGAAATTGGTAATTCATATTCATATAAGAATACATCATCTCCAACACTACATATTAACTTCACCCTCGTCTCATAGAAATCTACAAAGTCTACTACATTCTTTTTAAATTCATCACTTTTCATCATATTATCAAATTCTTCTTTTCGCATCACCACTTGTTCTACTCTAGACATTTCTCCTTGAGCGGCTGATGTTAATTCTTGCTGTTTCTCTGCAATCGCAGTTTCCATCATTTGCTGAGCCTTCTGAATTTCTAATTCAGCTCTCTCTGGTATGATTTCCCCAGCCTGCAAAGCTTGTTGTATTGATAATACTTTTTCTTGTAATTGTACTTCAGATTCTGCTTGAAATTCTTGTAATTGGACTTGGACAGATTGTTGTAATTGTTTTTCCTGGTCATCAGTCAAGGGGATACTAATAAAAGCATTTACATATGGAACTTTTATTTTACTATAATTTTCATAGTATGCAATAATCTGGTCGTCCTCACCTTTAGAGTCAAGGGTAAAACTTATATCTTCTGGTTGTACAATTTTAGAAGATTCTACATTTCTTTGTGAAAAATTAGATGAATATTCACTACTAGTTGTTTTATTTATCTTGGCTGCGTATTGTGGGAATAAATTCTTTAATTGAGTTTTAGATAGATTCTTTTTGACCATGATAAAAGCCGCATCTCTAAATAAGAAATCACGACTAGCTGGGTCTACAAAAACATCATAAGGGTCTATTCTACTAAAAACGACTTCCCCTTTCCCATGGTCTGCATCTTGGTCTACATCAACTAAAAAGTATCCTACTCCCTTTACTAATGAATCAAGAACAACCTGTCCATATATAGAATTACCATTAGATAAATGCCAACAGTAATCAGATATATCAGAATGGACTTGAGCTACATCCGTATCATCTCCAGTCGCTCCCACAGCTTTCCATCTTGGACTATTAGCAGTAACAAAATATTTCATTATTTCAATAATAGGTAAAATCCTATTAATTGTAAAAGAAGGCATCCCAGATTCTTCTAAAGACTTCTCTTCATCCATACTAAGTTGCTCATCAAGATAAAAATCATATCCTTTCTGACTTTTACTACGCCACTTAGACCTATCTGTACTATTTGCCCTATCCCATAGTTGTTTATTTACATGGGCTTTGTTTTTTCTTCCTCTTTTTGCCATTATTTCATTAGCCTTTTTTCTAATTTACCAAGAATGCTCTTATCTAAGTCAAATTGAAATTTAACTCCTTTTTCCCCTCCAATATTTGAAGTCCCTATTTTAAACTTTCCATATTTAGTAGGGAAAGATACTCCACTTCCACTTATCCCAATCCCTTTCCTACGAGCAGCTTCGTGTAATAACAATGCACCAGTAGAGGGAGCTGGGTATCTTTTTAAAGTATCAGCAGCTGTAGATGCTTGAGACATATAGCTCTCCCAAACAGATGAAGGCTCTGAACCAGATAAAGTTTCTGCAACATTCGCCCCAAATCCAAACATTTTACCATAAAGAGATTCTTGCCCAATAGGTGATTGCAATCTCAGATTAGATATACTCATTGGAGTATTTGATTGTTTATATGGGACTTTACTTTGTGGCATTATCTATAATTTTTTCATCTTATTTATTAGAGCATCTTCTATACTTGCTTTAGGAATTTGTTTTTTTTGTCTTTTAACATCTTCATCATACTTATTATATACTTTATATTTTTCCATAGGGTCTCTCTTTTTTAAAAAATAATTATAATAAGCATCATTAAATATATTTCTAATATCCCCCCTATTAGCTGGGCCTGTTTTCATTCCCTGTAATCTCGCAAAATCATGTTCAATAGAACTTCTATATGTATCAATTGCATCATTATATGAAATAGCAGATGAACCCTTTGGAGCTCTCAATGAACTTATAAATTGATTAAAAGATGGGCCACCAACTATTACCCTATTAAACGTTTCTAAATTTCTAAGTTCAACATTTCCATATGGAATTTCTTGTCTTTGTGGCATTATGCGACTACCCAGCTTTTAGCTCGTTTTTTAGGCTTATACCAGCCCTTTTTAGATTCATTTTTCTTCATATTAGGCGGAAATGCGTGTAATTGTGCATAATATAGGGTCTCAATTGTATCATCATGGGACATTTTAGGCCCAAAAGTAATGATTTCGTTAGTCAAATCAAACATATTTTCCTTAATAAATACATTTCCAGTACTGAATCTACCACTTAAACCACTATATATTCTATTTCTTTTGTTTTGGCCACCAGGTTTTTCTGGGATTACTCCAATATTATACTTATTCTCTAACCTTCTTCTTTCATTCAACGCCTGGAAAATTGAACGGTTCATAGCCACATCTTCAACTGTACTTGATACACAATGATATTTTTCATGCAAACTCATAATATAATCGACTACACCAGTCTTTCCCATAATTTCCCCATTGTTGTCCCTTGAACCTACAGTCGGAATACTTCTATGTCTTTCATATTCTAATACATATAATTTATTATTGGGGTCAATAGCAATTACCATTATAACCGAGAAATCAGAAGTCTTAGTATCAATGTCTGTAGCAGGGTCGCAACCCAAAAATGTATTACAAGGAAGCTTGTCACCATCGATATGAATGTAATTAGTCCCATCCTCGTTTTCATAATACCCTTCCCAATGTTTTACATGCCTTCTGTTCCACACCGAATCTTCTTCAGATTGGACTTCCATCATATATTCTTGATAGAATTTTTGGGATTGGCCACTATCGTAATAAAACTTTTTCTTTTCCTCTAATTTCTCTTTTGAGAAAAATGATGGCCAAAGTGGAGTCCCGTCTGGTAAAATCGCTTTATAAGTTATTACCCTCCAAGAAAATTCCTCACCACCTTTTTCAGCTTTTTTATAATTATTAATGAGGTTGTTAATAAAGGAATCATAATGAACGGGAGTACCATTAACACGCAACCGACCAGTATGAGGTTCAAGCGCAGGATAAACAACAGCGGTAACCAGATTTGCGTTCTTAGCCCGAGCGTCGGGGGTAATTGTGTTTGCTTCATGTTCAAAGTCATCTAATATAATCAAATCATATCTTTTATGCAACTTTGCTCCACCACGAATACCTGCTACATTACTTTTGGATATTAACTTACATCCATTAGATAATTCTATATCTTCTTCTGTCCACTTACGTCCTTTAAGTTTCCCAAAAAAATACTTAATACTATCATTAAATTCTAGGTGATGCTTTATATAATCCATATTACCTACTGATAATTTTTGAGTAGCAGATACACAAGCATAAAAATGCATATCATCTTTAGGACAAAAAACAAAATCTTTTATAATAGAAGCTTTAGTCAATACTGTCTTCCCATGACCTCTAGGAAGAATAATGCCTAACTGTTTTATTTCTGTATCATCAATCGCATCAGCCATCTCATAATGGAATGGTGGGGTTTCACTCCTCATGAAATCATCAGGAAGAAACAACTTACCAAAAGCAACTAAATCATTATTAGCAAGTAATAATTGTTCCTCAGCTAGACTTACGTTCTTCTTGTTTATGTTCGGCATCTTTTCTTTTTTTATCTAAGAACTTCTCAAACTTCTTTTCATCTTTATTCATTTTTATATAAGAATCAAGAACTAATTCGCAATTTCTTTGTCTTTCAATCGAATTTGCAAGTGCATACTCAAGAACCTTAATTCTTTGAATTAAATCTTTCCTCTTCAACCCCCTTTTTGTCACTACACCCATATCTCTTTACCCATATCCTTTATTTCAAATTCTTTTAATAATTTATTTTCATCTGCATCTTTGGTAAAATTAACAACAGAATCTACACATCCTTGCACATATGACTTAGCTTCTATTGAAGTATCAAAAGAACGCATTAGAGCATCACTTCCATCTGGTTTCATATTCTTCCAGAATACTAAAAACTTCCCTCCATAATTCATCTTCCCTGTCCTCTGTATTTTTTCTTATAATATCTTTTACTTACTTTATTCCCATATTTAGTATTTTTACTTGAACCCTGCCTAGTCTTCTTATCTCTTGGTTTAGTATATTCATCCATTATATACCTTACCTCTAAATATAGATTTCCCATTATAAATACCAACAGTATCTATTTGGAATCTTTCTTCATCATATTCAACGACTCCTAACCCCTGTTGCCAATTATACCTTGTTCCACCACCGGGGACAACCCCATCTATTCTCGCAAGAGTCCCACAGGATATTGCTTGATATATTTTAGGGTTGCCATGTGTCCATACAGTCTTATGTCCCATTTCTAATCTATGAACATGACCTTGGATAACACTAATTCTAGGAGAATCAAGCATCTTCATTATACTTTGACCACTTTTTGCACCAACTTTATTACCATGTATACATACAAGATTATCATTAATATAATATTCCCCATGAGGATAATTGCCTATATACTCTACATCCATTTTATGCAACCCCAACATATAAGGAACAGACATTAAAGCAGGAACTTCTGGTTCATTCGCTGGTTTTATACCATAAGCCTGAATTGTATTTTGCACAATACTATCAATCATTCTTTTTTCATGGTTACCCTCTATATATACCATCTCTTCACAATATGGTCTTAATTCTTTAATCCAAGAAGCTAACCAATCCAAACTTGGCTGTGTTGTGAAATAAAACTCTGGGGAACGGATATAATGAGTAGACCAATCTGGTAAATCCATCATATCTCCTAACATTACTACCCTATTGGGTTTTAATTCTTTAATTATTTCAGTAGCAATAGCAATTGCCTTTAAATCATGAAGCGGTGTTAATACTCCAGTATTTAAATCCCTTTTAAACCCGACTTGAGCATCTGGAAGTATTACATCTAATTTCAAATCTCTTTTCGGGATTTTTACATTAAGGTAAATATCTGATGTCGAAGCCCCTTGAATTGGTGGGAAATCACATTTGACTGGAATTTTTCTAACTAAACTAGCCCTTGCTTGATAGTTTGTATGTGTATTCCAGACTATTTTTCCATCAACCTCTTCTTTAGCTGATACATCCCATTGATTTACTTTAAAATTTGTTACTTTCCATACATTTTCTGATATATCAAACTTATCTAAGAGACTTTTCAATGTTGGGGCTTTCCCAGTTGCAACATTATCCGTTACATAAGTATAATTTAATTCCTCCACTACAGAAGAAGTATTAATATTAGACATTGGGGAATCGTATTCTTCTGAAAATTCCCTATTGCAATTATGACATTTATATTTCTGTACGTTTTCTCTTTTTCCGTTTTTCTTATTTCTATTAGACCCACAATTAGGACAATTCATTATCATCTCCTTTTATTTCCTTTAGTTGAGGCCGCTCTGCTTTTTCGAGCTGCTCAGGTGTGAAACCTTGAAACATTCCTACAATACCCATTTCTCTGGACTTTACAGTTACTCCAGAAGTACCAATTATTTTTGCAAGTTCTTTCGTTGATTGTAATACGATGCCATCATCTGAACTACTATCAGCAAGACACTTTAATTTATTTAATACATACTCATGGTCTAATCCCATTCCCTTTGCTATATCTAATACAGACTTTTCTACTTCTTGCATAACTCTTTCCTGTTTTAATAAAATTGTTGCTTTTTTTCTAGATTGTAATTCATCATCATTATTATAGGCATCCATATAAGCTTTTACAGGCCCCATACCAACAGCTACATTTGTAGCGAAAATTTTCTCTCTTTGAGTAACCCCCGTTCTCTCTTTTACTGATTTGGGATTCTTCCCAGAGAATGTATACCGATTCGGATGCTTTGAAAAATCAGCATCCATCTTACAATTTTTCTTTTTTAGGAATGTACCAACAACAGTGCGTACATATCCAGCAGCATATTTATAATTTTTTCTATCATTGTGATGTTTGATTTTATCTACAACTTTGAGAAGCTGTATTATTTTGTTGTCGTCTGAATAGACCCAATCTCCCTCTTTTCCTTTTCTCCAATCAAAAATTAGATTTGTATCTGGATTTGATTTCTCCCACTCTTCAAAAGAGTCATATATGTAATGTTTTTTATTCTTTATTTTGCGGTGTTCCATTTTCCCCTTTTCGGAAATCGCACGCTTGCCTATATAAATTCTCTATTAATTGATTAACAGCTTTTGGTATATAATATACTTGCTCATCTATTTCTATTGGACATGTCCCATCAGAAGCAAGTTTTTCTAAAATCTCTTCTTGGTCTTCAAGAGAAAGATTAAAAAGCTCTGTCATTCCAAAAGCCACACTAATACAAGAAAACAATTTCTCCAGCCGCTGGGGCCGAAGAATCACTTTGGTCTCTCGCTCCTTCTGCACATACTTTTAATACCGTTCCCACTGGAATTGCCTTGAAATGTACCCAAGAACCCCCAACATATAATTCGTAATTTCCCGCTACCCCACAATAAACTGCTCTACATGGGTCTAAGGTCGTAGTCGCAACCTCAACACTTACAGCTTTTATGTAAGGAGCAAGACTCTCCCTTTCAGTAAAATCCATTAATCCTTTAGGCATTTATATACTCCGTTTCATATGTGTGAATATAAGTGTAAAGCTTCTTGCAATTCAACTCCTTTTTTTAACACTGCCTGTTGTACAAGTGCCCCTATGAAATACAAATAAACCACCCTTTTTTGATAGCCCATTATATATGAACCAAAAGTGCAAAGTCAAGTACTATTTTACAAAAGACCAAGTTATTCTCAGAAAAAAATGCAGGATTTTGATATGCGCTCTTACACACTATAGACCCCCCCAAAGGGGGGATTCGCATAAAGCGATTTTAGTTAATTTACATTTTTTAGATTTATATAGTATTATAATTAAATAATATTAAACATGAAAGGTAATATCATGACCTACCAAGAGTACAAAGTGATGTTCAATGAAGAAGCTGACCGTGGTCTCAAGGCTGCTATGAAGGCGCCTCAGAAGAGAGGCTGGTCGTCCATGACTAAGCAGAGTATTGACAGTAAGAACGATGTGATACGTGCTTGTAACACTAACTTGACTATGATAGCACAACGATGCGCTGAGATATATAGTGACAAGCCTTCTTTACTCGCTGAGGAAGAAGACGAGAAGCTAATTAGTTAACATTAAGGGCTTTCATTAGCCCTTTTTGTTACTTACTTGTCCTATACTTGTGTAAAAGTGTGATAACACTGCAAATGGTTCAATATAGTACCATGAGACTCCATATAGCTCACATCTCTAACAAATATATGGTCACACAACACTTTTTATAGTACCAAATTCGTAGTAACTTGGTCATTAACCCCTAACAACGAAAGGAGTGTAATATGTCATTACATTTCGCACCGAAAGAGAAAGTGTATTTTGTCCTTAATTCAAATGGTATTGTATTAACATGGTCTGTTATAAAAGAACAGTGTGTTCAATACATAGAAAGTCATGGAGGTAGTTACAATGGTTGAAGAACACAAAATTCAAATCTGGATGGCTTCAGATTGTGGTAAGTATCATGAAATCATGAGTTCAAAGATAATTCGTGGTGATATGAACTATGTGGTAAACTACATGGCAGGCTATCAACAAGCACTCAACGACCGCAAACCTCTTGAAGGAACAGCTCATTGGGAAGTTTCTTTAGCTAGAGGAGAGTATCATGATTGAATTCATAGTTGTACTATTTATAGTAACAAGTATTCTGGGGCCAGTAGCAATATTGGCCTCTTGGAATGCTTCTAACTCTGAACAATGGATAAACAAAACTATTGATGAAGTACCAGGTTTCTGTCCTTATAAATACAAGTGGCAGATTGCTGATAATTTATCAATGAGGAATAAAGAATCAAAGTTTTCTTATCTTATGACGATGCCAAAGAGCAGAGTAAAAGAATTATGGGTAAGAAAAGTCCATGATTTATATCCCATTGTTTAGGGGTGCATAGTGCTGAGCATCACTTGAAACTGTTCAAAGTTTAGACTGAAATTACATTTGTTAGTAATCAGATGATGAATCAAATGACTTTGAGTTAATGTATTTGTGCACCGCATGCTCTTAATGTAATAGGAATGAAGAGAAATCATACAAGTATTGGTCTAAAATATTTAATCATAGAATAATTAATAAAATGAGGATAAATAATGCAAAGAATAAGTGGTTCTGGTAGTGGTAGAATTCGTCAAAGAAAAGATGACGGTGATTGGCTAAAGAATATTTATCAACTAAAAAAAAGATTTAAAACTTTATTTAAATGGTGTGAATCAAAGGGTATATCTGAAATATCTATGATAATAGTATTGGATGATGCAATGAATGGTAAACTTGATGAATTTACATTAAAAGAACGTGTTGAGAATAATATAACTTAAAAGGAAATAAATAATGAACAGTTTCAAAGTAACACTGAACAATAAGAGAATACATCCTCCCAATTATATAGGGTTAATTCAAAGATGGATAAAGCTTAGTAAAAATAAAGTAAGTTATGATATGATAACAATCCGACATATGACAGACTCTATAGTAAAATATCTAAACGATAAAAATCTATCAGGACAACTTAGGTCTTCCGAAATAAAGTTTAATATACTTAAAGGAGCACAAAGAATAGTAAGAGCTAAATATGAAGGCTGGTCAAATATTAAAAACATGGAAGATTTTATCCCAAACCCCCATCCTAATAAAAAGGAAAATAAATAATGGAAAAAATAACACATAGTGATTTAAATAAACTTAGAGAATCATTTATTTATAACTTAGAATTTCTTCAAGAGCGAAAAGTCACAAAAGAAGAATATAAATTAATGAGTGAAGCATTGGTAAATGCTTGTAAACATTATAATCGAGGATTAAAACCACTAGAATAGATAAAGGAAAAAACAATGAAACTTAAAACTAAAGATGAGATAATTCTAAAATTAATTGAAGAGACTGAACACGCATGGGATTTTATGGATGAAGACAATATGGGAATGCATGGATGTGACGCTAAACACTGCTGTCAAGGTAGAATAGATATATTAAAATGGATTCTATCAATCGGTATTTTTAACATGTCTGACGAGGAATTTAATGAGAAATACAAAGAGAAAATATCAAATGACTAAAAAACAATGGTTAAATCAAATTATAATGTGTGATGAGTGGGGAAGGCCACCATCTTTAGCTGATGTACCATTAACGTATATGCCAAGAAAAAAAGCGTTTGAAAAACTAGGGTATACTAAGGAAGTAATTAATGAAACATTTAAAGTGCATAAGGAATATTTAAAATCTGGAGAGCCCAACCCATGTCATATGAAAAAATAGGAAACAGTTCAATAACAGCATGCTTCTTGCGATTTCGATACAAACAAGAAGAAAAAATAGAATACTACAGAGCAAAGTTCCCAAGAGCAAAGTGGGCTTTCTTTGAAAATGAATTTTATAATGATGATGTTGAGAAATTAAAGAGTGGTCAAAAATTAGAACATTATAAAACAGTTCATACTGTACCAAAGTATACAATATTTAAGAACAATCATAAAATAGGTATTGCTTTGCCAAGAACAAACCCAAATCTTGAGGTAAATTTTCTATTTATACCAAATACATATAGAAGTAAATGGCAAAGTACAAATGATAAGAAATATGCAGTGTTAAGAAATTATTATATTTATGATATAGATGATAATTATGTTATAAATGATGGTGCAAGGTTATTATTTTATCAATAAACAAAGGAAGAGAACAAAATGAACAGGTAAAAACAAAAAGATAGCTGCTTGGGGATTTATTATATCTCTAATCGTAGCAAGTTTAACAATATTCAAAAGCGATGAACCAGCAGAAGAAGTCGTTATTGAAGTTGAAGTAGTTAAACAAGAAGAACCAACACAAGTAGAAATACTTACTGCTGACCTTAGAGAAGAAGCTGAAACAGTTCCATTAGAAAATGTAATTGAAGAAGAAATATTACATTTCACAGATGATGGTATATTAATAGCACCTTATCCAGACTATGAAAACTTTTCAGATGCATTTGCATTTGCAAGAGGGATGTTAGGGGATAGTTCTGAACATGGTAGTTTAAGAATATTTCTATGGAGAGGTGAAAGATATAATACTGAGACTTTAAAGCAACCAGCTCAAATAGATTCAGATGAAGAAACAGTAACGGTAGAAACAGTAGAAACAGTAGAGCTAAATACTACAGTAAATGACTCAACTAATAAACAGTAATATATAATACTTTTGGGAATAATGGGAAAATGAACGGGAGGTCGTTCAAGTATTAAATTAAGGAGTTAAAAATGATAATAGCAAGTTCAATTCCACTTGAATTAAATTTTGGAGTAGGAGTAGCCATTGGTATAATAATTGGACTATTAATATCAATGATGTTAGATAAATGGCATGAATGGAAAAATGATATGGAAGAAAGTGAGAATAAATAATGTCAATACAAATAACTAGAGAAGATTTTATAGAATATGAAAGATTAAGAAGAACTGGTAAATGGAATATGTTTGACCCAAGAGTAAGATTAATGAGTGATTTAAGTAAAGAACAGTGGAGCAAATGTATGAGTGACTATGGAAAATTTTATGAAGCATGGATTACTGATGAAATAGATGAAGAATTGAACAATGAAGACTAGCACTTTAGTAAAGAGAGCACTTAAAAATGGCCCAAAATTCAAACCAGCTAAAGGTATGATGTATTTAAAAGATTTACCAGTTGGTAAAATGTTTACAACTTCATTTGGAACTAGAGGAGTATTGATTGAATGCAATGTAAATGCTAAGGTAATAATATTAAGTGCAAATGTTAATGATGAAGATTCATCTTATTATTTAGGCAAGAAAATAATAGCAGCGGAAACAGAGATATATAAATGAAAACAGATGAAGAGGACAAAAAAAAAGAATCTTGTAAGCATGAAAATATTGAACAAGGTGAAGAATATTATGGATTAAGATTGACTCAATATATTATATATTATTTCTGTGAAGATTGTGGTGAAACAGACTTACCAGAACCTGATGAAGATACAATGAGAGGAGAGGACAGATGAACAAAGAACAAGAAAAAATATGGAAAGAAGCATGTGAAGAAGCTAAAATATCAACTGGATACCTTCCTGCTGAATTATTATTACTTCCAATGCTAATAAAAATGGTAGAAGAAGGAAAAATTGAAGTAGGAGGTTCAGAAGATTTTATGATAATAGGTAGTAAAGGAACACTAAACAAAGAATAAACTTGAGGTTAGTCATGGCTCTAACCTCATTAACTTAAAGGAGAACTAAAATGGGATTCGATTTAACTGGGTTAAACCCAACAGTTAATAAAATATATCCTCAGAGATATAACGATATAATGAATAAATATGGTAAAGACGGATGGCTAGATTGGTCGATGGAAATACCCGAAGGTGTTAAAAATGAATATTTTGAGCTAAAAGACCAATATCAAACAGATAATCCAGGTGATTATTTTCGTAATAATGTCTGGTGGTGGAGACCTCTATGGGATTTTGTATGTAATACTTGTGATGATTTCTTAAATGAAAAAGATATGGAAGGTGGAAATTATAACGATGGTAGAAAGATAACAAAATATAAAGCTATAAAAATCGGGAAAAGACTGTCTGAAAATCTAGCTGATGGGACTGTTGATATGGTACACAGAAGATATGAATTAGCAAAAGCAAAAGCAGATGTTCATAATAAAAAAGTTAAAAAAGAAATGGATAAAATTAGTAAAAATTGCAAATCTAAACATGGTGATGACTTAATACCTGCTAATTATCCAGAACCATATCGTACTCAATGGAAAAAAGCTCAGAATAAAGAAGACTGGACATCTCACTATCCATTTAATGTAGATAATGTTAAAGCATTTGCTACATTTTGTCAACAAAGTGGCGGATTTCAAATATCTTAATTAAAAAAAAGGAAAATACAATGTCAAAAATGGGAACTTTACACTTACTAGTACAAGAAGCATCTAGAAGTGAAGAAGCTAAGTATAAAGAATTACTTGAAGACTTCTTAGAAAAACAATGCAATTTTAAATCACCTAAACAAGCTGCTAACCAATTCATTAAAGCATTTGAAGATTTAGAAGAAAAAGCAGAAAAAGTAGGTATTAAACTAGAAAAAGGACTATCAATATGAACAGATTAACACAAAAAGAACAAATATTAGAAGACTTAAAAAACGGATGGAAGATTACACCAATTGATGCATTAAAAGAATATGGATGCTTTAGACTAGCAGCTGTAATACATGATTTAAGAAAAGAAGGGTATAATATTAAAACAGAAAGAGTCAATAAACAAAACAAAGATGGAAAATATGCGTCTTATTATCTTAGTGGATTATCATCAATAGTTCCATTTTAAAAAGCGTTAGGATATAAGTTCAATTATTGTTAGATTTAAGGTACAAAAGGAGATAATAAAATGGGAATTAATGACTATACTACAAATAAATTAATTTCATATTATAACAGTTTCTTATTAAAGAAACAAGATAATCACAAAGAAAAATACAAAGAGTTTGAAGGATGGTTTAGCGCTTCCACAGCGGGCTCTTGTTATAAGAAACAGTATTTTAATGTGAGTGGATATGAAGGCACTTGTCCTGATGAAAAATCTATGAGATTAATGAGATTGGGTACTATCGTACATAAAGATATTACAGATACATTTGAAACTTATAGAGAAGAAATTGAGTCAGAAGGATTTGAGTTATTTGTAGAGCATAAAGTAATACTTGAAGAGCTAAATGTTGTAGGACATTTGGATTTGGGTATTTATAACAAAGAAACTTATACTCTCGATGTGACTGATTTGAAAACAGCTCATAGTTATAAGTGGAAGAAAATGTTTGGAAGAGATATAGATAAAAATCCATCTGTTAATTATTATTTGCAGGTTGCAACTTATGGAATAGGACTTGCTAAAGAGTTAGGTATTTCTACAGATAATGTAAATCTGTCTCTAACATGGTATAAAAAAGATGATTCATCTATAAGAGCACAAAAAATAGATAACGAATGGATAGAAGAAGCTCGTAATTATTGGAATGAATTAAATATTATATTAGCAGATGATAATGAACCAACGGTAGGTGACAATAACACTCCAATATATAATTGGGAATGTAAATATTGTCCTTATCATAATTTGCATTGTGAAGGTGTATAAATGGATATAAAAGATAGAGAAACAATGGTAAAAGCTTTGTTGAAGGTAGGATTATATAGAAAGCTTTTAGATAGTTTAACAGATGAAAAAATAAATGCACTATATGAATTAGTTGGATGGGCAGCACCAGTATTTGAAAAACCAAAATTAATAGAGGAAGCAGAAGCATGAATGAATTAGCAATAATCAATGAAACTTCAATAGATAAAATAGATAAAATTTTAGTATCTATTACAGATAAGCATGATTTAGTTAGTGATATAAACACACCTAAAGCATATGTCAAGAAAAAGATGGATATGGATTATGTTGAAGTTGGATATATGAAAAAAATAGCAGATAAACATTATCCAGGTTGGAGTTGGGAAGTAATAAAGACAGAGTTTGCAGGCACACAAGCATATGTTGTGCATGGTAGATTAAAGTGGTATGACAGTGGTATACAAAGAACTGGTGATATGACAGCTGCACATAGGATACAAAGAAAACGTGGTACTGATGAGTATGTGGATTTAGGTAATGATATTAAAGCAGCTAATACAGATTGTATGAAGAAAGCTTTTAATATGTATATGAATATCGCAGATGATATTTATAGAAATCAAGTAGAAGATACTGAATTAAATGACAAACAAGTTTCTGATTTAATAAAAGTTGCATTAGGAGTTAGTGAAGAAAAAGCAGCTGAAATGAATATACTGATAGAAGAAGGCACTATACATGGATTAAACTATAAAGGTGCATTAGCAAAATTAACAAGACAAGGAAAAAAATGAGAGAAATATCAACATACAATGATGAAATCTTAATTGAAGGTTGTGAATATAGTGTAGGTACTAATGATGGAAAAGAGTTTAGTAAAGTCGCATTTGAGGGCTATAAAAAACTTTATGGTAAAACTATGTTATCATTCAGAACAAATAATAACAAACAAGTAACAATCAACCCTAGTTATATGTCATTTGCGATAGAAGAAGACACAGAAATGAATCCTGTGACATATAAACAATCTACTGAATAGGAGTAATAATGGGTAAATTAACAACAAAAGAAGCTGAAACCCTACATAAAGTGGGATTGCTTACCGATGAAACGCTAGAAGAGATGCAAGAAACAGGATTAGTGGGACGCAGAGCAAGAAATGAACGTAGAGTAATAAAAAATAAGAATGGTGGATATGTAACTCCACAACTTTATTTTCGTGGATTATCTCGAGATGGTGAATATAGTACTAAAATGACAAAATTCAGAGAAGAGTTCAATGAATTAGTCAATAAATACACTACTTTAATAACAAACAAGGAAAACAAATGAAAGAACTAGATGCGACATACGACCCTACTAAGAATCCATTTACACCAATAGAGCCAGGATTTTATCCTGCTCATGTTGTGTCATTTGGTACTAGAGAAGTTAATACTAAGGTTGGAGAAGCTATTGTCATAAACATGACATATGAAATAGCTGAAGAAGCTGGAGATTTAACTCAAATAGTATTTGAAATGGATGGATTTGAGTATAAAACAGATAAAAACGGTGATAAAATGATTCTCAAAAATAATAAAGGAGCAACTCAAACAACTACTTGCAAACATCTTGTAGGTAAAAAGTTTAGAGACAATGGCACTTTTGTATTTACAGGGAATGAAAGCAGTGGTCGAAATAGGAGATACTATGAGCTTCTTAATTCTTTAAGTATTAATTTGGAATCCAATAAAGATGGAAATTTTCCACTTTCATTATTAGAAGAATCAGACGTTATAGGGAAACCTGTCTTAGCTAAATTATCAAGTGAAAAATACCAAAAAGATGGTGAGGAGAGAACAGCTTGGAAGGTTTTTACTGTCACAGAATGGTCTGATGGCCAAGTCAAATCGAAAGATGAAATAGAAGACGATTTACCATTCTAAAAAAAAGAAGCATCTCTTTTAAATAAGAGGTTGACAGGTGAAAAAAGTGACACTTGTTGGCAAAAACAGGGGCTGAGGTTTGTTTATAACTAATTAAGGGGTTAATATGTTATAATATAATTTTCAGCCTCAATTTTTTTAAGGAAACAAAATGGTACCAACAGCAACAATAAAATTTTCAAAACAAGAAATAGAACAACTAATTAAGGCAATTGTACTAAGGATAAAAATTGGCGAAAGTAATTTATTTGGGAAAGATAATGAAAAGTTATCTTATGAAACATTAAAAAAAGACTTAGTTGGAATAAAACAACAGTTAAATGAAGGTGAACATCATCCAAATGGCCATGTTACTCAAAAAGATTTTTATGGTGAGTCTTGTGAAAATTGTGAATAGGAGAAATAAATGTTATTTAAATATATAGAGGAAATTAATATGCCAAGCTTAATGCGTTGTATAGTATGTGATAAACCAGGAATTTTGGCATATGGTTTATGTAATAATTGTTATGAAAGACAAAAAGAAGATAACAAACATTTTGGTGGCGACACTGGTATAGATGCTGATTTTGAAGCACAAGATACTTGGGAATATGAACATGACCAAATAAATGAAATAGATGATGATGGAGAACCAACTACCGCTGATGAACATAATGAGGAATGGTTAGATGAAAACGGGCCCGAAACAGAAACATAATAATCATAAAAATTGGAAAACAGGTTGGAGATATAAAAAAGATGCTCCATATGATTTAAAATGGCAAGAAGATAGAAGTAAATTATTTAAAGAAAGTGGAAATGGATGGTGGATATTAAAAGGGACTCCAGAATTTATAAAACACTTAGATAGGATTAAAAAAGAAAATGAAATGCCCTAATTGTAAACATGATATTAATTTTAACAAAACATATTCAGATTATGAAATTTCAGCTATGATGAATGGAGAAAGTAAGAAAACTAAGAGTTTATTAAAAAATATAATTATAAAAATAAAAAATTCTCTTCCCTCAAATGATAATAAAAGTCTTATAAGTAATTTTATTTCTAATGCAATAATGTATGATTATAAAATACTAAACATGGCAATAACAAATTACATGAAAAATGCTTATTTATATCAAGGTAAGGGGTTTAAATATTTATTAAAAATAATTGATACCTTTGACAAAGATAGAGATAAAATCTTTGAGTATGAAAATAAAAGGTTCGGAACTAGCCCTCCTATAGTTATATGGGATGGTATAATGGAGGAACAAGATGAAAGATAAAAAGAAGGCAATTAAGCCTAAAAAAGTAGTAAAAAAAGCGAGCTCTTTAGAGTTAAAAGTAGATAAAAATAGAAAAGAGGCTCTTGATTTAATAGAAAAAGTAACAGATGTATTACAAATTCATGAAAAATTAATTAATAGAATTAAAATGAGAATGGGATTGTAAAAAAATAAAAGGAGAAAGAAATGGAAATGTTAAAAACATTATTCCCAGTAAAAGAAGTACCAGCTGTTGGAATACCAGCTACGGATGATAAAGAAATAGATGACACAGGATATAAGTTCATAGTAAGAGAAGACACAAATGATGTAATCAGCTGTGTAACAGATAAATATAGAATGGTTACCAATCATCAAGTAATTGAAGCAGCTAACCCAATATTGAAAGACATTGGAGCAGTATTAACTGAAGAAAATTCTTTTGCTAATGGAGCAAGAAGCACTTGGACATGGAAAATTCCAGACATTAAAGTAAAAGTCGATAAGAAAGATTATGTAAATCCAACATTAACATTAAGAAATAGTTATGATGGGAGTGTTCAACTACATATTCTAGCAGGAGCATTTAGATTGGTATGTTCTAATGGGTTGATAATAGGAACTACTATTAGCAATAAAGTTAATAAACATTCAATCTATAATCTTAATTTAGATAAAATAGAAGAATCAGTAAAAGATACAGTTGATAGTATTCAATCTGTATTTAAAAATGACTTCCCAGCTTTAGTTAATACGAAAGTAACTTCAAAACATATTCATAATCTAATCAAGATGTTTCCAGACTTTACAATGGATTCATTAACACAATATTTAATGTCTCATAAACCAGATACATTCTGGGATTTGTTAAATGCTGCAACTTGGGTAGCGACCCATGCTATGAAAAGAGATTATGAAACTACTCATAAGTTAGAAACTAAAATCTATCCCTCCATTACCAAGTGGGCAAGCCAAGTCGCTAAATCGTGACTTCAATACAGTTTTACGACTGTCCTGTAGTGATTCCTTATTATGGTGGTAAGTTTAGACTGAGCAATCAACTTGTTCCTATGCTTGCCACCCATGAAAGGTATGTAGAGGTTTTCGCAGGTGGACTAAGTATGTTCTTTCGCAAGAAGAAAGCTAGATATAGCATCGTAAATGATATAGATAACGATATTGTGAACCTATATACTTGTGTTGTATCGCAGTTAGAAAAATTAATTGATACCTTACTATGGCTT
>Ga0208553_1000229_pt1 | contig 21767 bp, 26 predicted proteins | sample 6_EtaG_FD_184079 | JGI IMG/M metagenome (GOLD analysis project Ga0208553, IMG submission 184079) | Marine viral communities from the Subarctic Pacific Ocean - 6_ETSP_OMZ_AT15160 metaG (SPAdes) (version 2) | ecosystem: Environmental > Aquatic > Marine > Oceanic | place: Pacific Ocean | collected...
CAGGATTTACTGAATACTTTCTCGATTCGAATCATTCGCATTTCAAACAAGTAAGTCCGCAGCTTTATAAGAAACTTTTATTGCTTCAAGATCCAGAAGAACTTGACAATAGCTTATAAAGCGGCTATAATAAAGAATAAAGGGAGGGGTTTGTGCCCCATATATCATATTCTGAGTTAAAAGATTGGGCGTTTTGCGCCTTTTATCATAAACTCACTCGCGTCGATAAGATCGACGGTTTCAAGGGAAACGCCTACACCGCGTTTGGAACCGCCATGCACTCTGTGTGTGAGCGGAAGCTTCTGAATGAGGCAGTGGACGAAGATTATTTCATTAAAGAGTTTGAAGGCTGTTTGGAAGCCCTGGACGACGATGTAAAAGTCGATGACCGTCTTGTTACCGATATGAGAGAACAAGGCAAGCAGATTATGCCAGAGATTCAAGATGCTTTAGATGATTATTTCGATGAGTATGAGGTTCTTGCGGTGGAGATGCCGCTAATGGAGCCGATTGAGAACGAAGAAGGTTATAAGTTCAAGGGGTTTATTGACGCTATTATTGCTACTCCCGATGGAAAAGTTCATATTTTTGATTGGAAAACTTGTTCGTGGGGTTGGGATGCTAGAAAGCGTGCCTCCGCGCTGGTTACCTACCAATTAACCTTGTACAAATACTTCTTTGCACAAAAAATGAATGTAAATTCTAAGGACGTTGAGACTCACTTCGCACTACTTAAAAGAACAGCGAAGAAAAATCGTGTAGAGTTTTTTAGGGTAACGAGTGGTCCAAAAAAAACACAAAACGCTTTAAAATTAATGACGAAGGCTCTATACAATATTAAGAATCGGCGTTATATTAAGAATCGCTTATCTTGCACTGGTGGTTACGGGTGCAAATTTTATAATACAGAACATTGTTCATGAGGAATAAATGACAAAAAAGAAAATCTTGGTGTTGTCCGATCACCCATTAAGCCCCTCGGGTGTCGGTACACAGACAAAGTATATGATTGAAGCTTTGTTGAAAACGGGGAGATATAAGTTTGTTTGTTTGGGTGGTGCTATGAAGCACAATGATTATCGCCCACAAAAAGTAGAACCATGGAGCGATGATTGGATTATTTACCCAGTAGATGGATACGGAAATCATGAAATTATTCGTTCGGTTCTTCAAAAAGAAAGACCTGATGCTTTATGGTTTATGACTGATCCGCGTTTTTATACGTGGCTTTGGGAGATCGAAAACGAAGTACGGGCGAATGTGCCTATGATTTATTATCATGTTTGGGACAACTTCCCGGCGCCAATGTTCAATGGCCGATTTTATCGATCTACCGATAAGGTTGTTTGTATCTCCAAAGTGACAGAGCAAATCGTTGGAATCAGTGCTCCCGAGGTGGATCGGTGTTATTTGCCGCATGCTGTTAACAGCTCCATTTTTAAGCACTTTAAGAATCCTGAGGATACAGCAAGAGTTAAAGCTCTTAGGCAAAATATTCTTGATATGAGCGAGCCAGAAACGGCGAACGACAAGAAGAAAATCTTCTTCTGGAACAATCGTAATGCTCGCCGCAAGCAGTCAGGTACTTTGATTTGGTGGTTTAAAGAATGGCTGGATAAAGTTGGGCACGATAAGGCAACGTTGTTAATGCATACGGACGCCCGTGATCCTCACGGCCAAGATCTTCCACACCTTATTGAACATTTGGGTGTTAATAAGGGGCAGGTGCTTATATCATCTAATAAAGTACCACCCGAGGAACTTGCCGGTATGTACAATGCTGCCGACTGGACCATTAATATTTCTGATGCTGAAGGTTTCGGCCTTGCAACGCTAGAATCTCTTTCTTGTGGTACCCCAATAATTGTCAACATGACTGGTGGACTTCAAGAACAGGTCACCGACGGAACTAATTGGTTTGGTTATGGAATTGAACCATCTTCTAAAACTGTGATTGGTTCTCTTCAGGTTCCTTATATTTATGAAGATCGCATCTCACAAGCCGATTTTGAAAAGTATATGACGAAAGCACTCAAGACATCCAAGAAGTCGTACACTAATATGTTGGAACGCGGAAAAGATCATGTGAAGAATAACTACAATTTCGAAACTTATGAAAACGAATGGATAAAAACAATGGATGAGTTCATTGAACAGAATGGTTCTTGGGAAACCCGCGAAGGTTATAAACGCTGGCACTTGATGGAGGTGGCATAATGCGTAAGAAGATAATACTCAAAGCACCACTTCTCACTAGATCGGGTTATGGTGAACAATCACGTTTTGCTTTGCGTTCATTACGTTCGCGCGAGGATCTTTTTGATATTTATATCCAACCATTACAATGGGGTCAAACATCTTGGGTGTCTCTTGTAGATGAGGAACGCCGGTGGATTGACGCCACCATTGAAAAAACAATCGCCTATGTTCAACAGGGCGCCCCATTTGATATATCTTTACAAGTAACTATTCCTAACGAATGGGAGCGTATCGCGCCAGTTAATATTGGCTACACTGCAGGGATTGAGACAACAAGAGTCGCACACCAGTGGATACCAAAGGGAAACGAGATGGATAGAATCATAGTTATTTCTAATCATTCTAAAAATACTTTTGCTAATACGGTATATCAAGCAGTAAACCAGGACACCGGCCAAGAACTAGAGTTGCGTTTGGAGACTCCCATTGATGTGGTCAATTATCCTGCCAAGAAATATGATAGTCTGCCTGATATAGAGCTTAAGTTTGATTATGATTATAATTTTTTAACCATTGCACAATTTGGCCCCCGCAAAAATCTTCCTAATACCATTCGATGGTTTGTGGAAGAATTCCACGATGAAGAGGTTGGCCTTGTGGTCAAATCAAATCTTGCGAAAAACTGTCTTATGGATAGAGAACATTTGATGGGTGAGTTACATGGATTTTTGAAAAATTATCCAGACAGAAAATGTAAAGTATATCTTCTCCATGGAGACATGTCAGACGAAGAAATCCATAGTCTCTATGTGCATCCTCAAATTAAGGCACTCTTGGCTCTCCCGCATGGTGAAGGGTTTGGTCTACCAATCTTTGAGGCAGCTTATAGTGGGCTCCCTGTAATTGCTACAGGGTGGTCAGGTCAGTTAGATTTTCTGTGTGATGAAAAAGGTATAGAGCATTTTTATAATGTGGCTTTCGATCTTCAACCTATACAAGATGAAGTGGTTTGGGAAGGGGTGATTATCAAAGAATCGATGTGGGCCTATCCCCGAGAACAATCTGCAAAAGAAAGAATGCGCCAGTGTTATAATGATGTGAATAATGATATCGAAAGCAGCACTGCCGCAAATGCATATAAAAACTCTCAGAAAGTATGCGCGAGATTTTCTGAAGAAAAACAAAATGCGTTATTTGTCAGAAGTCTGGTAGATTACGTTGAGACAGAAGAAGATAAGGAGTGGCGCTCCCAGTTGGATCGAGTCGTAGAATATGAATAAAGTTTTATTTATATCTGATTTCTTTGCTGATGAGATCCGCGGTGGCGCCGAGATATATGATGATATATTGATTGGCCTTCTACGCACAGATAATATAAAGGTTGTCAAATTAAAGACAGCAGATGCTTCAGAAAAACACATTCGTCTTTATAGAGAATGCGGTTTTCATGTGCTGATATCAAATTTTTGTTTCATGAAACCATGTGCTGTTGAGGAATTGTCTATTCACCCAGGATCTTATAGTATTATAGAACATGACCACAAATATATTATAGGCCGCGACCCATCTCCATATGAAAATTTTAAGGCACCACCCCAACATATCATTAATAGAACATTCTACGCTAACGCTAAAAATGTGTTAGCTCAATCAAAGATTCACACAGAAGTTATTCGAAAGAATTTAAGAATCAGCAATGTTATACACCTTGGTATGAGCTTGTGGACCGACGAACAGCTTGAGGTTATAGAAAACAATATAGATAACGAAAAGTTAGATGATACTTCTATCATCAAGAGTAACAATCCGACAAAAAACACGTTTAAAACAGTCGAATTTTGTGAGAACAAAGGTCTCTCATATACATTGATCGGCTCGGACAACTATGCAGAATTTATAAATCAGTTATCAAAACATGAGACATATGCATATATTCCTAAAGTTTTAGAAACATTTAACAGAGTATTACTTGAAGCCCGAATGCTTGATTGCAAGATATTAACAACTGATCTTAATGGGTGTATTTCGGAGGGCTGGTTTACACAATACAAAGGCAAAGAACTTATCGAATACGTGCGCTCCCAGCGCCCGAGAGTATATAACGATATTAAAACTGCGTTGTTTGAAACAAAAGAAGTCGAACGGGGGAGTAATATTACAGTCATCCTCAATGCTTACCGCCGGCCATATAATCTCAAAATGCAGATAGATGCCATTCGTGCCCAAACAACTAAGGCAGCACAGATCTGGCTATGGGTTAATGCACACCCAGATAACGGTGGGTTCGATTTTAAAAGTTTAGACGTAGATAGGGTTTTCCATAACGACCACAATTGGAAGTTTTACGGCCGATTTGCCGCGGCACTCTTGGCTGATACAGAATACGTTGCTATATTCGATGATGACACTGTACCGGGCTCCAAGTGGTTCGAAAACTGCTTGAGTACTATGACCACCAACGAGGGAATACTCGGCAGTGCCGGCGTAATTCTGAACGGCCATCAATATATTCAGCACGATAGGTGTGGTTGGCCATCTCAGAATGAGGAGGTAACTGAAGTAGATCTTGTGGGTCATGCCTGGTTCTTTAAGCGAGAGTGGTTAAAATACCTCTGGCAAGAGAAACCAACTACTTGGGACAACGGCGAAGACATTCAATTCGCCTTTATGGCTAAGATATACGGCGGCATTCCGACGTATTGTCCGCCACACCCGCCAAACGATAAGGAAATGCACGGCTCTGTGTTGGGAAACGAGTTAGGAATAGATGACAAAGCCACTTCTACCAATAGCGCAGTATCTCACCAACAGTTCTTTAATGAGCGCGATGTGTGTGTACAAACAGGAATTAAAAAAGGATGGAAAACCGTGAGGGGAATAACTTTATAATGTTGATTAGTTTCGATCATCGCCGGCGGACTGCATGGACTTAAAAGATTTTCACAAAGCATTCGACCATGTGTTAAGCAAGATCAAGAATAAAGAAAGCTTTGCATTTACACGGTTTTCTGATGGCGAATTATTCATAATGCAGAATAAACACCTGCTATTGGCCGAAAATCATTATATTACGGGCGATCTGTCGGGCCCCAACAGGTATACTGCCGAAGAACAAAAGGAGTTCAAACCAGAAGAACACCAGTTCTATAGGAAAAAACTGACAGAGGCTTTTCTTCACACTCAGGAGGGGTATTTTAAGGGTATTTGTACGGCCACAGACGGTCACGTTGGAAGGGAAAACTTTGAATGGATGTTGGAACTTCATGGCGGCAATCACGAGAGTCTCACTTATTCCAATCTCTTAATCAATGCGAACTACCGCAGATTTATTGAAGAAATGGTGCCTCTTTTCGCTGACAGAAACATTCTATATGTTGCAAATAAGTTAGCAAATATATCAAAATTACCATTTGAGGTGGAAAAAACTTTTGAAATTGGTACAAATTGTATGATAAACGATTATAATGTAATTGAAGAGGTTAAAAAATACATTGACAAGAATAATATTAAAGGTTATATTGTTTTATGTTCTGCCGCCAGTTTAAGCAACTACGTGATTCATGAATGCTATAGAGAGAATAACCAGAACACGTTTTTGGATATTGGTAGTTGTCTTAATCCTTTGTTAGATTTGGAAGGATGGCGCTACACAAGAGGGTACTTAACTAGTTATTGGCTCAACACGGCAAGTCCTTTTGGCTCACAGGTGGATGTGTGGAGTTAATAAAAAACAGTTCTCAGTATTGGAACTTTGTAAGAGAATTGCGAAATAGGACCAAAGAGAATTTTACTCAACAAGAGCATATTACCGAGATTCAACAAACGAAATACATGCTTAAATATAATAACAACTACTGGATATGTCTTATTGATAAAGAACCTGTTGGATATGTTGGGGTGATAGACAATGATATACGAGTGGCCACCTCTCCCGAATATCAAGAATGTGGTGTGGGGTCTTTTATGATTAATGAAATAATGAAATTGTTTCCTGATGCCGTTGCTAAAGTAAAACTTGATAACAAAGCTAGTTTGCAGTTGTTTAGAAAGTGTGGGTTTAAAGAAAAATATTATATATTGGATAAAATATGAGGCATAATCCTTACAAGATAGTCAAAATGTTTGAAGAAACAGTAGCAGATTATTGCGGTTCTCTATACGCTGTGTCTACAGACAATTGTACTGATGCTCTTTTATTGTGTTGTGAATATCTTAATGTTGAAGAAGTAATGATCCCGGCCAGAACATATTTATCTGTACCACAATCTATAATTCATGCAGGGGGTGTGGTAAAATTTGAAGATATCAACTGGAAAGGTGTATATCAACTTAAACCATATCCCATATATGATGCCGCCAAGCGGTTTACTAGCGGGATGTACCTCCCTGGAAGCTATATGTGTCTTTCTTTTCATATTAAAAAGCATTTGAAGATAGGAAAGGGTGGGATGATCTTAACGGATGATTTTGAAGCTTACCAGTGGTTTAAAAAAGGCAGATACGAAGGGAGGTCAGAAGTGAAATATCATGAAGACAATATTGACATTAACGGATGGAACGCATATATGACCCCGGAACAAGCAGCTAGGGGATTAATGCTTATGCAAAACTACCCTGTACATATGGAAGACCTCCCCGAGGAGCCGTTTTATAGAGATTTGAGAGAATTTGATTTGTTTAAAGATGCGGGGGTGGTATAAATGATTGATTATCGCTTGAATCCCGAGTCATCACTAAACCGGCGCCCCGCATATATCGACACACCATTTTACAACACCCGCCGCGGCTTGAAATACAATATAGTATTTTTGTTAGAAGGTGTTTTATAGGTAAACCATGAGTAGAATTAGTCTTATTATAAATACGGTTACGAAAAATAAAGATGTGTGGTCTATGTTTTTTAATCAATTGGCCAAGCACATACCATCAGATTTTTTTAACGAAAAACATATTTTTGTAAACCATTGTGAAGAAGAGTTTCCAGATGGATTTGAAATATCATATTTTGATTCTGATAAGGTATATCGAGAGCAGTTTGTTTCTTGTATAGGCAATGTATCAGATCAATATTGCATTTATATTTCTGAAGATTATATTTTGTACGACGACATGAGAATCGATTTAATAAAACAATTCGTTGATGTATTAAAGAATAATGAAGAACTTTCGTTTGTTCGCTTTATGAGGGGCGGAGTTGTGGATTTAATGCATGAATATAAATCTTATCAAAGCTTGTACAAGCTTTATAATTCTCTGCCGTACTTCTATACTAATCAGGCAGCACTCTGGAGAACAAAAGACTTACAGAATATTCATATCTGTGGCCCTAATTTACATATTGCAAATAAAGATGCAGAAAATTCTTTTGAATTTCAAGCTTCTAAAACATGTGAAAAATTAGATATAAATGGAGTTTTTTACCACAACGGAGAGCCCAAAAGAGGCATATACCATTATGACTCAGAAATTTTTCCACATATTTCAACAGCTCTGGTAAAAGGAAAATGGAATGTTTCTGAATATAAAGAAGAGTTACTTCCTCTTCTCAAAAAATATGAAGTTGAACTTTCTACAAGAGGAATATATTAAATGAGAGTTATATCCGATTTATCCGACAACAACCCAGATGATCCTGATCACTATATGAAATTTGATGAAATGGGGGATGATAGTAACGATAATATACTTTTTGCACATTTAGGTGCAATTAGTAATCCGTTCTATCGACATCAATATAAGAATTTTAAAAGAAAAGTATCTTGGTGCGCCGAGCAACCATGCGCTTTCGCAACAGGTCGCAAAGAAGTGATGGGAATAAGTGCAGATTTAGAAGATTATTTCAATACAGTTTATACAGCTTGTCCATATACAGCTAATTGGCTTAATGAACATTTTCATAAAAGAGATAAATTTGAATTAGCCGCAGTTCCTTATAATAAGAATGACATTCCCAAAGAGAATTATGAAAAGGAATTTGATGCAATTTATTGGGGGGGCCTTCATAGTCGCGACCACTTACTCATCCTAGAGGCTATTAGAGATTTTAAATCTAATTTTTTCACTATTCATCCAAACAATTGGACTACCCAAATGACAAAAGATGAATGGCATAGATACATTAATCAACTTAGTGGTATTGGAGTTCCGCATAGAGAACTATGGACAACACTGGCAAAGACACGCGTGTTTATTTCAACGAATATTCTACCATTACGGCAAGAACACATTAATAGTATTAAGACTGTTCCTCTTTGGGAGAAAAATGAAGCATTTTCACACGTTGATTATGGTATAGCTCCTCAGATGAAAACTAGAGCATTTGCGGCAGCTTTTAATAAAACATTAAATTTGATAAAGAGAGATCCTTGGAATGTGATAGAGTATTTCTTTAAACCCGATGAGGACTTTATTTATTTTGATAAATATGAAGAATTGCCAGGGATTATAAAAGAAGTGACCAACAATTGGGATGATTATGCCGGCATTATTGATAGTGCTTATGAGAAGGCACTGAATTCTTATACTTGCCAAAAATTATTTAAACATATGAGTCAAGAGGGATAGTCATAAGTTGACAACAAAGAGATTAGATGTTCTGTTTGTGCATACTAGCGCATCCAAGAAAATATATCAAGATCTAGCAAAAAACCATTCAGCAATTGAGCCTCCCATCTGGGCGGCTTTGTTAGCAAATCATTGCAGAGCAAAAGGCTTCGGTGTGAATATTTTAGATTGTGATGCAGAATATATCGATGATGAATCCGCTGCTGTGTTGATTGATGAGATTAATCCTCGAATGGTGTGTTATGTAGTATATGGGCAACAACCTAGCGCCTCTACACAAAACATGCAAGGTGCTGTGGAGTCTGCCAATGCATTAAAAAAAGTAAATCCGGTAATTCCGATTATGTTTGTCGGGGCGCATGTAGCTGCGTTGCCTTGTGAAGTTTTACGGCAAGAACCATCAATTGATTATATTTGTCAGAACGAAGGTGTTTATACTATTAGTAATTTTTTAAGCGCAATACAGAGTACTAATTTTGATCCAAGTAAAATACATGGACTGGGATATAAAGATGAAAATGGAAATCCCATTTTAAATAAAACAGAAAAGATTGTATCAAAAGATAATTTAGCGCATGATTTACCAGGAATGGCTTGGGATCTGTTGCCGGAAATTGGAAAATATAGGACAGCAGGATGGCACTCTTGGACAAATAATACAGAAAAAACTCCTTTTGCTGCTTTGTATACAAGCTTGGGGTGTCCATTTAAGTGTTCATTCTGTATGATTAATATTATCAATCGTATAGATTCTGGTGCTAATATTGTAAGTTCCGATAGTAATGTACATCGACAGTGGGATCCGGAATTTGTTATGAAACAGTTTGATCAAATTGCCAAGTTGGGGGTTAAGAATGTTAAAATTGCTGACGAATTGTTTGTATTAAATCCGCGACACTTTATGAAAATTTGTGAAATGTTGATTGAGAGAGATTATGGTTTTAATATTTGGGCATATTCTAGAATTGATACTTGTAAGAGTGAATACATGGAGACATTAAAAAAAGCCGGCGTTAATTGGCTTGGGCTTGGTATTGAAAATCCAAATCAAACGTTGAGACAAGAAATACATAAAAATAGCTACAAAGAAGTAAAGATCACTGATATTATGAATAATATGAGAGATGCTGGTATTAACGTAGCGGCAAATTATATTTTTGGATTACCCATGGATACAGAAGAAAGTATGCAGAGTACATTTGATTTTGCAACGGAAAATATGGCGGAAATGGTAAATTTATATTGTGCCATGGCGTATCCTGGCAGTCCTTTGCATATGTTGGCTAAGAAACAAGGCAAAAAGCTTCCTGAAACTTATTCTGGATATAGTCAACATTCTTATGATACATTGAGTTTGCCTAATGAGAAACTAACTTCAGAAAAGATTTTAGCTTTTAGAGATAAAGCTTGGATGGAGTATCACACTAATCCAAGATATTTGAATTTATTAGAAACAAAATTTGGCCTCGCATCGCGAAAAAATGTAGAGAATACAACCAAAATTAAATTAAAAAGAAAACTATTAGGAGATTAAGAGATAAATGCTTTCAAAAGAAGAACTAATTGATTTTGAGAATGATATAGCTGCGTGTTTTGATGACGCCCAGATTAAAGCTCCGATTCACTTATACAACGACAATGAAGAACAAATTATTGAGGTTTTTAAGAAACACAATATTGGGCAAGAAGATTGGGTTTTGTGTTCTTGGCGAAGCCATTATCAATGTTTACTCAAGGGTATCCCAAAGGATGAATTGAAGGCCGCTATTTTGGAAGGCCGTTCTATTTCGTTATGTTTTAAAAAATACCGGCTATTTTCGTCAGGTATTGTTACTGGTGTTTTACCTATTGCAACGGGGGTTGCCCTTGATATTAAACGGAAGGGAGGAACCAATAAGGTGTATTGCTTTATGGGAGATATGACTTCTGAAACGGGAATAGCTCACGAATGTATTAAATACGCAAGAAATCACGAGCTTCCAATTCATTTTATTATTGAAGATAACGGAAAGTCGGTTTGTACAGACACCAGAGCTACTTGGAATCAAGAAAAACTTACATATGAAGATGTTAACGACGAATATATTACATATTATCGTTACAAATTAGACAAATATCCGCATGCCGGAGCAGGAAAGAGGGTGCAATTCTAATGGGAAAATATTTTGATGAATTAGAGAGAACAATGCGATGGCTTGGAGAACAACCAGACACAATGTTTCTTGGCCAAGCTGTCGAGTATAAAGGCACAGCCATGACAAATACCTTGACCAACGTACCGCGAGAAAAGCTTTTAGAAATGCCAGTGGATGAAGAAATGCAAATGGGAATTACTAATGGTTTAGCTGTCGCGGGTACAGTGCCAATTAGTATTTATCCTCGTTGGAATTTCCTACTGTTAACAATGAATCAGTTAATTAACCATCTCGATAGGATGCCGGAATTCTCTCATGGGGAATATATACCAAAAGTCATCATTCGTACTGGCATTGGCTCCGAAAGACCATTGAATCCTCAAGCGCAGCATGTTGGGGATTTTACAGATGGGCTGAAATTGATGGTTAAAAATATAGAAATCATTCGTTTAGAAGAGCCAGAAGATATATTTCCAGCTTACCATAAAGCATATAATAGAACAGACGGGAAGAGTACATTGATTGTGGAATATGGAGATTACTATGGAGAAAAATAGAGTAAAGAATTCGTTTCTTATTGCAACAAATAGAGATTATGACAGACATGCTAGAATGGTGGTCGATCAAATAGAGTCACACGGAGCGCTTGATGATAGCGAAATAATAATTTGTTGCCCTTTCGATATCGATGATGTAAGGACTAAAAATGAATTACGCAAAAGATAGAGCTACAGAAATCAAGTTTCCATTAGCAAAAGAAACCATTAACGATGCAGATGTTAATGCCTTATGCGACTGGCTTAAGTCTTATCCAAGATTGACAAAAGGGGAACTAACTTGGCAAGTGGAAGGGGCGTGGGCTGATTATATTGGTACTAAATATGCTGTGTTTAACAATTCCGGCTCTTCGGCAAATTTGCTTATGATTTATGCCGCAATGCAAGCAAATAGGATCAAAAATAAAAAGATTGTTGTACCTTCTGTTGGTTGGGTTACAACAATTGCACCTTGTATTCAGTTTGGGTTACATCCGATTATGGTTGGGGCAGATAAAAATACTTTTGGGATTGATCTTGACCAGCTAGAAAGAATATGCGAGAAAGAAAGTCCGGACGCTGTTATATTCGTGCAAGTTTTGGGCGTTCCTCATTATAAAAAAAGGCTATTGGAACTGAAGTCCAAATATAACTTTACACTACTAGAGGATGCCTGTGCGGCTCTCGGAGCGGCATATGCGGACGGTACTAAAGTTGGAACTATTGGAGATATGTCATCTTTCTCATTTTACTTTGGCCACCAGCTTTCTACAATTGAAGGCGGGATGGTTAACACAAGTGATCCAGAACTATATGATATGCTTTTGATGCTGAGAAGCCACGGATGGGGCAAGGATTTGAAACAAGAATCATATAATCGACTCATTGAGAAATATGGAATTGATGATTTTCATAAGCCGTTTGCATTTTTTGTGCCTGGGTTTAATTTGAGATCTACTGATTTGCAGGCGTTTCTTGGTTTAAGGCAGATTGATAAAGCAGAGTGGGCAGCTAAACACCGCAACGAAAACCATATTCGTTATGGCCAGAAATTGGAAGGCGTTGTGGGATATCAAAGATGGGGAGATAATTATCCTGTATCAATTTCATTTGGTGCATTGGCAAAGAGCAAAGAACATAGACAACAAATTGTTAACAGACTAGTGAAAAATAAAATTGAAACAAGGCTATTTAGTGCAGGTAATCTTGGGGTTCATCCCTTTTGGGTTGATAGATACGGCAGATTTGAGGACAAGGTGAGCAATAATATTCATTTTTGTGGATTTTTTCTTCCTAATTATCCTGAGTTGACAAATGCTGACATTGATTTTATTTGTAAGATTGTTAAAGGGGAATAAGGAATGAAAGTTGCATTAGTGTTCCCTACTTGGACCGATACATATGGAGGATATGCTGTTTTTGCACGACGTGCGGCAAACTGGCCACCTCTTAATTTGTGTATTGTGGCAGCTTTAGCTGAGAAAGCGGGCCATGAGGTTATAATTATTGATGCCGAAGCAGAAAAAAAGTCTGTAGAAGAAGTTATTGAAGAATTGAAAGATTTTGGCGCCGAGATTATCGGCTTCACTGCCAATACTCCTTTTTACCACGTAGCGGCTGATTGGAGCGTGAGTATTAAAAAGGCAATCCCGTCAGCAGTTATTGTCATTGGTGGACAACACATCACGGTTTTAAAAGAAGAAGCCATGCTTGATGGATTTGATGTTGGTTTTATAGGTGAGGCAGAAGATGCTTTCCCTTCGTTCTTGAGAGAGTATGAAAAAAACAAAAATATTCCAGAATGGGCAGCGGCGATTAATGGTTTAATATATCGACAGCAAGATGGTTCTTTGGTTAACACCGGCCAAGCCAACCCGGCATATGATGTTGATGAGTTACCAGTTCCGTCTAGACATTTATTAAATAATTCTTTTTATACTCTTGGTACCGAAAAAATGGGAGTTCGGCGTATGACTTCAATTCAGACAGTCAGAGGTTGCCCTTTTAAATGTACGTTCTGTAGTACAAAAGTATTTGGTAGAAGCTTTCGGCGCCGCACCCCTAAATTGGTTATAAAAGAGATAATCGATTGTGTTAATAACTTTAAAAGTGAACACTTTATGTTTCTTGATGACACATTAACAATGCACAAAAAGCACTTTTTAGATATATGTGATGAGATTATCAGCGCAAAGGAAAGAGGCGACTTACCCGAGAGAATAAGCTTTGAAGGAAGTACCCGCGCTAATGTTGTTGACGAAGAGATTGCGAAGAGAATGTCGGAAGCCGGCTTTGTACGTCTTAGTTTTGGTTTGGAATCAGTTGATACGGTTGTAAGAAAGTTGATGAAGAAGCAAGTAAAAATGGAAACATATATAAAGGCTTATGAATTTACAGATAAATATGGCATTGAAACTGTGACTTCAGCAATGATTGGCCAGCCGGGGGATAATCATGAATCAATTAAAAAGACTCTAAGTTTTCTTCGTTGGGCTAAGTTGATTAAACGTTCAAATTTAAGTATTGCTGTTCCTTATCCTGGCACAGAATTATATGAATGGGCTAAAGAAGAAAAATATGGTATAAAATTATTAGAGCCGGATTTTAAAAAGTGGAGAAGATACAACGTTGCAACCATGCAAGTTGGAGATTTGTCGCCTGAAGATTTAGTTGAATATCAAAATGACGCATATGCCAGTATTTATTTGGCCCCATGGCGGTGGAAAGCTCTTTACCAAAAGGATGGACCTGGAGGAGTTTGGCTTACTTTTAAGAGATTGCTCCGCTGTATTAAGAAGGGCAGGTTTGAAATGCTTTTTGTTTCCCCAGAATACTGGAAGACAGAATTGAATAGGGATCCGCAAGAGGTTAAAGAAACAGTAAGAAGACTCACGGAACTTCGTTCTGAAAAGACAACCCCCATCCAAAACACTTCCACCGTTTCTACCACGGATCAGACAGTATCGTGGAAAATTCACAGTGATGATTTAGAGGATAGAGCCTTTGGAACAATGTTCACATCTGCGGAAAAAGATATTAGTGGAGCAACTTTAGCGAAAGGCTCTAATTCACACAAGGTTGTTGTTTTGCATAATGGCATTACTACGACATTTAAGACAATTCCTGGTAGTACTGTTCTTGAATCAGCCAAAGAAACAAAAATTGATCTTCCGTTTTCGTGTGCTATGGGCGGCTGTGGCTCTTGTAAGGTGCAATTAGTTAGTGGTGAAGTATTGTTAGCCAGCCCGCACTGTTTAGATTCTGCTGAATTGGACGATGGAGAGATTTTAGCATGTAGATCTGTTGCGTTGACTGATATTAAATTCAATATCCGTGACGTGATAACAGGCTAACATAATATTATTTGGAGTTTTAATGATAAGATGCAGAAGTTGCGGATCAGACAAGATAGTTGAAATTTTAAATTTTGGTGATCAGCCTTGGTGCAACGATTTCTTAACCAAAGAAAGAATAGGCAAAGAAGAGTTTTATCCTTTGGAAGTAGTTTGCTGCCGAGAGTGCGAGCTATTGCAATTGAGTTATACTGTCCCAAAAGAGGTGATGTTTTTTGATCACCAGTATTTGTCGAGCATGACAAGCACTTTGGGTAATCATTTTTTGGATATCGCCAAGGAAAACAAAGAACAATTTGATTTGCAAGAAGACGATATGATTGTTGATATTGGTGGGAATGATGGATTTCAGTTGATGCAATATAAGAATCTTGGATTGAACAATGTCGTGAATGTTGAGTCGGCAGAGAATATTTGTGTTTTTTCTAGAAAAAAAGGAATTAAGACAATTAATGCTTTTTTCAATGAGGAGGAAGCAAAAAATAGTTTTGAATATCGTGGCACTAAACTGATCAATGCTTCGGGTGTTTTTTTCCATTTGGAAGAACTTCATAGTGTTATACGGGGCATTAAGTATATGCTGGCGAACGATGGTGTTTTTGTAATTCAGTTTATGTATGCCGGCGCAATGATAGAAAATAATAATTTTGATACTGTCTATCATGAACATTTGTGTTATTACACGCTGCGAAATGTAATTGACCTGTTAAAACCGTATGGGTTAGAAGTGTTTGATGCATACTATTCAGATATTCATAGCGGTTCAATAATTGCAAAAGTGACACACAAAGATAGCGTAAGAAACAAGAATACTAAATCCTTTATGAAAACAATAGAGAGGGATAAGAAATATACACTTGAAGAATATCAAAATTTCTTTAAGACAGTGAAAGAATATAAAGACAACTTATATAATTTTCTTTCCGATTTAAAAACAAAAGGTAATAGAATTTATGCTTATGGAGCACCAGCAAAAGGAAACACATTATTAAATTATTGTGGCATTACAAATGACTTGATAAATAAAGCAGTTGAAATTAATAAATTAAAACTAGGATTTTATCTACCTCAATCACATATTCCAATTGTTCTAGAAGATAAAAGTGATTTGCCAGATTATTATTTGCTATTGTCTCATAATTTTGCAGATGAAATTATTAAAAAGAATCACGATATTATTGAACAAGGTGTTAAGTTCATAATTCCGTTTCCAGAAATTAAAGTTGTCGGAGCATAATAAATGAAAGTATTAGTTTCTGGCGCCACCGGCTTCTTAGGGGGTCATTTGTGTTCTAAATTGGAAAAACTTAATTATGAAGTTTATAAATCCAACACAAGTCAAGCAAATTTATCAAAAATTGAAAACTTGTATATTTTTAACAATATTAAATTTGATTACATATTTCACCTTGCAGCGGCTACAAAAGCGGGCGACTATTGCTTAACACACCAAGGAAATCAATGGGAAGATAACCAATTATTGAATACGAATATGTTGATTTATTGGAAAGATTTTCAACCACAAGCAAAAATCATTTGCATGGGTACTAGTTGCTCTTATCCATTTGATATTCCAATGACGGAAGAGAACTATTTAGTTGGCCTACCCGGCAAGGATCTTTACACATATGCTATGACAAAAAGAATGTTATTGACTGGACTAATGGCATTTGAAAAGCAATATGATTTAAAATGGTTATGTTTTATTCCCTCTACATTATACGGCCCAGGGTTTAAAGAACATGACAATCATTTTATTTTTGATCTTGTTAGAAAAATATACAATGGAAAACATTATAACGATGAAGTTGAACTGTGGGGTGATGGCTATCAACGTCGAGAATTAATTTATGTTGACGATGCCATAGAAGCTATGTTAAACTTATTAAATGAAGAGAATGAAATTTTCAATTTAGGTTCTTCGCGCGATCTTCCAATTCGACACTATGCAGATGAAATTTCTAATCAAATTGGTTATAATCCAGATAAGATTATATACAACACTGAAAAATACGTTGGAGTTCGCAAGAGAAAATTAGAGGTTGATAAAGTGCAAAAATTATCTTTAAATTATTGTAATACTTCTTTGAGTGAAGGATTGCAGAAAACAATAAATTTTTATCATAATAACTATGGAGTAAAATAATGAATATCTTGATAACCGGAGGCGCCGGATATATCGGCAGCGAATTAGTCAATCATTTAATTGATGAAAACAAAGTCACAGTAATTGATAGCTTGATGTACGATCATACATCGTTGTTGCGGTATACGCAACAGGATAACTTCAATTTTGTTAAAAGTGATGTACGAGATATGCGAGTTTTAGAAAATCTCATCAAGGAGAATGATATTATTATCCCCCTCGCAGCATTAGTGGGGTTTCCTCTCTGCGATAAGGATCCAAGAGGAGCACAGGAAATCAATCAAGATATTAATACGTGGATTGCGAATAATAAATCAGATGATCAAATGGTTATTTATCCTTGTACTAATTCAGGTTATGGTGTGTCTGTGGATGGTTCCGTATGTACCGAAGAGTCGCCGCTGAATCCTGTCTCGCTGTATGGAAAAACTAAAGTCGCCGCAGAAGCCGATTACAAAAAAGTCAACAACCATATCACATTTAGGTTGGCCACAGTGTTTGGGCCCGGCTCACGAATGCGTACTGATTTATTGGTTAATAGTTTTGTACTAAAAGCACTCAAAGAACGTTTGCTGGTACTTTATGAATGTGAGTTCATGAGAAATTATGTACATTTAGCTGATGTTTGTAGAGCGTTTAAGTTTGTTATTGATAACTGGGATGATTGTAAAAATGAAACTTATAATGTTGGCAATGATTCTATTAACATGAATAAGTTGCAGCTTGCACAAACTATTCAGAAACACATTCCAATTGAAATCATTAAAGCAGAATTTAATTCCGATCCAGATGTTCGTGATTATATTGTTAGTAGCGAGAAGTTTTATTCAAAAGGTTTTGAGTGTAAGTTTGATTTGGACGATGGCATTAAACAACTTATTAAATCATATGCTATAATTGATTCTCCTTGGTATGCAAATTACTAGAACAAAAACATATGTAGTGGATATTGATGGAACGATTTGTTCTGTGGTTACCGATGGTGACTATAGGAAAGCAGAACCAATCAAAGAAAGGATAGAGATGTTAAACAATTTACACTCGGAAGGGAATACTATTATTTATTTTACAGCGCGCGGGATGGGTCGTCACTTGGGTGATCGTTTTCAAGCGTACAATGAGTTTTATGATTTAACACAGAGACAGTTAGATAAATGGGGTGCCAAGCATCATAGGTTGATTTTAGGAAAACCATCAGGAGATATATATATTGATGACAAAGGAACTAACGCAGACGACTTTTTTACCGATGAAATACGTTGATAAAGGTTGGGGCTGGGAGCGCTGGATTGTAAATTGCGAAGAATATTGTGGAAAACTTTTATTCTTTAATAAATCCAAACGCTGCAGCTGGCATTATCATAAATTAAAAGATGAAGTATTTTATTTGCAATCTGGTAAAATGATAATCTTCTATTCAGAAGAAGATGATATTACTACTGCTGATCAGTTAATATTGAATGCCGGCGATAACTTTCATGTATATCGCGGATTAAGACATCAAATGGTAGCTCTTGAAGACTCGGAGTTGTTCGAGTTTTCAACCGAACATTTTGATACCGATTCTTATAGAGTAACAAAGGGAGACTAAAATGACACAGCGTAAATATTTACCAACACTTTCAGAACTAATCGATAGGCTTTCAATTGCCCAACTGAAAGAGGTGTTTATAACCGCCCACAAGTCCGAATATGCTCAAGAGATTTCTGACATATGCCATGATATTCAATTGATCTTAGACGAGGCTGACGGGCAGCTGAACGCTGATACAGTGCGTGCTATAGTGGTACTCTCACAGATGAATCTACATATCTGGCACAACGAAACGCAAGTCCGTGCTGGTACCGGTGAAGGCAACCTAGAACTTACCCACGGATTGAATGGTATCAGAAACCACGCGAAGAACAAAATTCAAGAAATTAATGGCGGCAGAAAAGACTACAAGATTGATTGCTTAGCTGCAGATTTTAAAGACTGGGAGATTAGTTGGAAATTAGAGAGACCCGACAAAGAAGCATCTTAAAGACTGTCATATGGAGAATAATTGCGATTCTCAATAGTTTTGTTATTTTAGTGAGTACTACAACTGATGATGCTTTATTAAATGCTTTATTTATGAACATAACTGGGTTTATTATTTATTATTTTTATGAAAGAGTTTGTAATCAAATATCATATGGGAAGGTAAAAACAGAAGAATGAAAGTTTTAGTAATTGGAGATAGTTGCAAAGATATATATATTTATGGACAATGCGACCGACTCTGCCCAGATGCACCTGTCCCTGTGCTTATACCCCTGCGTAAAGAAGAGAGTCAAGGAATGGCGGGAAATGTTCAAAGAAACCTCCAAGCGCTTGATATCGAGTGTGATATAGTGACTAATCAAAGTGAAGTAACTAAAACCCGTTATGTGGAAGAGAACACTAATCACATGATTATTCGGATTGATTCGGGAGAAGAAAAAATAAAGAGAATAGATAACCTACACTTGGTTGAGTTGAAAAAATATGATGCAGTAGTAGTCTCTGATTATAATAAGGGATTTTTAACCGATGTCGATATTGAATATATTTCTCATAATCATTCATTGGTTTTCTTAGATACCAAAAAATGGATAGGGGATTGGGCTCGCAATATAACTTTTATCAAAATTAATGAAGTAGAATATAATAAAACAGCACACACAATTGAAGGAAAAGATTGGACATGGCACAATTTAATTATAACGATGGGCTCTAAAGGTTGTCGATATCAAGATCAACATTACCCTGTAGAGAAAGTTGAAATCAAAGACCTTTCTGGAGCCGGCGACAGTTTTTTAGCCGGCTTGGTATGTGAATATTTAAAAGACCGCGATGTTGGAAAATCCATTGAATTTGCGAATAGGTGTGCCACACGAGTGGTTCAACAAAAAGGAGTGAGCACATTAAAATGAAAGTATCAAGTGAAAGATTAACTTGTGAAGATTTAGATTTAACAAATAGACACACACTGTTAGACAGTCTACCTCACAAATGGCCCGCTGGAGTAGAGATGCGAATTGCTGGCCTCAACGAACCCCGAGGTGATGTTGGTGTTCCTTCCTGGGTTGTAATAAAAAAATAATGGTAAAAGTTTGGACAAATGGATGTTTTGATATTCTCCATCGTGGGCATCTTGAGATGTTCAAATATGCAAAATCGTTGGGGGATAAACTAGTTGTTGGAATCGATTCTGACGATAAAGTGAAAAACGATAAAGGATTGAATCGTCCTTTTAACAATGTTGAAGATAGAAAGTTTGTTTTAGAGTGCATAAAATATATTGATGAAGTGGTTATATTTAACTCGCGTCAAGATTTAGAAGATGAGATTAAACATTACACACCGGATATTATGGTAATTGGCTCAGATTGGAAAGAGAAAGAAGTTATCGGTAGACAATATTGCACAGAATTAAAATTCTTTGATAGAATAGGTGAATATTCAACAACAAACATTGTGGAGAGTATGAAGTGAAATTAGTTGTTATTACTGGGTGTTTGGGTCTTATTGGGTCGTATGTAACACGCCAGTGTCTTGAAAAGGGTTGGAAAGTATATGGAATAGATTGCTGTACTTATGCTGCGAACACACATTTCTTAGATGAATTTCAAAGTTATAAAAACTTTACATTTGTTAAAGAGGATATCACCACTCTTAGTTATCTTCCGGATTGCGATTACGTAATAAATATTGCAGCCGAATCTCATGTGGGGAATAGCATTATTGATAGCGCTGATTTTATTCAATCAAATATTGTTGGAGTTAAAAATCTTTTAGATCTAATTCGTAATAAACAAGGAAATGTAAGCGAACGGCCGATCTTTTTTCATTTTAGCACAGACGAGGTTTATGGGGATATTACCGAAGGCGAGCATATCGAAACTGATATATTAAAGCCGAGTAATCCCTATTCTGCCTCAAAAGCTGCAGCAGACATGTTAATCTTTGCATGGGCGAGAACATATGGAACAGAATATATAATTTTACGGCCAACGAATAATTATGGCATTGGACAGTATCCTGAAAAACTTATCCCTGTGTCTGTGAAAATGATAGATCGTAATAAAAAGATCAAACTTCACGATAGGGGTGATCCAATAAGAAATTGGCTTCACGCTGATGATACTGCGCGCGCGGTTATTACATTAATAGAATCTGGCGTTACCAATGGTATATACAATGTTTCTGGTGGTTTTGAACAAAAGAACGTCGACACAGTTAAAAAAATAATAGAATGTTATTTCGAAGAAAGAGTAGTGTGGAGATCTTATGTCGACTTATCGTTTGTTCGCGAAGGGCAAGATGTTCGATATGCTCTCAATGATGATAAGCTGCGCGCACTGGGCTGGAAACCGAAAAAAATGTTTAATCAAGAAATAGAAGAAATAGTAAAGTTTTATAAAGCCAATTTTAAATGGTAACCCTAAAAGGAGATTAATATGGAAACCAAGATACACAAACTATCAAATCAAGCGCTTGGAGCGGTCATGATGGCACTTCAAGAATCACTACTCAATGAGTTGGATATTGTTCCGATTCTACGTGGTTTTGAGCTGGTTGATGGAGATGACGGGCTCATTGTCAAGAACCCGCCAACGGTACGCGTCTCTAATAACCAAGAGATTGGTGAACAAGATCTTGAAAATATGGTAAAATAGTGCCAAGATACAGATACAGATGCGCCGAATGTGACCATCAGGTCACTATCTTTCATTTAATAAGTGAAGATGCACCCGCTTGTCCTGCTTGTGAGCAACCTGAAGTTCTCATTAAGCAACTATCAACACCTTATTTCAAAAGAAACAAACA
>Ga0208553_1000231_pt1 | contig 21684 bp, 5 predicted proteins | sample 6_EtaG_FD_184079 | JGI IMG/M metagenome (GOLD analysis project Ga0208553, IMG submission 184079) | Marine viral communities from the Subarctic Pacific Ocean - 6_ETSP_OMZ_AT15160 metaG (SPAdes) (version 2) | ecosystem: Environmental > Aquatic > Marine > Oceanic | place: Pacific Ocean | collected...
TCAGGATGTCCATGGTGTCCCCGGCGTGGCTGGATCCGCACCGGGTGATATTGTAAGAGTTCAGTACCGCGACCTGGGCAATATGAAAAATCCTAGGATTGTTGGCAAAGTAGGTGAAGTCGATAGCAATTTTCTCCCGGCTCAAATGGCAGAAGGTCTGGGTATCCAATTCGACAGCGGCGTGCCGGGTCTTAATAGCGGTGGGCATCAGCCACTAGTTAAAATTCACGCCGCCTCAGGGAGGCGAGTTGAAAATGGCAAAATTCCAACGGATTTACTAAAAAAAGCAGACAAAAGTTCGACAGTCTTGATGGCAGAGGTTATTCACAATTTTAACAAACTTTATAACCGCTTTTCATCAGCATTTCCTGAGAAAAAACTTATCGCTTCTGGTTTTAGGACTTTTGAAAGACAAGTGTCTCTTAAACGAGAGAAGCCTAACCTCGCCGCGAGGCCCGGTACATCTAACCACGGCTGGGGATTGGCATTTGATTGGAATACTGGCAGGTCAGACGGCTTTGAGAGTGAAACATATAGGTGGATGCTCGACCGCGCTCCGGATTATGGGTTTCATAATCCACCGTGGGCCCGCAAAGATGGCAAGAAACCCGAATGGTGGCATGTTGACTACATCGAGAAAGATGATCTATTGTGGTCAACAACAGCCCAATCGCATGCGCCGACACCACCACCAGTCCCGTCGGACGAAGATTTGTACCCAGAAGAGGAATTCACTTCTCAATCGTCTGAGTTAGATTTGCCATATGAACAATAGGAAAGGTATATAATAATGAGTGTTCTACGACGTAAAGTTGCCCGCATGTCAATGCCGGTTTATGATGAAGATTGCTTAACTGACGGTGAAAAATTACGATTGCAAAAGATCGCAGATCCCGTAGATCGCGAAAACTATTTATGTGGCGCCATGGGGCAACGACGCCCGGCTTTTGATTGCCCGGAGTACAGTTTAAATCCTGGACGAGAAATGGTGATGGGCGGACCTGACTCAGGCGCCGGCAACGCTTGGATTGTGTTTGGGCTCGACAGGAACAGTTTTCAGGGCAGCGGCTTCGGGGGCAAGAATGCCTCGCACTGCGCAGCGATTGATATCGTGGTAGGTCGTGGCGCAAGTTATGCTGCAGCCAGAGAAGCCGATGGGTCTCCAATAATAGTGGGCCCCATGTTTAATGGAGAAACGTCGGATGCAGCCAGAATATACCTCAGCCAGCGCGCCGGAGTTGATCAGTATTTTAATTTGCCGGCAGGAAATGTGGGGAATGTGACTGCCAAGGATCCTCGATCCACGGTTGCTATCAAAGCGGATACACTTCGTTTCATAGCGAGAGAAAATATTAAATTTGTAACGCGAAATGAAGATCGAAACTCCCAGGGAGGGGTATTGGGAAATGATTTTGCCGGCGCATATGGAATTGATTTAATAGCATGCTCAGATGTTGATACCTTGCAGCCTATGGTAAAGGGCGCAAATTTACAAAAATGTTTGATGGACATAACAGATCTTATGGGCACCATACTGGCAGTTATCAATACTTTAGTTAATGAAACCCGAAAACTTCACAAAAAGATCATGCCTCATGATCATCATTCTCCATTTTATGGCAACAAAACGGCACCGGATTTTGCTGGGTTAATCCCAGAAGGATTGAGCGTTATGTTGAATAACATAACGAACACTGATGTTGGCATACAGTTGCTGCAGCAGGTACTACAACAAATTGAATTGGCTTATTTTACGAACGCGCCGGTGTCTGTATTAGATGAAGATGGAAATTCATTAAATATTTTAAGCCCTTATAATTCGAATAATTAGGATATTTATATTTATGGCACAAGGTGAGATTTCTAATTATTTCATAGATGGAGCAGTTGCTACCAGTAATGGTTATCGGTCGAAAAAGGTAAACATCCCTTTTGCCACTAACACTAAATCTACCGGTCCACGATTAAATGTCAAATTAGTATATTCTAAGTTTGACCCGGCAGATGGAGACGCCGAGTTCCGCGCCGCCTTCCCGAGCATAAGGAACAAGGCTGCCAACCGGTTTATCCTCCACTATTTTCCAGAGTATTATACTTTCTATAGGGTGTTGGTTCGGAATAAAGAACGTTCGATTGGGTCCTTTATAGACACTCAAGAAATGGGCTACCGGCGTTTAAGAGAAGCCATCAAAGATAATCTTCTCCCGCGGTATTATACCTCAGCCACGAAGCCTGAAACTGAATCGGTCGTCATGGCATTCTTGAATCAATTTAGGTTTGGGCTGACAGCTTCTGAAGTAGAGACACTCAAATTCTCCACAGGACAATCTAGTCCAATTTACAATAAAATCAGAAATTTGCAGGCACCAGCAGCCACTGAATTAGCCTATTTTTATACTCATTCTCCAGTCGAGATGAAAACTTTATTAACTCTTTTGGAACTTATACCTACTGGTACTCAGGTTGATGCCTCCTTCGAGCTTTTTAATTCCGATGAAAATATCACTCCGGGTAGTAAGACTACTACTCTCCAGATATCCTCCTTCATGGCCGATAGTCAAGCCGCCAACGACGGACTCAGCGCCTATCAGCAACAACTAGATGGGTTTGAAGGATCTTTACCTATCAACCTTAACTTCACTGATATGCAGAAGGGTGTGTTTACCATTCTTAATGGTGTCATAATGCAAAATCTGATGAGAGATTTAACAGATGTACATAACAGTGCAACAGTGGGCGGACCCTATCTAGACTTTGCTGCAGCAGATAGTTTGGAGATCACCTTTGGTACTAAGCGCGAGCATGGAGACGTACCATCCAAAACTTGCATCGCAAGTATTAAATATTTCGTGGCGCAATCGTCACTGAGCCAACAACATATGCGCGTCGGATATATGACAAACATTTTGTATAATAAAGAGTTTAGCAATCAACTAGTTCTGTCTACCCTGAAGAATTATGAGTTTTTGGTAAGGTCCATGAGAGCCGCTGACGCACTTGGTGGACCAAACCTCTCCTTTACTAATTTTCTAGATGAGAACGCCGGCGACTTTGGTTTAGAAGGTAATACGGTTTGGGAAGACATACCAAACCCAGCTGCAGTAATTGAAGATATGAATCTGAAGGAAGCAGTACGTTTGGGGATAATTGATCTCGAAGATGTTAAGCACCTTGAAAAAGGGTTTGAAGCATTCCTGACACCCGAACAACTGGAGAGATATAAGAGAGAGGTGCTTGAAAATCCTGAATTTCAAAAGAAGCTAAAGGCTGCTAAAAAGAAAATGGCGTTTAGTACCGCGAAGGATATTAATAAGATTATTATTGGATTCTTAGAAGGAAGTCCAGAGGGAGTGGGAATCAAGAAAAATTCCCCCTTGGGACAGTTCATACGAAAAATAGGAATCCAAGAGCTTGCCATGGAAGCTATGATATGCGCCACATTTGGCTTGGCACCTTCTTTTGCAAGAATTGGAAGAGCCGCCCAAGGTGCCCTGCAGCAAACTCAAGCTGGCATACAGCAAGGGGGCGGACTCATCAAGGACGCTGCTACCGATATTGCGGTAACAGCAGCTAAGATTCGCCTGGCGCAACTTGGGCGCCCCCCCAAACCCCCCAAGTCGAGCATAAAACTGCCGAAGCCAGATAAGAAAATGTTTGAGCCGCCCACGCTCGATAAGGAGTTGTGGGAATCACTAAAGAAGAGCATACTTGACTCTTTGATGAAAGGCGCGATGGAAGTAATTAAGGCTTTGGCTGCTTTATTAAAAGAACTTTGTAAAATTAATAATCCATATGCTCAAGACGAAGGAGCCACTGACGTTGGAGATCTGGTAAGAGACAATTTGGACCAGAATTTTAAAGATGCCCCGGCGATATCTAATGAGTCAGCTCTAGATCAGATGTTTGGGAACGACGGTCTAACGCCAGAACAGGTGCTTGGAGACGGCATCAATAGGGGATATTTATCAGATCTTTCTGTGATCCTGACCTCGATGGAGATTTGTTTTTTGTTTACCGACCGCTCTCAGGTAACCGATTTTACATTAGATAAAATAGTAGATTTTAACCTGACCTATCCTGATCTACAGATCCAACAAAATCTGAATACCCCAACCGCAGTCTTGAGTTTTTTTGCTAATCTATCGCGCTTTGTCGACATAACAGATTTGTGCAACAAAATTGCCACCGATCTTTACAATGCTAATATTGATAATATTTGTTTGGTAGAAGAGAAAGCCCCAGAACTTATTGACAAGATTTTGGAAGATCTGGCGACGAATGGCATGGAGTTGGACAGCCCATTCCCGTATAACTTACAGTGTCCGTTGCGGGAGGATTACATCAACAACCCATTGGTCAGCTCCACGATCCCGTCATTTTTGGAGTCCGTCCAAGAGGCAGTCGAGATAGAGTTTGTTAATGGACTGTCCGCGGCGCTTCAAATTTTAAAAGAGCCGGTGATAACCTCCAGCAAGTCATCATCAAAGATAGCTGACACCTTGCAGGCGGCAGGCTTATTGGGCGGCACCGGACAGGGTCCGGATCAATTCTCCGAGTTCGGGCCTGATCTGGATGCGGCTGCAGCTGACAAGGCAGATGACATAATGAAAAAAGTTACTGATGTTTTCGCGACAATTCAAGAGAAAATTGAGAACCTTGACCAATATTGTGACGTCGCCACCCTCTTGGGGGCGGAAGGACAAGATATAGTGGGCATAACCTCGGCAATAATAAGCGTCCTCTTAAATTTTACTCGGGATCCTGGCTTTATTAACGCAATTCGAGACATCGACCGGCGCCTATCCGAACTTTCTGCTGCAGCCAATTCAGCTGCAGGCTTGTCATCTGTAGCCACTCAATATGAATTTCCTGTGTCATTTCGTGAGGATTTTGCGGCATACATCGATAAACAGTCAGCCGAAGTGGCCTTTGGCGCAATCGCTCCTGCATGGAACGGCGCTGACCCGGACATAAACCTATCTGATATTAAGACTCTGGCTACCACCAACTCGTCACTCCCGGATCCCACGACCGACGTGAATAACAACTTCGGTCATCTAAAGGCTACGAGCGCCGCACCACGTAGCTCGGGCGGCTGGCTGCCTCTCACGCTTGATTATAGGTTTCCCACAAAGGCAGTACCTTTTATAGAGGAAGAGGGTAACCTCATTGATGAGACCACTGGGGACCCAGTGCGAGTGGGAGGTAAAATTATCCCTAAATTTGTTGTTCGAGATTCTAATACGCCAGATGATTATCTACGCCTTACTTTCTTGCCGGCTTCCTCTGCAGGCGCGGACGTTCAGTTTAGTATGAATTCTAATTTATTTGGAAATAGCTTTTTATCACAATTTTCTGCTGATGAGTCTTTAAGTCGCGATTATTCGAATTCTACTGCTCAGTTTGACATGAATACTTATGTGACTCCTTTTGCTTCTGTTTTGTATTCAAAGTTGCGGGCTAATAATGTAACGACACTCGCCGGGGTATCTGGGGATAGTTGGCAGGTCGCAGCACAGATAATGGCTAAAAACCCAGATGCCGGCTCGGACTACGATCTAGCCGGTCACCAAGGACGTCGCAAAGAAAGTCAAGCTACAATATCTTCTATTCTGTTTCCCGCACTGTATGCGGGACACGCCGAGACAATGTTTGATTTCATTTTGAAGAATGGAATTTTTGACACCCCCCGTCTGGATTCATTAAACTTTTTCTTTGATAATCGAGGCTGTATTCCGGACAACGTGGCAGATTTGCTGGACATGGGACCTGGCACTTCGGCTTGTGGAACATCTATCTTGGACGAGGTAAATGAAGAATTACTTCAAGCATTGTGTCATGATGGGGCAGACCCCGACGATCTCAATCCTCAGGGCACTCAAATTAGAGATGTGGTCAGACACTTTTCATTCTTAGTACTGCTTCAGATTCATATTGCTCAGTTCGTAGTAAAGAATATCTTCGTTTTTTCGGCCTTTGAAATTGATGATCTCCTGACTATGGGGACTATTAAAGAATTCATGGCTGTTAATATAAGAAACCAAGTACAAAGCCTTATTGAGACAAAGCCGATTGTGGGCGAAAATTTGGTGAAGTATTATAATAAGAAGATTCAACGAGCCACTGTAATCAATCAGGGAGGGCTTCTGGATACTGACGGTAATGTGGTATTTCCTCCCACCAAGCGCTTTCGACAATCAGATGTGCCGGCAATTATCGAATATATGACGAAGGATCGTATTACCAAATCCCGCTGCGCCGTGGCAAACGCAGTCAAACGATCCTCAAGCCTGACAAGCCCTAAAGATTTCGACCGAGTGTTTGTGGAGGATGTGTTGACGGTGGTTCCGTCGTTCTTCGGAGCGCGTATTGTAGGAACACAATATAGACCGGGCGCCCTCGATCCCCCCATGCTACAAGTTCGTCAACATGACTCGGATACAGACGCCCCAATGAATAAATTTTATCCTTCATTGCCGACGGTACAACCTGGGTCGCCCGAGGGCGATACCGCGCGCCCCCAGCTGCTGAATAATATTCCATCATATTTTGGTGGTTCAGAGGGCATCAAGCACCAGGCGTCGCTATCGCCAGCCGTCTGGCGTGGCTTTAATCGCAAAATGAAATATGGAAAAATAGTTTTAGAAAGACAGGTTGTCTGGGATTCAGTGGTGTCAACTAATAATGAGGGAATACCACAGATATTCGAAAAAACTACAGGCTTTGAATATGGGCTCGAAAAAGATTTATTCGAACAGGTTCTGTATAATCAGCTCATGCGCGGCGCATGGATAGCCGGCGTCGACTTCCAGTTGGCTTTAGAGTTTACAAATCTAAGATTTAAGTATAATATCGTTTATTACATGCCCACCGTGCACCACGGATCCGGCGCACAAGATGATCAACCAGGCTCCATCGAGGATATCTTTGGAGGCGCCACTCCATTCTATAACAAGTCGTCGGGGGGCACCAGGAGCGATCATAAATTGCATGGTATGGAGCTTAGCCGCTACGTGTTGACATCATTATCACCGACCGCGGAGTTGCCCCTCAGTCCATCTATTGACACCCTAGAGTCCGAGGCAGTACTGCGGCGCATCGAGAATCCTGAACCACCCACCCTCGATAATCCTCAGGGCGGTCCCTACTTTGAAGAAGTCCAGCGCCCCGTACTACAGACTTTGTTATCTAATTATGGCACCACGGTTAGCGATTCCGAACTGGAGCTTATTGTTAATGACCCAGTATTCAAGGATTATTTTGATAAGTCGATCAACCGTTCGGTGACCTCTTTGGTTCCAATATTAGAGAACTTTTATTTGACAAGCAACTTCTTCCCTAAGATGGATAATATCTTACAAGGCGCAAAAGATCGCTGCCTGGGGATATATATAGATTCAATTCTCAACCAGACCCCACAGCCTCCCAGGAGAACGGCTTCTCCCCAAGCACTTGCCGCTGCAGGGAAGGATCCCGAGGATCCTCTTGCGGGGCTCACGACATCCGCGAGAGATTTTATTCTTAAGATGCTTATTGAGACCCCCATTAATATTTTGCGTGGTGTTGCTGAGACAATGGACCCTCATGTGGGAATCACAAAGATCATTCGAGAGGTCACTGCTATAGCTTTCAATGAAATGGCCAAGGGTATGGATGTGTCTCCTCCGGTTAGATTTCTTCGAGATGGACCCGCGCCGCAGATGCAGCAGGGACCCACAGGAGCAGGACAAGACGGGCCTGCGTATGCCGACAACGCGCCGGCAGGCACACAGATGTATACATATGATGATGACCCCGAGCTAGAGTATGCCCGGGCACCCGGAGGAGAATGGATGGTCCGAACGCGAGGCTTTACAACAAAATGGACCTCTCTCCCACCCGGCGGCGGCGCCACCGGCATCAATACTGCTGATTTGGAAGTGAACGCAGTACCGCTCAATGCAGCTGACTACTATTCTTCACTCCCGGAACAACTACGCGGTTTGGTGGAATATAAAATTCCAGGAGATGTCGTCAATGATTACGCTACATTCACCAACCTCGCCGGCGATGAGACTTTTTGGGCAACTCGAAAGCGCGCCGCCAGTGAATCTTGGGAGAATGCCACAAGAGTCACGTCGCCCACTCTTATCCAACGACTTGCTGATAACGCCGTTCCGCGTTATAGCACTGCCCAACATGGAACTACCCTCAATCAAGCCGATCTTGATGCGGCTGCCGCGGAAATCCAAGCATCCCTCGCTGAATTGCCGGCAAGCCGCCCGCCCTTGAGCGAGGTCGACCCCGGACCTAATGTAGTAAACGAAGACGTACGTATTTTACAAGCCAAGCTACAGGGGTTAGCTGCCACCCAGGATCCTCCGAGTGTCCTCAGTATTGGTCATTGGAGCTCCCTGCCTGGCTGGGAAGTGGATGGACGATTCGGCGATAGAACAAAGATCTCTGTCGAAGCACTTCAAACATGGGCCGTAGGACAAGATTGGGCCACGACCGTTTCCATGGACGGCGCGATGGATGACGCCACGTGGGATGCTCTAGAACGAGCCCTGACCGAGCAAGCCGAAGCGCACTTAGAGGCGCAAGCCGGTACCGGCGGCGGTATTTTACCAAACCTCAAGGGCGAGAATATCATGAAGCTCTTGTTCTGTCTTCTGGAAATGGGCATGCAAGATGCGAAAACCGGGTTTAACCTTGGCAACGGTCCGAAGAACTCCCCCGATTGGGAGAATTTTGTGGGATTGCCAGATGGAAATACCTCCCCCAACTTGGGACCCGGATCAAACAGTTTTGCTGCCTTCATTGGTAACCCTGTTGACTTCAAAAAGACGAAGGACGAGGGGATGGTGTTTCCTGACTCGATACTTACATATGCGCAAGGCGACCCAGATCCCCGCGATCCCCGCAACACTATTCCGGATGATCTGAGAGGCTCCATATTCCCCAAGTTCAGCATGGATGGGGTGGACTTCACTGGCACACTCTTGGGTCTTCTGATGTTGCCGCCCGGGCCTTTCGGTATTGTATACCTTCTGCTGATGCTATTGGGTAAAGAACTGGAAGACGCCCTTACTCCCGATGAAGACGGAACCGCCACCGATGGACCGACAAATGTTTCTGAGGAACAATCTGGAGAACGATGTTAATTATAGAAAGGAGAGAATAGAATGTCTGGAATATCACCGAGATTACCATTATTAGTCAGCCCTGTAGACGGAGCATATGGATTGCTTAAAAACTATACCCACGTGGCAAAGCAGAATTTCAAAATGCTGCTTTTGACAAGCCCCGGGGAACGTATTATGAATCCAGACTTTGGAGTAGGGATTAAACATTACTTCTTTGAAAATAACGGGCCCCGTACATACTCAGATATCAACGATCGTATTGTTCAACAAACTAAAACTTATTTGCCCTTTATACAGCTCAATAAGATTGATTTTTCAATCCCAGAACACGAACTAGACCTACATCCACACCAATTATCGATTGCCATAGAATTTACAATTCTTCCCTTGCAGGTAACTACTACCCTGCAAATTGGATTTTAGAACTAATTAATAACGGACTTTTCCCATGCCAAAGAAACTACAAGCTATAGATTATACCAGCCGCGATTTTGATTCGATTCGTAAAGATCTTGAAAATTACGCAAAACGATATTATCCCAATACTTATAAAGACTTCAGCGAAGCCTCTTTTGGTTCTCTTATGCTGGATACGGTCGCCTATATAGGTGACATCCTGTCCTTTTACGTAGATTACCAGGCAAATGAAAGCTTTCTAGATTCTGCCATTCAATATAGTAATGTCGTGCGCCACGCGCGACAGTTTGGTTTTAGGCTTCCAACTAGCCCTTCCGCTTATGGAGTTTTAACTTTTTATATTAAGGTACCTGCAGCAAATGTTGGCGGTGGACCAGACCTGAGATACGCCGGCACGATGCGCGCCGGATCTGTTTTTGGATCCACAGGAGGAGGGTCTTATACCCTTCTGGAAGATGTTGATTTTTCTAAACCTTTTAATCAAGTTGTTTCCGGCGAATCGAACCCAACGAATGGGGATGCTACATCATATATTATTCGTGCTTTGGGTCGAGCAGTCTCTGGGCATGCAGCTGTTGAAGAGCGGACCATTGGAAATTTCCAGCGATTTTTGAAAGTTAATTTATCGCGAGCAAATGTCGCCGAGGTGATGAGTGTCACTGACACCGAGGGTCATGAATATTATCAAGTAGATAATCTATCCCAAAATACAATTTATAAAGCGATTCGCAATACTGACTCCAATAGTTCCACGGTAGCTAGCATCCTTAAGCCTGTTCCCGTCGCGCGTCGTTTTGTATTAGAACAAACAGCTACTGAATCCTTTCTACAATTTGGATATGGCTCCGACTCCGAGCTGCTGAGTAATTCAGTTCTTGACCCGACGTCGCTTATGCTTGACCTAAATGGTAGAAATTACATCACTGATAGTGATTTTGATCCTACTCAATTAATAAGTACAGACAAATTTGGTATTGCCCCAGCTAATACAACCTTGCGCATCTCATATCGACTTAATTCAAATGTAGACGTAAATGCTGCAGTTAGTACTGTTACAAGTGTTACCAGCGCAACATTCCGATTTCTAGATCAGGCTAATCTTGTAAGGAGTACGCGTGATAGTGTGGCAAGCTCGTTGGAAGTAACTAACGAACAACCATTTGTGGGGAGCATTAATCTTCCTTCAGCTACGGAAGTACGAGAACGCGTACGAGGACACTTCGCTGCACAGAACCGCGCGGTAACGGCTGAAGATTATCAAGCCATTGTATATGGCATGCCCGGGGCTTTTGGAGCAATCCACCGCGCTCGAATTGTGAAGGATTTCGATGAGTTTAAGAGGAATCTTAACCTTTATGTTATTTCAACCGACAGTAGCGGAAAGCTCATTGCTTCAAACTCTACTTTAAAAAATAATCTTAAAAATTGGCTTGGACAATATAGAATGGTTAATGATACGCTAGACATCCTAGATGCAGAAGTAGTAAATTTTGGAATTAAATATCAAGTTGCACTCGAAACAACTGCCAATAGGTACACTATTCTTAATAAAGCCAACAATCGACTGGCTGCGTACTATAATGATAGACCATATGATATTGGAGAAAGCATAGTGATTTCTGATGTTTTTCGTGAGTTGCTCAAGGTACCGGGTATTTTAGATGTCTACGATGTTCAGATTGTCGCTAAACAAGGCGGACCCTATTCAGAAAGCAACTATGATTTTTATAGTAATCTGTCTTCGGATGGTCGTATGATTAGAGCCCACGAGACAACTGTGTTTGAGTTAAAGTTCCCAAACACTGATATTAAAGGATCGATTAGATAATGGCCATTGCTCGTTACGTCGCAGATGCCGACACTACTATCACTAATGCTTATGAAGCTGATCTCTCTACTCGCGGTACGGGATCTAATATGGGATATGCCGATTCCATTGAAATTTTCTCTATTTATGGACAAACCTCTGGATCTGCCGGACAATCTCAAGAGCTTTCACGCGCTCTTATGCGGTTCCCTATTACTTCTATCATCTCGGATCGTGCAGCCGGCAGCATTCCGGCGTCTGGTAGTGTTTCATTCTACTTACGAGTCTATAATGCAGCACATCCTTTCACCTTACCACAAGATTTTAATTTGACGGTCGCGCCCGTGTCTCGGTCTTGGACAGAGGGTACCGGTCTCGATATGGATGAATACAAGGATCTCGGAACTTCTAACTGGCTCAGAGCAACTGATTCCGTTGATTGGACCAGCATTGGAGGAGATTATATCACGACTGACCCGGGCTCAACTTATTCTATTACGTTCGAGCGCGGTTATGAAGATATTGAGCTAGATGTAACCAGAATTGTTGAGCAATGGGTCGACAGCACCTATGACAACTATGGATTTGGAATTCGCCTCGCAACCACCGATGAAGCTTATTTTTCTAGTTCAACTGGCGCTGACACTTCCGTCCTGATTGATAATCCTACCGGAGCCCAACAGTCCTATTATACCAAGAAGTTTTTTGCGCGTTCAACTGAATTCTTTTTCAAGCGCCCGGTTATCGAAGCACGCTGGGATTCTCGTGTCTCGGACGATCGAGAAAATTTCTATTATTCTAGCTCTCTGGCGCCTGCTCAGGACAACATTAATAAACTATATTTATACAATTACGTACGCGGCCGTTTGGTAAACATTCCTGTGGTTGAAAACGGGAACACTCTGATGGTTTCTCTTTTCTCAGGTTCGACCGCCCCTACCGGCTCAAAGTTAACTCTATATGACGGCAATTTCAATACGACAGCTTCTTGGGTATCCAGGGGGGTTTATTCCGCCGACATGGCCATAACTGCAGCACTTTCGACGGATCTACCAAAGGGGTTGACCGTCATGTATGATGTGTGGCATAACGACACCACCGGTGCACCCCTGGGTCTCGGGACAATCCAGTATTTTACTGGCTCGATCTTCCCGGAGCACATGCCCACCTACGACACGGCGCCGACCTTCCAAAGAATTACTAGCTGTAGAAATCTCAAAAAATCTTATTCGACTGCTGACACAGCTCGATTTAGATTCTTTGTGCGCGATAGAAATTGGAATCCCACCATCTATGTAAAGGCTAACGCAAATAATCCAACTGATATTATTACGAGTGCCTCATACAATGTGCGCCGGGTCACTGATAACTATAATGCGGTCCCATATGGCACAGGTTCGGAATACAGTACATATTTGTCATACGATAAGCAAGGTAACTATTTCGATCTCGACATGTCACTATTGGAAGCTGGATATATGTATACGATAAATTTATCCTATTATAATGATAGTATAGGAGCATGGCAAGAACAACCACAAACGTTCAAATTTAGAGTTGATTGATAATTAAAGCATGAGTTTAAAGGACTACTACGAAAAAGCAAAATCTCTTCAAGCACTATCGAACAAATCCGCTGGCGAAATAGGCGAAGAAGTAGAATCTGCTGCATATCATACCGAGGATATAATCCGCGAAGAGCGGTTTATTCCCCGGGTTAATTTTAAATATCCTAAAAACTTCGCCCGGTATGGCTCTGCAGAAGAGTATTACGCTCAGTCGCTACGGCGCATTTATGAGGATTATCCTTATGATGGATCGCTCCGCGAAAGATTAGAGTGGGAGAATAAATCCACTTATTTAGATCTTCATGTTTTCGAGAATGAATATCCGCGCACCAATGGATATATTAATATGTCGGCCGGTGAGTGGGGCAACGTCTCTGCTAAGAAGGAAGGTTATGGACTTCCTGCAGATGTAGAATACATTTTTCTCAAAGGCGGACCTCACCCCAATCCTGACGGGATGTCCCCCTATTCAACTCAGCTTACCGGCGCAAACTATTACGAAACTGCCTTAAACCGAACCAATAACTTACAATTTGACCTTTTAAGCAAGGGCGCCACTGTAGAATTTTGGATGAAGAAGGATGCCTTCGATCTCACAAAAACCGAAAAAGAAGTTATTTTCGACCTCTGGAATGGCATCGAACGAATTCAAGCTACTGCCGTCGACGCAATTGATACAACTGGTGTAGTTGCAGATGGCGGCGATTGTACGATTACGATTACGATTCCTGCAGCAAATGGCGGGGATACTACGGGCGGCGCTGGTGCAATTACAATACTTTTAGATGCCTCGGAAACCACTGGTACCCCAGCCGCGGCAGATCAAATTGGTATTGGTATTCTTGGAGAATCAGATTCGAGCACCGCAACCTTGATCAAAAGAGCTATAAATAATACTTCTAATTCTCGTATAATCCCGGCGAGTGCTGGCTCAAGAGGCACCGCGGGCGTCTCAGGTATTACGGCAACCGAAGGCTCAAGCAACACTCAGCTTACACTTACTATGGACGCTGCTGGGCCTGATGGTAATATCGCCGGCGCTCTTGCAAACGTCACCGGCCCTACTATAGTTGATGTAACGGATTTTACGGGGGGTGTCGATGAACAAGGGCGCTTCAGATTAGAATTAACCGGCGCCTCTGGCGCAGATTGTCTTCGTGCGACGGTATTGTCTGGCGGACATGGCTTTGAAATGCAATCTGTTGCTGACAGCACACTGACCAGTGAAGCCATCGCAGATGGAACCTGGCACCATTATGCACTTACCATGATGTCGGCGTCTAATGGAGTGCTTACGAATTTCTACCTTGATGGAAATCTGAACCGATCACAAGTTCTTGGCAGCTCCATGGATCTCAATGAGGTCACAGGCGCTTTGAGGGCAAACATCGGCGCATTGATTTCCTCACCAGTCAGTTCTTCTGCCGCTCAATATTCTGGCAAGCTTTCGGCTTCGCTAGATGAGTTCCGATATTGGAAGACGGAACGTAGCGGCAAAGAGATTGGTCGCCATTGGTTCACTCAGGTGGGCGGCGGAACTAATGATGATCCTGAACCCTTTAAGACGACTCTAGACAAAGTAAACACCGATCTAGGAGTATACTACAAGTTTAACGAAGGAATTACCGGTGTAGCTGCCACGGATTCCGTTCTTCTTGATTATTCGGGACGTATCAGTAATGGTAGTTGGACCGGATATTCATCAGCTTCCAGGGCGACTGGTTCAGCTATTGTCCTTTCGAATGCTGCTAGCAAAGAATTTAAGGATCCGATTATCTATGCATTTCATCCTGAAGTTTCTGCATTGGCAACACGCATGCGTCTTACTGGATCCAGCTATGACGTTACAAATAATGCTGCCATTTATAATTCTATCCCCGCATGGATTACGGAAGAAGATAATGAGGGGCAACGTCAACTCAAGCAGCTCGTACAAATTATGTCCAGCTATTTTGATACGCTACAGCTTCAGGTTGAGTCTCTTCCCAGCCTGGGGAATATCAATTATGCATCTGGAAGCCATAAGCCCCTTCCGTTCGCGGGTCGCCTCGTTAGTTCAGCAGGGCTGGCTGTTCCGGAATTATTTATCGATGCTGACATCATTGAAAAGCTAGCAGATCGCAGCGAAGATCGCATCTATGAAAAATCACTGGCTGATATTAAGAATACCATTTATCAGAACATCTATAATAACTTGGTTTACATTTATAAAACCAAGGGAACTGAAAAATCTTTCCGTAATTTAATTCGCTGCTTCGGCATCGATGACGAGCTTGTTAAACTAAACATGTATGGTGATGGTATCGAATATGAAGTTCGAGAAAATCGCCGTACTGTTTCTGTCGTTGATAAGTTCGTTGATTTTAATACACCCGATAACACAACAGCTACGGTGTACCAATCTCAGGGCAGCGACACCACCAACACCAAGGGATATCTGCCTCAAACTAGCGCATCCGCAACCGGTTTTGCACAAACTTTAGAAGCAGACATCCTTTTTCCACTAAAGCCCGACGAGCATGCCTCATTTTATTATAACACTAATACTGTTAGCGCTTCGCTTTTTGGCGTGCACACAGTTCACAATAATGAAAATTATACTACCTGGGCCACTTCCCCCGCTGATAGCGCTAACTTCCAGGTTTATGCCGTCCGCGATGAACAAACTTCTGATAGTGTTCGTTTCGTACTTACAGGAACTGCCGGAACATGTGTGCCCTGGTCGATGGCATCGGATTTATATGAAGAAGTTTATAACAATACTTACTGGAATTTAGCAGTTCGCATTAAGCCCCTCAACTATCCCCAGGCTGGACAGGTTCTTGGCGCTCCCACAAGTGCTGACATCAACAACTACACCATAGAGCTTCATGGCATCCAGCTAGGCGCCGGCACAGTACATAATGAGTTCAACCTCGCCGCGACCGTTGAAGGAGCCCCAGGCGGCTTTGTGACGGGCAGCAAGAGAGCCTTCATCGGCGCCCACCGGACTAACTTCACCGGTTCCGTTCTAGAGGCGTCTGATGTTAAGGTAAATGCATGCCGTTATTGGTATGATTATTTAGAAGATGATGTGTTGGTTGGACATGCTTACGATACACAAAACTACGGGTCTTTATATCCCGCGCGCTATGCTTTCCCGTTCGATGCTTCCGCATCGTTTGGCGAGGTGTTGCAGTCGGATACTCTTGTGTTCAATTGGGAGTTTGCTGAGAACACCGGATCAAATGCTAGCGGACAATTCGCGGTAGCGGATGAATCATCGGGTTCAATTGACACAGCTGCCAGATTTGATGCGCTTGGGGATATTCTCGGCTATCAATACCCAGCACAGGGTTATGGCTTCTTAGAGTCTTCCACAAAGGTTGTCGATAAAGACCACGTGATCTCCTCCAAACTACAACTACCAGAGAACGTTCACTCTAGCGATATGATCACGGTCTTAGGCGCCCAGGAACAACAGGTGTTTACTCGCGACTCGCGCCCCGTTAACTACTTCTTTGCTTTTGAGAAGAGCATGGCCCAAGCTCTCTCGGTTGAAATGATCAACTATTTCGCTACGCTCAAGGATATCCATAATCTCATCGGCGCGCCAGTGAATCGCTATCGCCCCGAATATAAGGGGTTGAAGGTTCTGCGACAGCGATTCTTCGAGCGTGTTTCCAATTCTGAAATCGATTTTGAGAAGTTCTATGAATTCTATAAGTGGTTCGATTCATCTCTCACAATGATGTTGCAGCAGCTTGTTCCTGCCTCTGCTGATTTCGCAGAGAATGTGCGAACGGTTATTGAGAGCCACATGCTCGAACGAAGTAAATATCAACACAAGATTCAGAATGTTAAGCAGCAAGTCGCCGACCCGGAAGGAACATTACAGGGTAACTCCACACAGATGCCACAGGGTGGTTCTCCTGAAGACAATCCCGCGGGCATTGGATTCTTTTCTGCCAATGCTGCCACACGAAGACAGATTGGAACATCTCAGCCGATCAACTTCAAGAACTGGAAATTTATTCATGCGCCCGTCCCACCACCACCGCCGGATCCCAAATCCCTCCTGTTCGATGGCACCGACGAATACGTGGATATTGGAGCTGCTGGCACTTGGGATACATTGATCGGACTCGCGGGAGCCTCGGCAAAGGCATTCAGTTTATCGCTTTGGCTTAAGCCTGCCGTATGGCCCACCGGCAACGCCCCGGGAATAATTACGTTTGGTAACCTCGATCGAGGATTAGTTTGTAACTCCGGAACAGGTCCCAACAATACTCGATTATTTGCGAAGCTAGATACGGGCGGCTCCCTCGGCACTATCGCCACCGCCGGCGCGCTTACACAAGATGTTTGGCAGCACGTTGTAGTTACATACGCTGGAGCCTCTGGGGGCGCCCTGAAAATTTATGTCGACGCGTCAGAAACATCATATGACGTCCAAACAACTGGCGCGCCAGAAGCAATCGTGACGAACAACGGCGTTATAGGATCCTCCACACCTTCTGGAGTCAAACTACCGGGCAATATGTGCGATGTTGCCGTGTGGGACAAAGAACTTTCCTCTGCCGAAGTAACTGAAATTTATGGAAGTGGAAAACGAGTTAACCTTAAGAAGGTGAGTACCACTCCCAATCTTCTGTCCTGGTGGATGATGGGCGCTGACCCTCTTGATACTTATGATGGGACAATCTATGATCAAGTTGTTGGAGGCAGAAACGGTACCCCAACCAATTTCGACTCGGCAGCAGATATCGAGGAAGATTCCCCGGTCTTTGCCGCCGCATATTATGGGTCAATTACAAATGAAAACTCCATTTGGTGGCAATCTGAGGCTGCTCGAAATACAACTGCATTAGTAGAGGATACACCCTCCGCTGATCCCGGCTTATTAAAAAATAAGCAAGCTATGTTGGAGAATGTTAAATCCACCAACCAGAGAGCACAGCAGGCTCCCTATAAATTTGGTGCAGAAGGCAATTCAACACTGGGTGGTGTTGGATTTGGTATCAATAAGAAGACCGACTTTGTCTTCGTGGCCACCACCCCATTTGGTTCAGTAAGGAATGGTGCAGCTGAAAATATCATGGTTGGCTTCCGACGCGAAGTTGAGGAGCTAATGAATACGAAGGATGTTTATCATCCGGCTTTTAGGCAGCGCCTAGGATTCCAACTGAATCCCGATATCAACCGAGACAATAGTGACCTTCATAAGGGCAATGGCAATCTGCTGGCGCCATTCAGCATCTACTCTTCTTCGGTTACTACAGGACAAAACCTTCAAGTTATCCAAAACTATGCTCCGGATATTGAGATTACAAACCTGCATCACGACATCGTCCATGACAGCGACACACCTCTCCAAGGACCCTTTACAGAGAAGTTTGTTGGCGGTCGTCAATATCGACACACTGAATTAAATGAGGGATCTGATAGTGCCCGCTACCGCGCTGAAGGTTGGAAGATAAAGTTCGATAAAGTTCTATCCAAAGACGGCGCAGACTTTGAAACACCAATGATTGGCATCGTGCCCCCCAACTATGATGGCGGCGCCGCAGAGGGATTTGATAAAGATGTTCCCACTGCTCATCGCCTGCGCAACGTTGGTGCCAAACGCCCCATAAACATTCAGAATATTAAGATGACCACTTCTTCAGTGGGCACGAACCTCCCGGGTACGCTAGCACATGGGAAGATCGGAAACTACCAGAAGAATTATGAAGTGGTGCAGACATCTGGCCGCACTCAAAACGATTTCTACTTCAACGATCAGTCATATGATTTTGCTCGCTACCCAGAAACATTGTCTACTCGCGGGCGCTTTCCTCTTACACCCCAAGTTGGGAAATCTGTTCATTTTGATGGTAACAATGATTATATTGACGCAGGGGTTGCGGGCGGCAGCGATTGGGAGGCTGCTGTCGGCGGCGCCGGGGCAGCTGCGAAGCCTGTTAGCTTTTCAATGTGGTTGAATGCTGACTCGCTCCCGTCCGGATATTGGATTTTCAAACTCGGCGACACTTCTACCCCAACTTATAGTATGCAAATTAACTCTAGCAAACTTAGATTTGTAGTTGGCAGTAGTGGCACCGACCCATATGTGTTTTCTTCGACAATTTCAGCTGGGACATGGTACCACGTGGTTGTAACTCTTGCTGCTGGGACCGGCAACAAGCCCAATATGTATATTAATGGAGCACTTGATAATGGTACTTTAGGTAGCGCAACTAGCGACAATATAGCGATAGCCGATATACTACGAATTGGAGACGCAGCCCTTTGTTATGATGGATATATCTGTGACTTTGCGGTATGGGGCAAGGAACTTTCAGCTGCAGAAGCGTCGACAATTTACTCCGCCGGCGGCCGCATCAACTTGCGACATATTGGGAGTGACAGTCGTACCGGCGGACTAAATCCAACTCCGAACGGTCTAATTGCTTGGTATCCACTTGGAGATGATAGTCGCGATGCCAATGACGGCACTTTTCATGATCAAATGGGGTTTGCTAACGGTACTGCTAACAATTTCAGTGAACCGACGAACGCTGACTCTGGCATTTCGCCTGAATTCCCTCCCTACAGCGCATACGGAAGTCTTATAGAGAACCCGAGAGGCAATCTAGATTATGAGTTGCCTAATCGAACCGGCGCGAATTCCAATCAATCTGTTATTGTAAATCGCTTTAGTGCAGGCGGTGCTGGCTATGAAGTCAACTCCCCCGGATATATGGACCCAGCGCATGAAGAGATGTCAGTTTACAATGCGTCTCCTTACCGAAGCCCCCGCACCCTTAACTTTGGAAATACAGGATCTCTTGGACAAGTCTACGGCGAACTTTCAGGCACCATTCAGGTCCGAGATCAGATCGGAAGACCGCGAGGTCTTAGGCAGCTTTCTAGGCTTCACAGTGGCAGGTTCGGTGCAGATGGAGTCTTCGGGGAAGTGGTGCCTCAGACATATGTGACCGTTCCGTCTTATCATAAGACCAATCGGAATGCTAAGGTGGTAATGAAAGAGGTCACTGGGCATGCTGCTAAATTTGATAGCCCCTATGAGTCTGGAGTTGGATATGCCGTTGCAACTATCGCTAGCGGATCACAGGTAGGCTACGTGCCCGGGTACTACAGTGGCAACGATGACCCTGGCGACAATCACGGCAACGTGGCGTCGAGCCTCCTCAGAGGAACCGTCACGAACTACACCAACTTCTTCGGCTGGTCCATGGCAACATGGCTTTATATTGATGCAAATTCGCCCAATATGCCTCCCTCGGGAGATGTCTCGTCCAATGCTCACCTAGGTCGCCATAATGTATTCGCTGCGGGCACAATGAGCAGTCTGTATTATGATCAAAGTAATAATAAAATGATGTGGCATTACTCCGGATCCTCTACTGCCACCCCCGCGGGCACCGACGGCCTTATAGAAAGTGTCGGTGCAGCCCCCTTAAACCAATGGTTTCATATTGCATTGGTTCGAAAAGCCGGAATTAATGCGAACCAAAAGGATGAGAACTTTCTGAGAATGTATATTAATGGAGAGGAAGATTGGCAGCTTAATACCGATGCCGGAAGTGGGGTGTTGTCTCGTCCGGGCTACACGGACCGCGCGGGCTGGACGAACGGCGACTACGGCATCGCCTGCGCATTCGGCGCGGCGTCTCCTTTGAAACCTGGAGGAGCAACGGTTACGGGCTCATATCCCTGGATAGGCTCTATGAGTGAAATGGTCTGGTACCGCCGCCCCCTCACGACGACACCAATTCGGAGCCTATATAACGGAGGATATACGTTTGATCTTTTTGATAATACGATGGTTAAACAAGTGTCGACAGAAACTATACGCCAAGAGTATAATGAACTGGGTATACCACACACCGACGCTTCGGGATCTTATCCTACTGATCTGTTAACCAATCTTTTCGGATATTATCGTTTTCATCAATTTTCCGGTTCTCAAGTAGGAGGGACGAATTCGTCTTATGGGTATGCAGATAATCCCGCGGCTTATAGCCCGACCGATCGATGGAATACTTTAGGAGTTCTTAATGCTATAAATATACATTGGAGTGGATCCTATCCCGGCAGACCCCTGAGCCTAGGAGAGTTCACCGCCCGCACCGGAGATAATGCAGTGTTTGCTTCTATTATTCTTAATGGGAATGTCAAGTTCGAGTCAACTCAAACACCTCGTCACGTGCAACGATCCATTCAGTATGATAATTTGTTTGTACAGCATCCAATTCCGAGATCTGTGCAGCAATATAGCTGGGTTACTTCTTCTTTACGGTCCCACTCATCATATCGTCCCAGCCCGGCGCAAGATATTTTTTACGATCTCGAACCGCCGAGTTGTATAAAAGCCACTTCTCTCGAAGGTATTGCTACTCACGGAGATGCTTTTTCTCGCGGACCCCGCGTTCAAAGGGTCGGCGGTACCTGGTCGCACTCGTACCCGGATCCGGTGACCCCAGTCACCGGATCCGATAGATTGATGTTTTTCGGTAGAGAGCCTTTGCATGTTGGCTTAAACACAATGATTACCGATCCTGTAGATACGAGCCTTCATATCCAGGGTGCCACGGTTGTAGAACCCCCGACCGGAGATCCTACTCCTGAGTGGCCTGCAACGCTTACCCCGCGCCGTCTAGGCGGTCCCCAAACCGTACCGACAAATTATGAGGCAACCAATGTAATCTCTTCTCGCGGTGGAATGTATTTTAACACGACCACCGGCTTCAGCCAGTTCGGAACCTCGAAGACCTGGGACCAA
>Ga0208553_1000237_pt1 | contig 21266 bp, 24 predicted proteins | sample 6_EtaG_FD_184079 | JGI IMG/M metagenome (GOLD analysis project Ga0208553, IMG submission 184079) | Marine viral communities from the Subarctic Pacific Ocean - 6_ETSP_OMZ_AT15160 metaG (SPAdes) (version 2) | ecosystem: Environmental > Aquatic > Marine > Oceanic | place: Pacific Ocean | collected...
TACATTTTTCAGCGCACTCTATCATAATTCAGGGTGCTCCTTGGCAAGAACATCAAATATATCTTCAATTTCTCCATCATTAATACCAAATTTTGATGCAAGCTCTTCTCCTGCTTGTTTCAGTTTATCTGACTTGTGGTGACGTTGGGCAGATTTAATGCTGCTGTTTTGGAGCTTCCACGCGCCGAACCACTCCATAAAACGTTCGTCTTCTTGCAAAAAAGCTTTTACAGCACCCCGTAAAAAAGCGGCTTGCGTTACTCCGTGGTGATGAAGTTTGATCTTTAAATCAACTTTGTGTGATTGAGGAAGATTTGCATATATTTTTTCAGCAGGCTCATCCCATTGTTTTTTAGGCATCGTATCTCCATTTAATGTGGGTATTGCTTTCTGCTAATCCTGATTGAGTTTGGCGAACAAATTGAGCATTCTCTCTTAACTCTTTGAGGCTGCGAGCACCACTATATGATAAGCCGCTCCGCATTCCATTTTCTAGCTCTTGTAATATATTAATAACGGGCCCTTTATATGGAATAACTGTAGCGATACCTTCCAGAGAGGACACGTTGCCGCGCCAATCCATTTGTGCATCTTTGCTTGCCATCCCGCGATACGATTTAAGCTTCTTATCCATCTGATGGATGACGTGTCCAGGAGCCTCGGTTGTCCCAGCGAGTAAAGACCCTACCATAGCAAAATCAGCACCTGCTGCGAGTGCCTTTACGATATCACCAGAATTTTTAATACCACCATCAGCAATAATTTTTACATCTGGAAACTTATCTTTAATTCGTGAACAATCAACAATCGATGCCAGGGTTGGCATCCCGTGCCCAGTTTGAATACGAGTTGAACAAATAGATCCCCCTCCTATTCCGACTCGTATACTGTGTGCGCCGAGTTGCGCTAATGCAAAAGCGCCTGTATATGTTGCAACATTTCCCGCCATCAAGTGAACTATATGTCCATACTTGTCTTTTATATTGTGGAGCGCAACGTGCATTAATAAATGATCGCCATGGGCTACATCGAGACATAGCACGCTAGCACCAGCAGATACAAGTTCTCTTGCTCTCTCTAAATAATCTCCAGTGATTCCAATAGCTGCGCCCACTGTTTTTATACCACCTTCCGAGGCTTCCGATACCATAGTCGCCTGTTTATCAATAGAATTATATCTATGGATAATGCCTAATCCGCCGAATTCCGACATCTTCTTTGACATATTTATTCCACACACAGTATCCATTGGGCTGGCAATGATCGGTACTCTAAGCTCAATCCCTTCCGATATTTCTGAAGATAGTGTAACCTCGCTCCGTGATTTAATATCGCTATATTGGGGTAATAATAAAATATCATCAAAAGTTAAAAGTGTTTCAAGATCCATCTTCTTCCTCCATCGTCTTTAGAAAATTGGTAATTACTTCTTGTGCCGTATTCCAGCAGGTTGGACAATAAAGCCGAACAGGGTTATCTTTTTCTTGTTCTCTCACCACTACATGCCAAGTCGTAGCCATTTCTTTGTTCGTCTTGTCGTATGCAGCTTCGCAAGCTGTACATTCTTCTGGCAATTCACCAAATAGGGCGACTTTTGATGTTAACTCTTCGCTGCTATCTTTTCGTGTTTGTACTGCTAATGCGCGTCTTTGTTTTCTATTCATCGTTGAAGCGCTCCCATGCGAGGATAGTCGTTCCCCCACCCTTCGGGCAGCTTATTAAAAACTATTACTGCCGATGGAAATGGGGCACTGTTTTGGCTATTGCCAAACTTAAGGCGACCTTTAACAAAATATACCAGTTCCGCCTTCATAACGTAGTCGTGCCAATATCTCGTATCTGTCCGTGCTGGAATCAGCATTACAACTTTTGTATTGGGGTCTTGCGACTCTTCATATGCCTTCTTAATCCACGCTTCAATCCCTCTGCCATATGGGGGATTAATAAATACTGTATGTCCTTGCCAACTTTTTGATAATCCATTTTCTGGCTCAGTATAAAAATTGTCGCATTTAGTATTGTGAGGGCTTGCACAGGGGTCAAGGTCAAAAGGTCCAAACCTCCAATTTAATTTATTATAAAAATCTTGGGGAGTTGACCATTCTCCCGATTTGCTGGAAAACATTGTTTCCTGGGCTGCCTTATTCATCTGTGCTGCCTAATGTCCCGTCTTGGCGGTCGCTAATTGTAATTGGGTACCACCCATAAAGATCGGGATTTGTAGTTTCCATTGCTCTAAACGGAACAACTGGAACCATTACAACCTGCGCGATCTTTGTATGAGGTTCAACTATTTGTTCCTCTGTGCCGACGTTATGAAGGTTAACAAACAATTCACCATCATATCCGCTGTCCACTACGCAAGCGCCCACAAGAAGAGAGCGCTTAGCCGCTACGCTTGATCGGTTCTTAACCTCAAGCATATATCCATGCGGAACGCCAAATTTAAGCCCTGTTGGAAGGATCATGCTTTCGCCCGGTTGAACGGAGATAGCCTTGTGTTCCTTGGGTGAAAAGTAAACGTCTAGCCCTGCATCGCTTGGATTACTTCGAGTTGGTGGATATGCGTTCATGTGTATTCTATGGTATTCAATAATCATTGTTACTCCTTGATTCTTATATTATAACCGGATTATGGTTTATTGTCAACTTAATAATCTAAAATTATGACGAATTGATCTTGTTGAGTAGCCCCATGTTGGGTGATACTCTAATCTAGCCATATAGGGGCGATTGAGAAATAAAATGTCACGATTTGAATTTACACCCCAACATTTGATACTTGTTGTATGCCCCGTATCATCAATTACTTCAACAACCCAATATTCTTTATTATGCTTTGTTTTTCTTGGAAGAATTTTACGAGGGATAAACCAAGTAAGCTGTAGCTCAGGATCGAACTCTCCAATTGGTGGGATAAATTTATCATTTAGTTTCTGTCTAATCTTTTGATTCATTACTTCGCCCATGGGAAAAACGCCTGTTAAATCTACCGTATACTGAATCAGTTCTTCTTCCTCAAAATCGCCTTCTGGGCGGTAAAGATCGATATTATTTTCAAGTTGCTTAGGTTTTCTTGGTCTATCGACTGCTACAGCAGACCAAAAATGTTTTAACCCGCTGAATCTTGTGTCCACTAAACCATTCATTGCACCGGAACGAACCAGGACATCTACTGCTTTCTTGTTTAGCTTAGAATAGGTAATATTTTCATTGAATAAAAAATCCTCAATCGTCTCAAAAGGACGATTAGTTAAGATTTGATCGATTGCTGCGTCTCCAAACCCTTTAATAGAAGTTAGCGGCTGAACCAGCGTATGCCCATCTTCGCTAATTTCCCAAACGCGCCCGGAGGTGTTTATGTCGAGCTTTTTAATATTAAAACCAAAGCCTTTGGCAATATTGATTGCTTTTTCTTTTCGGCTTTCGGGTTCTTTATCAAGAAATGCCGCCATCCACTCTGCCGGATAATGATAAGCCAGCCAAGCGCATTGGTATGAGAGCATGGAATAAGAAACAGCGTGTGATTTATTAAATCCATAGCCAGAGAAGTATTCAAATTTATCCCAGATGCTTTGTGCAATATCGCGACGAATGCCCTTTTCCACACAGCCTTCAATAAACTTCCCATGGATTTTCATTTTGGCTCCATAGCTTTTGCCAGTTCCCTTTTTGGTTAATAGTTTACGAAGTTTGTTGCCTTCGTCAAGAGATATATCTTTTCCAAGCTTGTGAGCAAGAATAGCAATCTGTTCTTGAAAAATTAAGAACCCATATGTTTCCTGGGTAACTTCTTCGATCAAAGGATGAATATGTTTAATATATTGAGGATTTTCCTTTGCCTCAACATATTCATCGTCTACGTTTGCCGACAGAGGACCAGGGCGGAAAATAGAAGTAATAGCAGAAATATCAATAATACTCGTAGGCTTTGCTCGCTTACAAAATGCTTGAGCGCCTTTCTCGGTGAATTGAAAAATTCCTGCCCATTTTCCGTTGTGAAAAATGTTTTTATATACGTCTTGATTGGTCAAGTCGATTACGTCTGGATTCAAATGTTTCTCATAATAGTCTTTGACATCGGCAAAAGTCGGTTCTGGGATGCCCTGGTGTCGCTTTAAAATATGTCGAATTGCGCCGTCAAACATTGCCAACGTGGAAAGACCAAGAATATCAAATTTGATAAACCCCATTGGTTCAAGATGCCGAACGTGCTGCCCTTCTGCCCAGGGCGTCTGTCTAACACCCTTGCTGTTAATTATGGGCATCCACTTGTCTAAATTTTCACCCACGACCACACCGCCAGCATGACGCGAACAAGAGCGAACCTGTCCATAGAGAACATCAATATGATTGGCGATATGTGGATACTTGGATAGGAATGCCTGGAGAGTTGGTGAATATTCTTTCACCTCTTCAAACGTTGGCGCATATACACCTGCCTTAATTCCGTGTGCCTTCTTTGCTGCCGGGGTTGCCTCCATAAGCATTTTTCCAGTAACCTCGTTAACTTCCTTGAAAGGGATGCCATAGAACTTCGAAATATCTTTAATCAAAGAGCGAAGTTGAAGCGTGTTCCAATTTGAGATAGGAACAACAGTGGTATCGCCCCACTCTTCAATAAGCCGCTCTTTTAGTTCCATTGGCGCGGCAACATCATAATCGATATCAGGATAATCAGTTGCGTCTGATCGTAGAAAACGCGAGAACAAAAGTCCATACTTAATTGGGTCAATCTGGGTGATTCCGAGAACATAAGCCACCAAGGATCCGGCAGCAGATCCGCGACCTGGACCCGTAAGCATGCACTGGTTTGCTCTATCGGCAATTGCCTTCATGGTCAGAAAATACTTGGGAAAACCGCGATCATCAATAACATGAAGTTCGTGACGCAGCCTATCTATATATTCCTTATTCTTATGTAAATTTTTATTTCGAAGACCTTCTAACGACATATTAACTAGCGCCTGGGTTGCAGTGTGCCCAGCAGGAACAACAAAGTCAGGTAGGCGCACCGTATTATCAGGAAGGAAATCTTCGATCCGCTGATGTGCAATTGCGTGTGTATCTGTAATAGACTTCAAAACAAGATCGTCATCATATTCAACGCCACATTCTTCTGAATACTTTTTATAGCTCGCCCACATTTGATCACCATTCTTGGGATAAAGCTCGTATCCAATTTCCTCAACAGAAATAGGAAGTTCGTTACTCATATAGTCGGGCTGGAAGGTTGACTTTCCAAGCCATCCTAGGCGTTTATAAAGCTCTCTATCTTTCCAAGCATCGTTATTCGGATAATGACTATCCGCAGTTGAAACTAAACCGATGCCAAACTCGTTGTGCATCTGAATAATATATTTATTAATAATATGTTGTTCTGGCACATTATTCCACTGGAGTTCGCCGTACCACCGATCTCCGAAAATATTCACCATGCGCCGGGTGGTTTCTCGCATTGCCTCAAGAATTGCTTCTTCGCCCTTTTCTCGGTTTTCCCAATAGTTTCCAGAATATACGCCACCCAAGCAGGCAGAAGCAGCGATGACACCTTCGCTATATTTTGCGAGCATATCATAATCCATACGCGGATAGCGATAAAAATTCTCACTCTTATAACTCTCCGAAATTAGTTTAAAAATATTTTGAAGTCCTTGCTGGTTTTGGGCGAGGAGGATAAGATGGCGGCGGCGGCGCAGCATGTCTTGGACTTTCTTGCTAGAGGTTTCATCCTCCACGGTTGCTGCGCTCAATTTGCTACTCAGAGTTTTTGCCCGCTTTTTGTCGTTAAGCGCCTTTTCGTATTCCTCTCGCCACTCAGAAAGTGATGGAAGAAAATACGCCTCAGTTCCAAAGATAGGTTTGAAATCCTTACCTTCTTCTCTCATTTTTTTGGCGTGTAACACTTGATGAGATAGCCCATTAGCATTGCCGTGATCGGTTAGTGCTAAAGCATCACATCCGTTCTTAAAAGCAAAATCCATATGCTCCCCCGGATAACCTATGGCATCAAACAGGGAGCCTGCAACGCTGTGCGCGTGTAGCCCAACAAATGGGATTTTCGACTTTTTTCTATCGTCCATCTTACCCTCCTCTTAATAGATTATAACGCACGACTGAACACAGTGTCAATCTCGTGTACGATTTGAGTTCGAATTTTTGGCTCAAGCTCTAAAACTTCAATAACGCGATAGCGCAATTGCCCTAAGATTGTTGCAAATTGTTGTGTTTTTGCCTGTGCGTCTTGTAATTGTTGGGTTAACTCCTTAACCTGTGCTTCTAGATCATTCTTCGTTTTCATGGTTTACTCCTATTCCATTCCATTCATGATATTTAATTAGTCCCTCGTAGGGACGTTTTATTGTTTTTGCTTCAGATGAAGCAAGAAAATTAATATAATTTTCCCAGCTAGCAAGACTGTGAAACCAGCCTACTTCTTTTGTATTTCTTTCTTCTATTATAACAGGTTCTAGAACTTTGTCAAGGGAAAAATATCTTGCTGACCATCTTTCTTCAAGCGGTAGTTTTTCTGTGGGTATTTCGCTTCCAGAATTTTTCCAAGTTTTTGTCCCCTCTTTTCTTATCACCTGTCTGCATTTAATAAAATCGTCTGGTCCAAATGAAAATCCTAGATATTCACCGTCCTTGGCTGTTTTTCCATTATAACATAGAAAAAAGTTATTTTCACTAGAAATTAAACTTCTATGCTCTCGCGGAGCATCCTCGGGGTAAACGCCAAAGGGAAAAGAAACATAATATTTATCTGGTGTGACCCATTTGCTCATTTGTTTGCTTATCCAGTATGCGGTCAATGCCCCAAATAATATACTCCACGCATGGCAGTCAACTCTGTCCCTATCTTTTGGGTGAATTGGGACATAATATATTGGTATTGGGCGTCGATAGTCTTCTGGATGAGCAGCCAATATTCTCCCATACCAGATAGGATCTTGAACCACTTCGCCTATTCTATGACGTATGAGAGGTTGAACATCATTGTTGCACACTATCCAAATCGTTTCACATCCCGCATAGGCGCACTCTATAACTGAACGTTCAAGGGCAGTATAGTTTTCAGCAATCGGCATCAAACAATCGCCCCACTCAAATCCAAAATCTTGCTCATATCCTGCAACTGGGATTATGCCCGCCAAATGAAACGCGGCTTTATTTATAGGTTTTTCTTCAATCATAGAGCATTGAGCAATTTTGATGTATATGTATCCATTTCAACTTGATTGTTGGATATAATTTCTTCAGACGTTTCATATACAAATGTAATCTTTTCGTTATCCTCGTATTTTCCCATAGGAAAGGGCATTACCTGTCTACGCATCAAAGAGATTTTTGGAGATAGCCACTTAAATGGTTCGGAAGAACGATCTGGATAGTTTGGATTTTTGCCATTTTTTGGACCGCGAATTCCTGCTTCTTTTATGCATTGCAGAATCTTAAATTTTGCATATGTGTTTGAATATTGATAGTTTTGAGTTGCTTCCTCGGGTGTTAAATACGATATGGCTAATAAATCTTTTTTATCACTTTGAGTATAATCTCGTTGCGAAGAATAAAAGAAAATTTGCTTTACAAAATTATTATCTGTTTCAATATAATCAAGGTCGTGGGTGCTTCCAAGATTTATTTCGAACCAATCTAAAACCTGTGTTGGCTTATTTTGGTTATTTTCAACAATGTGCGGAAGACCATTGATTTTATTATCGTCAAATACAATTAACTGCTCATATTCAACGTTTACGGTCTTATTCCCCTCTGTTATAACCTTTAAGTAGTCATCTTCAATATTAATAGATTTTGCTAAATGTGAAAAAGGCACAAGTCCCGATAACGATAAGAGCGCTAATAATTTTTCATATACCTGCTGCTTTGGTGGACCAAACACGACTTGTTTGCCATCTGGCTGTTTGAGGAAATAATTTTTAGGATCAATTTTAAGCAAGCTTAGGTCAACATCAGAATTGTAAAAATCAAACGGATGTATTTTTGCCCCTTCTACAAAAATCAACGGTATTTGGGTATAGAAAGAATATAATATAGAACTTAAAGTTGCTCCAATTATTATTTTCTTATATTTTAACATACAGGTTTGTTAGCTTCTGGCACGCGTCCTTTAGCAAGAGCACTGCTGCTTTGCACTTTGCCGCCGCCGACTTCCCATAACATTTCAATTCCAAGTTCTTCACAAACTGCCATTTCTGGAGTGTTGTTGTTTGTCCTGTCGCCGCCATTAGCAAAATAATCTGGCTTGAATTTTCGCAGAGCCTTACACACTGTGTCGTCGGCATCGTCTGCCTGAATGACTATAGAAACGCCCCGCATACATGAGAGAATTTCTTGCCTTTCTGCAAAAGACATAAATACAAATCCCTTTTTTCTTTGTAACCACTCGTCAGAATTGGCAACAACAATTAATTTTCCATATTTTGCCGCTTCTTGTATCATGCGACAATGACCTTTATGAACCGGGTCAAATCCTCCACTAACCATAATAGTTTTGGCTTCTCGGTGTCTTCTATATTCATTGTAATGGTGTGCCATTATTCTTTATTCTCCTTAAGTTTTGCAATGACATAATTGTCTAATATTAAATAATGTTTGTCTCCTCCATATTCTATTTCTTCGATCATGCTCCGATCTACTAGGATCTGTTCTCCCTTGACTATAGACTCTAATCGACAGTCGGGTGCCCAATCAAATACGGTGGCAGCACAATATCTTCCCTCAATTTTAGTATAATCATCTGGCAAGAGGATTGTTGTTTGTTCTTTTATTTTATCTTTCTTAACATGCTCTGGCATGATTAATATATGTCTGTTAAATGGTTCTAGCATTTTTTCTCCTTTATCCACATTTTGCGTATCCGCAGCTTTTGCAGGTTAAACAGCCCTCAATATAAATAAGTCCATCGCCCACCCCACAAGAAGGGCACTCTTTATCAGATGCTTCTGTTCCGTCCTTAATGTAGTTTTTAAGGACTCTCGCAACACACTTGGCAAAGCTGAACATGTCACTATCTCGATCTTTTTGCATCTGTTCTACTGCGTATTGAATATTTGCACCGTGGCGAAGGGAGAGGCTAATCAATCGCGTAAAGGCGGAATTATTCGGGTTATCAAAAACTTTTACGATGTCTCTTACCCTTATTTCGTCTCCGTTTATGCCCACCATGAGATCATAAACAGAATTCATCGTTTTTCTCGGATGTTTGACTAAAAGCCCTTCTGTGTGCTTCTGTGGGATCTCAATTAAATTTGATAAACCTCCCATAACTTCGTATGGTTTGCCGTCTAGAAGTCCAACCAAGATTATCCACTTTTCCCCTTGGATGGTTGTATGGTAAATATCACAAGGTAGTTCTTTGGGACGCACAGTGGCAGTATTTTGTGGAAAAACGTTTTTTTCCTTTTCGGACACCAAAACACCAGAACGAGAGCCATCGACATAAACCGTAATCCCCTTTAAGCCCGATTTCCAGCCTAATTGATAGAGATTGCCAACGATTTCGGGGGATGTATCTTTGGGTAAATTAATCGTGGAGCTAATGGAGTGATCGATGTGCTTTTGAATTGCGGCTTGAATACGAACCCTAATTTCCCAATCAATTTGATCCGATTCGGTAAAAAAGTCAGGAACTTCATCAGTCTCCATCAGGTTAAGATATTGTCTAATATTGTGGTGGAATACACTATATTCACTCCACCTGTCTCCCAGGTCATCGACAAAATCTGCCTCTATGTGTTCCTCGTTGTGTGAAAGTTTACGACGGCGAGTATATGAATTTCTAAACACTGGCTCGATACCGGAACTGGTTTGTGACATAATCGAAACGGAGCCTGTTGGGGCGTTTGTGAGAATAGATATATTTCGCCTTCCGTGCTGAGCGATCAGCAACTGTAATTCTGGGGGCAATAATTTAATAAATTCATTGTCCTTTTCCTTTTCCCAGTTAAACACTGGAAAAGAGCCTCGTTCTTCGGATAGACGAACGCTTTCTGTATAAGCGGCAATTTTCAAAGTCTCATAAATTTTGTCAATCATTGAGATTGCTTCTTTAGAGTCATAGGCTAAGTTAAGGCAAGCCAGGGCATCTGCCAAGCCGTGCGTGCCTAAACCAGTTCGCCTTCCATTAACGCATGCCGTTTTAAGGCGTTCCCATAGCGCTTTCTCATCCGACGTGTCGCAGCAAGAAATAATATTATCAAGCTTTTCTATTTCAAGCTCTACTAAATCATCAGATAGTCTCATTGCTTTGGCAACAGTGTTTGAAAATCTGGAAAAATTGAACTCCGTATTTTTCTGGAACTTTCGATCTACAAAACTTTTTAGATTTACGGAGATCAGACGACACGAATCATATGCTGAGAGGGGGATCTCTCCACAAGGATTGGTGCATATTGTCTTGAACCCATCGTCAGCATATGCCTGGGCAGGGAGATACTTTTCAATGTTTCCCCACATTAAAAGTCCTGGTTCTGCTGTCTGTGTTGCAGACTCAACAATGGTATCCCATAACTGTTTTGCATCGATGTGTTTACTTATAGTAGGTGCTTCGCTTCCGACTGGAAAGTGTAAGGTAAACTCTTCATTACTCTCCACTGCCTCCATGAAGTCGTCGCTTATTTTCACCGAAATGTTTGCGCCAGTAACTTTAGTTAAGTTCTGCTTCATGGTAACAAAGTTTTCAATATCAGGATGGCGCACATCCATTGTAATCATAAGTGCGCCACGACGACCATTTTGACCAATCATTCGGCAAACATAAGAATAAAAATCTGCAAACGACCAAGCCCCTGTGGTGGTGCCTGCCGAATTATTAACTGGTGTTCCCTCGGGACGTAAATTGCTGATGTCTAGACCGACTCCGCAGCGACGTTTAAAGAGGTTGGCAAGATACTTCCCCGAATCAATGATTGAAGATATATTATCGTCGGGCGATTCTACAACTACACAATTTGAAAGAGAGACATTAACATAATCGTTACCAATGCCCATCATTGGAGAGCCTTGGGGAACAATATATTTAAAGTCCTTTAGAAGTTCATAAATTTCCTGTTCAGGTAAGGAGTTCGTGCCTCCAAACTGTTTTTCTATGCGAGCGAATTCGGATGCCAAACGATGATGCATGTCATCGGGGGTATGTTCAATAATATTTCCATCATTATCCTTAAGGGCATATTTCGTCAGCCACACATTTGTCGCAAGCTGATCGCCATTAAAATATTCGATGGCTGTGTTTTCTACATCGCTTGTCAATTTATCGCCCTTCCTTATATTTCTTATATCTTTCTTTTAACTTGTCAGATTGTTGTTTGGCGGCATTGATCTGGACCTCACCGATGGTTTCCCCTGTTGATGGTAGAATGGCAATTTTGACTCTTGCCAAATCCATTTTGGCAGGATAAATAATACCATCTGGTCCAAATCTGTTCTTTGCTACAAACAGTCGCCCCGTATCATTATTTTTATCGTCAATAGTCCTGGAGACAGAAAAGATAAAATCTGCAACGAAGCACTTACTGTAGGCTTCGGAGATAGCTTCCATCGTAATGACTTCTGCATTTAACCCTGACCTGTTAGTTTGGGAAGCAGTCCAAACTGGACATTTCTGTTCCTGTGCGATGGCTCGCAACTCCTCATAAATAGATTCCAAGTCGTGCCTCTTCTCTCTCGTAGTTATAACGGGCTTTAATAAGTCTCCATAGTCTACCAAAATCATATCCACTTTTATATCTTTTTGTTTTAATTTTTCAAGGTGAATCTTAATTGTCTGGGTTGTAGCCGACTTTGTGGGATACTCTTTAATAATTAGCTTTCCCTCAATTTCCTGAACCTTCTCATAAATCATTTCTTTAAAAGAGTGTAGCTCTGAAAGTCCGACACCGGTTACGCAGCTATCGTATCTGATACCGATGCTTGTATCTTGAAGTTCCAGGGTATAATGTACAACTGTCTTGCCTGCTTTCATCGCTTGAGTGCCTAAGTGAACTAGAGCCATTGACTTGCCTGCTCCGGTAGGAGCAATAACTACGCCCAATTCTCCGTTTCCAAGTCCGCCCTGGAGGAGAGCGTCGATTTCATCCCATCCCGTTGCAATCGGATCCCTGGCTTTAATCTCAAATCTTTTCTCGAAATCTTGAATATAATCATATCCAAAATTCGAATCGTTTCCTAGTTTTAAGGCATCATTTATAACTTTAGCGATTTCATCGAATGAAGATGACTTAAGAAGTGAAACAGATTGTATCATCGCAGATTTAAGAACCTGCTTGCGGCAAAAGTCAAGTGCTGTATTCTTTACAAACTCTGCATCTTTAATTTCGGTATTATAGATCCTTGCGAAAAAGTCTCTTGTCTGTTTCTTTACCGCATCCGTCTCATCGTCTAATTCTATTCGGAGAATAGTGGTAAGGATTTTTGAAGTTGGATGAACATTGTATTTCTCTTTATAACTGAAAATCTTATCAACAAAAACTTGTAGATATTTAAGTTCAAAATATTCAGTTTCAAGAACCTCCTGAATCTGATCACAGAACGCTCGATCCTCAAGAATAAGAGCGGCAAGACCTTCTTGGAAAGTCTTGCCGTAGCGACTAAAACTGACTTGCTCTTGCGAGTTCAACTCTTCCTCATATATTATATTTTATATTATAACCTGTTTAGAAACACAAGTCAAGCTTTATTGTTTAAGTGAGAGCATTGAATCATATGCCTTGCGCTTTGCGCCCGACAGCCTTTCAAGATAATCAGTTCTTCTCAATACCTTAAAGGCAAGATTTTCAACTGAATATGCCCCTATTGTGTCCAATCCAGTTTTTCGCATCTTTCGAATTTTTTCTTTTAGCTTGTCAGCGTATTTTTCTGCTTCTTCATACTTGCCGTCATCAATTAATTGTTCTACACGATCAACCTGATCCATCAGGGATGCTGCTTTCTTTCTAATGTTGTCTTTGTCAAAATCTTTTGATTCGAAGGTGGGCTTCTTTAACCACTCACCTTTAAGAACTGAATATAGTCCTTGTGCTTCGTGGGGGTCGTTAATATCTTGAACATAAATTTCAACTTCAAACCCCTTAATTCTGATATCGTGAAGACGATTCCATAACGCTTTCATTGCATTAAAATATTCTCGGACAAGATCAACCTTATCGTCTATGTCTCTGAAATCTAGTAAAATGTGTAAATCTACATCAGAGAAGCGGGAATAATTATATGCTGCCAAAGAGCCCGTAAACGTGACATCCTCATATGGGACATCACCTACTTCGAGGGAGTCATAAAAATCATTTGCGATAATCAATAACTTCGCCTGAATCTCTGGATCTAAATTGTCATCTGGCTGGTTCCAGAAGTCTCGATCAAGTCTATCGTGCATTTCAAAACTGGAAAGATCAACAGATTCTGGATCAACATCTTCTAAAAGAAATGCTTTAAGGTTGGCGACGAGCATTTCGGGAGACGGTGTAATGTTTTCCGATTCTTTAAATGTGTTTACCCATTGCTTAAATAATTGCATGTTATAAATAGTTTCACAACTTTGAATCAGCAACTATCTTGTTCATTGCTGCAAACAAATCAGTGAAGTTCACCACTCCAAACCCATCTTCAATCATCATCGCTTTTACATTAGTTTTGGCGAGTTCCGGCTCAAAATTCTCAAGCGCATAATCGATCTTTTTCTTACCCTGAACGCTGAGAGACGGCGTATAAAGTTGCATGAGACGATAGTTTTCGTTGATAAGATCCTGATGTTCGATAACACTGTCATACGCCTTGACTTTGCCCTTGTTCTCTTCCGCGTGTATGACAAGGCTATCAATGCCAAATGACATATTCTCACCCAAAAAAGGAAATCTTTTGCTTACCGTGGGGAGCCCGACACCGCCGACGCCTGGAAGGTTGTCTGACTTGTCGCCTGCAACTGCGCGTGCAAGAGCAAAATTCTTTGGATGAATTCCATATTGTTCTACTAATGCTTTTTGGTTTATCACTTCTTTCTGAATGGGTCGGAATACGACAGTCTCATTATCGCACAACTGAAAGAAGTCTTTATCTGATGAGACAATAACTTTTTGCCAGCCATTGTAAAGTGGGTGTTGGGCAACGACGCTAATAATATCATCTGCTTCGACGGCAGGTAACACTAACTGTACAATCGGAAGTTCGTTAAGATATTCTGCCAGTCTTGTCTGTTGCCAAATTTTATTTGCGATCTCTTCGTTCGCGGAAAGATTGCGGATATCTCGATTTAAACGAATGGGCTTTCTGCCTTCCTTATATCCTTTGTTCTTCGTTTTGCGTTTTTGACTTCCGCCCTCTCCGTCCCAGCAAATTACTATTTCATCTGGTTTGGTATCGCGCACAAGTTTTTGTAGAATTTTCAAAAACCCCTTCATGCCGCCGATGGGTTGCCCGTTTGTAGACAAACTAGGATCGACAATATATGCTCTAAAGTACATATTAAGAGCATCAATAATAAGTAATCGTTTCATTTCTTTGCCGGGTAATATTCAATTAATTCTCTTTCAATTTGGCGCTTCAGAAAGCTGTCAAGAACCTTGTGATATTGGTATCCCCATCCAATCACTTCCCACATCGCAGGAATGTCTCTTTCTTTTTCTTCGCTATAATAAGGAGATTGCTTTTTGTGTAATATTGCTTGTTCTGGAATTCCATTGTCATACTTGACGAGCAGATCCCCTACTCTAAGCTTTATTCTTTTTTTACCCATAATATTTCTATAGCCTCACACATCCCAATTGTTGTTCATTAATAGAATAGAAAACACGCCTAACACCCACATGGCGTAGAAGCGCTTCACACATTTCACACGGCTTAGAAAGACGAAGTTCGCCCCCTTTGCCGATTCGCACAACATATAGATCTGCTCCGCGAGTTGTAGTTCGATCTAACCCAAGAACACAGCCTAATTCAGCATGGTGTGTTGCATGTCCACAATCTCGTTTTCGAAATCGTTTGCCCAATCTTGCATGCGAATTTTTATTAATAGAGACATTAAGCACGGAACTGCCTTTTACAAGGACAGCGCCGTGCCTATAATCTGGAGCTTCTGAATTTTCCGCTATGCGTTTGCTAAGCTCTATGAATCGCTTTTGACGCCCTGCAATAGACATTCGCTTTCCTTACTATGATAATATAACATATTAACAGCAAGGTGTCAAGTAGTTTTTAGCGATATCTGCGAGCGGGTGGAGTAGGTCTGCCACGACCCTTTACATACCTAACGTGTGTATGGGGTTGTCGATTAATTATATATCGCGGTACTGTACGCAACTCCCAATATCCATGTACCCATCCCCCGCGAGGAGTTTGGTGTCCTTTAACCCATACCCATGCCTTAACTCTAACAGGTTGTTGCGCGTTGTGGTGCGGAGTATGATGTCGAACCGCAGGTGGATTCGGGCGAGCAGGTGCAGGCTCAGGGGGCGCGTGTGCGTGTACACTGCATCCCGTCAACCCAAAAAATAGTGTAAATAATGTAGTTCTAATCATTTCTTCTTCCTTTTGTTATTTGTGGGCTTGACAAAATCTGGATGCCAATATTTAACTTGGAACTTTTCGTATCCTTGCCCATACCTCTTTATTTTGACGATTAACTCGTCGTTCCATTCACTTAAAAGAGAAGTTTTTTTACTAGATGCATCTTCATACAGATCATATAAGCCTGCTCGTTTCCAAACTTTATTTTGTTTTTCTTCTGACATCAACTTTCTGTCTCCTCATAGAAATCGGAAGCATTGCCTTCTCGTTTATCAAACTTCATAATAACCTCTTCATCGATTAGTTCAACAATTCTGTCTTTAAACTTTTCATCTTCGATCATTTCTTTCCATTTAGAGGGTTGAAACTTTTGTTCAGTGCCATCGGCATACGTAAGAGTATACCATGCGCCAGCTTGCTTAAGCTGCTCTGAGCCCTTGATTGCGTCGAACCAAGATTCTTCATCTTGAATACCGATTTCATCACCCCATAAAATCTTAAAATTACATTGGCGACCTTGTGTGCCAAAACGTGATTTTTCAAGTTTTACTTTTACTTCGGATCCGATTCTGAATCCCTTGTCATCAGTTACAAAGCTTGCCTTTGCCTTGCGTCCGGTTAACCAGATTCGTAAAGAGTAGGCATAAATCATCGCCTTTCCACCAGGGGTTACATACGGAGTAGTCATAGCCTCGGAGGGCGAACGAGTAATATTCGTCTTCAACTGGTTAAGAACCAGGAAAGTGGATTGTGAATTAGCAATCGGAACTGTTAACTTGGACATTCCCTTGGCGAGGATTCTTGCTTTCATTGCCATGGATGATTGAGGATTAAAGTCACCTTCAACATCCGACACAGCAGGGGTTAATGCCAGTGAGTCCCAGATAAACAACATTCGATTATTATTGCTTGCCAAAAGATCCTCGATTGTCTCTAACACAAACTCAACAGATGCTGCTTGTACATAAAGTAGGCTATTCAAATCGCAGCCCGCTCTTGCAAGAAATGCCGGATCAATTGCAGATTCAGAATCAAAATAGATTACGTCAATATCCATCTTTTGAGCATTGGCTGCAACCTGTGCTGCCATATAACTCTTTCCGGTTGATTCAAGCCCAGCAATTTCTACGATCTTGCCCATAGGAATGCCTGATCGCTTTCCTCGACATATAATAGAGTCAAGCCAGCGAGAGCCGGTCGGAATCCAGTCCTTAACTTGCGTTGGGTTCTCTTCTGTTAAATTATGGGCTACATTGATACCCGCTTTTTTGTTGATTAAAGCACGCATATCCGATAAACTTAGTTTGCCTGCTTTGGTGCTTTTAGATCTCGCCATTCTCATTTAATCTCCATTGAGTAAAAAGGGTGAGGCACCTGATAACCCTGTGCCTCCCTGTGGACGTGGGATTACGCTCCCATGAGTTCGTTGAAAGCAGCATCAACAGAAGAAACTGTGTCAGTTGAAGGAGGGGTGGTTGTAGAATCAGCCTCCTCGCTGGTGCTTTCATCACCAATAAGATAGGCATCTAGGAGTGCCCCTACATCTTCTGGTGTTTTACGCTCAAAGAGCGTGTCGAAGTCGGGAATGCTTTCAAGCAATTCCGCGCAACGTTCGTCTCCACCCACTGCATCATCACATAACACAGAAGAGCGGCGACGGGGGGTAAGCTTCGTTTGAGGGAAGCTAGCGCCCTGTGGCTTACCATAATGAAGGACGAGATCTGTACCCGTTTCAGTATCGGTAATATCTCCATATTCAGGATTAAGAACAAGATTGAGCAACTGCTCATATACCATCTTGCCATATCCCCAAATACGGACACCCCTTTCTTCTTCACCCCGCACAAGAACGGGCGAGAAGAACCGCTGACGAGCCATAAGAGACTTTGCCATCTTGATGCTTTCTTCGGTGCCCTCGTTAAAAAGTTTCCGAACAAAATCATCCAACGGATCACCTTCACCGAAGTTCTTCTTCGGGCTTAGAAAACCAGGATTGTTGCCCACATTATAGTGGAACCAGAAATCCTTAAAAGGATCTCCATCAGAGGTGGGGACAATGCGAATACATTGTTCGCCGTCTTGTGGACGCCAGAACGTGTCACGATTGCCTCCTCTGCTATCTAATGCAGCCTTGCGCTGCTTCATTTTATCAATATTAATTGCCATTTTTTATTTCTCCTTATTTGTGGCTTTTGCCTATAGTTAAGACGACAAATGTTTCGCCTTACTAAGATATAATATAACATAATCCCGTGGTGCTGTCAAGAGATTAATTAAAATTAATTAAAAAAACTGTGATCGACCGGAATAGTAAGAATAAAGCCGCCTGCTTGTTCGCACTGGCAAGCGCCCTCATATTCAAATCCCGAGAAGTCCGCACCCAAGACGGAGCATGCAACTTCACAGTGACCAACTATTCTTCCAAATTCAAAACCTTCCTTATATGTAGCGGCAGCTAGCAAGCTTCCACCGGCTGCGAGGATAAGCATGACGAGCGCCCTTTTCCAATATTTTTGTATCAGATTTCGTAGCTTGCTCAACATAATACTTTATAACCTTTACTTTTTAATTGCTTGTGTGCGAAGTGTTTGCCACAATATATCCATAGTTCTTTTCGTAAGAAGTGGAATAAATTTGAAAACTTGTTTTAATATCTTTTTGATTTTGTTGAATATTATCAGTTAAACGTCGAAAGAGTGCGCCATCTTGTTCCAACTCTTTCTCGTTAATAGCATAATAATAACTCTTTTCAGATACATTGTCAAGAGAAAAAAACAATTTTTCTTCACCGTTCTGGAGATCTGTTAATCCAAAAGTGCTTATACTCCGACCTACCTTGCTCTCAAAAGGAGTTTTGTATATAGGTTCATTGTGTTTATAGACATTAATCATATGGACAGTAGATACGAGTAGGTCATTGATATGATCAAAATATGTCATAATTGGAACATCACCTAAAATCTTTTCTATTTCTGTGTTGTCAACAATGTAAAGCCGCTTAAAAAGACCAGATCTGGTATATTCCTGTAAGACGTTTCTAACTAATTGTTCTTGTAATAAGTTAGTTTCTGCCAAAAATTGTAATTCTGGCTTTATGTATAAAATATTAATATTCTTTGAAGACAAGTGTTTAAGTATCTGTAGTGCTGCGCCTGAAACGAATCCCGAGCCACAAACAATAAAAAGAATATCGTTAGTGGTGTTGTTAAAAAACGTTTTGAGAGAAGGGGCTTGATTCTCGTATTCTTCGGGGTGAGTATATCGTTTTAATAGATAGCTTCCTTCGTCTTCGTGATCGACATCTTCGCTATCAATCTTAAAGATTTTATACTGGGGATGTTGAGCAAATTTATCTGCTATAGCGCAGCCTGCTCTTCCAAGACCGATTATTGTGTCCATTCTATCCTTCTCATCGCGCCATATGATTTTCCTGCACCCACATTGACCCTAAATCTACCAAAAGGAGTTTGAGAGAAAATGTTAATCAAGTCTTCAACCACTGTGCGCTCGCTATCGTCACAATCTATAATAATACTATCATGAAGTGTGAAAGAAATAAAGGACTTTTTCTCCTTTAGTTTGTCTGCAATCTTAAACGCCCTAGACAGTACCAAATCGCTTGTGGTGCTCTGTATTAAATAGTTTAATGCATGGTGTTTGTCCGCTTCAATTTTTCTATTATAAGGTGTCGTTACTTGTTGTCCGTTAAAATATTTTTGCAATATACCATCTCGATCATAATGCCGATTTGATAAATAATCTTTAGCCTTTGGGTTATATAGCCAAGCAAAAATTCGTTTTTTTGCCTCTTCGCGTGTTCCCATACCGCGATAGATATTATCAATATTCCACTGATGGATATCGTCTTGTGGTTGTTCTTTCTCGCTTAGTCCAAGAAGAACACGAAGTTCTGCTGCATTGTAGTCTAATTCAACAAAATAATCATTCACGGGTTTTAATATATTTCTATAATCGGCATTTAAAGTTAATATTGGGAAGCTTCGTTTATACGTTGTCATCCTTCCAGTCTTCGTACCATAAATATTATATGAAATATATGGTTTAATATGCTTACTCTTCTTTAGAAAGTTTCGAGTCTTCAGTTGGTGGCTCTCCCTGGCAATTTCTGCATAGTTAATATTCAGTTTTTGCTGCCGAATGTTATATGTAAGTTCTGATAGGTTTCTCATGAAAGCATAGTTCCCTGGCATGTCGTATTTTTTGATAACATGCTCAGTAATTTTGTTCTTAACCTCACAATATTCAAGCAGAAATCGTTGGGGAACGAGATCATAAAAGCAGTGCCTATCGAGAGAGATTTTTGCCGTTGAAAATGACTTGTAAAACGCTCTTAGGCGGGCGTTAATAGCCTCCCAACGATGTCTTAGAAAATCAGGGCAGACCTCATTCAATGAATTACCTCCAACGAATAGAGAGGCAATGAGGGCACGATTGTGGGCTAAAATAGGGCTATAATTCCAAGTTGCACTTACAGCATTGAAGTTAAATTCATCACAATCGTAAATAAGTTTGCCGTCGTGATATATCCCAATACAATGTTTTTTATCGTCTAGTGTTTGAATAAACAACATTCACCTATTAATAGTTATTTTTGCAAAGATAAAAGTTCGATTGGGTATCTATGGAAATTTATCTTATCTTTAATATAACCTTTTGCGGCGTCGATGTCAATGTTTTTATATAAATCTTTTGCATTTTTTATTGTCTTGCGGACATCGACATCTTTCATAGGGCTTGATAATTCATAGTTTAGCATTTCAATATATAAAGGGATCCAATAGATATCAGTATAGGTGGTACTCAAATCTTCTACAGCTATCTGTCGTCTTTCTTGCAATTGCGTTTTTGTAAGGCGACATTTGGTGATATTTGGATTATTTCCGTTACCTCCTCGATTAAGTGATTGGGCTCTTGGAACATTGGGTGTCCCTCTCTGTCCCGGCGTCCTCTTTATCGAGTTAACCGATGGCATTCCATTGTTCTTGTAATCATTGGTAGAATTAAAAATATATTGATATGTGGCACCAGTGCCCTGATTTGTTATAATTGTTTTTGTAGGATGAAGCACAACATAGTTGTTATATATTTGAATAAGATACGTTCTTATAATATCATAGTCAAACTCACAGGCTTTATAGAAATAAGTTTCAAAAACGTCATCAATTGATATTAATCCATAGTTTGCCATATATGCCTGCATTTGTGGAGAACCGAGATCTGCAATAATCCTATTTGGATTTTCTTTATTTGCCATAAATCCAAATTTTTTAAGGGCATGCATATAAAATTCAAAATTAGGATTGTCAAAAAAAGTAAAACTATTCATAGAATCAGAATCAGCCTGATCTGCTTGAATATTTGGAACAATATCTATTGCTAGTCCCGATATGTGTGTTGAACATTTCTGTGATAAGATAAAATAAGATCTGCTTAGCCCAACGTGCTTACCATTTGTTTTATGAAAATGTTTTGTGGATTTAATGAACTCATCAAAATTCATGGGACGGCTGTGCTCCATTCCTCGGGATGCCATTGGCTGTTCCAAATATACATCGACCATATTTGTGAACAAACTTTTAATATGAGGACCATATAAGCTGTGCATACTTTTCCACCCACTAACTGGCTTAATTTTATCTAGGCTGTTCTCGCCAGAATCCTTGAGTAAGTTCATTTTATATGCTTTATTAAAATAATCTTGAAGATCGCCAAAAGCATCTGCTACAAAA
>Ga0208553_1000246_pt1 | contig 20767 bp, 21 predicted proteins | sample 6_EtaG_FD_184079 | JGI IMG/M metagenome (GOLD analysis project Ga0208553, IMG submission 184079) | Marine viral communities from the Subarctic Pacific Ocean - 6_ETSP_OMZ_AT15160 metaG (SPAdes) (version 2) | ecosystem: Environmental > Aquatic > Marine > Oceanic | place: Pacific Ocean | collected...
GAACTTGAAGCCGTTTTGGGAGAAGAGATGTCACCCGCAGAGCTTGAAGCCGCGAAGCATGAAGAGTGCAGAGGCGCGATAGACTATGAAAAATGCATGGGCCATCCAGCCGGCCCCCCACGCTCCAGTCACAGAGGTGGCGCCCCACAAGGCGGCGACCACCCTTCCCGCAGCGACCCTCGCTTCGACTGGTACGAGGAATAAATAATGAAGATTACAAAATCCCAACTTAAAGAGATTATTAAGGAAGAGCTTGAAGCCGTTCTTGATGAAGGGCTTTGGTCCGATGTCAAAGCTGGTCTGGGAATAGGCGATGAATTGGAAAAACGACTCGCAGCTAACCCGAACTATGGTAGTTCAAAGGCAGAGATAAGGCGTCAAAAGGAGCCGGCCCTGGTCCGAAATCTCCATGCCCAGTGGAGTAACGCTAAGAACGTCGACGGCGAAAAGCGAGCAATTGAAGCACTCCAGGACTTAGAATTGACAAATCCTGACTCGATAGAGCGCCGCGACCAATTGGTGAGAGATCTGCCAACTCTAGGCAAGCAGCGACACGCGGAATGAAGGGGAAATAGTAATGCCTAAACAACTTTTACGAGAATATTATGCACTGTGCGAAGGCGGCGTCTGCCAGGATCTTCTCAACGAAGAAGAGAAAAGACAAGTCGCCGCGGGCGAATGCATGTACTTAACTGGAAAACTGCAGGAAGGCGGCGTTGTTAATGGAAATCAGCGGATGTATCCTCCTCAAGTTATCATGAGAGAAGTTAAAAACTATCAGAAGCTTGTTCAGGAAAATCGCGCTTTAGGTGAATTAGATCATCCAGAAAATAATGTGATCTCGCTGGAGAAAGTTTCGCACCGCGTAACTGCCATCTGGATGGAAGGTAATGTTGCGATGGGGAAAGTCCAAGTTCTTAACACACCTGCCGGCAAAATTCTACAAGAATTGGTTAATGGCGGATGCAAGATGGGAATTTCTTCTCGCGGGATGGGTTCTGTTCGCGAAGACAAAGGCACTACAATCGTGGAAGATGACTTTCAGTTAATTTGTTTTGACTTTGTTTCTGAGCCATCAACTCCTGGTGCATTTATGATGCAAGAATCAAAAGACTTTAAGAACAAAGTATTTACCAAGGCAGATCGTATCAATAGATTAATTAATGAGGTTATAGATGAATAAGGCAGATTTAAAAAAGATTATTAAGCCAGTTGTGAAAGAGTGCATTCATGAGGTTCTCTTGGAAGAGGGCCTTTTGTCTAATGTAGTAGCCGAAGTTGCAAAAGGCATGCAAGGAAATCTTATGGTTGAGGCCCCACGCCCGGCGCCAGTAGAGCGAACACACCGCGATACTTCTAACAACACAAGAAAGAAGATCAACGAGCATCGCGCAAAGTTGATGAGTTCAATTGACAAAGATGCTTATAATGGGGTTAATTTGTTTGAGGGCACAGAGCCGCTGACAAGCCGCGAGGCCTCGACACCTAAAGCCGGAACTATCGATTTAGGAAACCCAGAGGACTCGGGCGTCGATATTTCGTCTTTAATGGGCCCATCAACCCAAATTTGGAAGGCGATGAAGTAGGAAAAGATGGCCAATAAAATAAATGTAATTGTTAGAGCAAGAGAATGTAAAAATAATAATGAACGCTTGATACGTAAATTTTGCAAGAAAGTTAAAAAAGAACGCATCATTGAACAAGTTAGAGATCGAAAAAGATACAAAAAACCTTCTGTTGTAAAAAAGGAAAAGCGTATACGGGCTCAACGGACGCGTCAACGAGAAGCGTTAAAAAAACAAAGAGCAATAGAAAGGCGCAATAGAAACAGAAAGTGACTATTTATATTGAATGTACACTTTAAATAGGAGATTTGAACATGGGTGAGTACAGTTGGAGAATAGAGCCAGGACTAAATAACGTTGGCTCCTATCAAGTAAGTGGTAAACCATATGCGACAGGAAGCATCGATGCCAAGCATGGCCTTCGTCCAGGCGGTTTTGAAATTGTATTTCCCTATGTGGCCAGATGGTTTAAGGTTATGAATTACGATACCTCAAATTCTTGCAAAGTTGCTTTTTCTGTAAGCGGAATGACTGGTTCTAGTAATTATTTTACCGTTCCAATAGCAGATGCTGACGCGAACGGCGCCGGCGACAGTGGTGTGTTAGAACTAAAAGTATCTTCTATTTGGGTGTCGGGATCAACAAACGTTGATGTTGTTGCGGGTCTAACATGGATTCCGGCCGTGCGCACAGCCACTGCAGATGGTACTAATTGGTCAGGCTCTAGCGGGGTCGGTTAACATGGCGCAGTTTGCCTGGGCATATATTGATTGCGAGTCCGCGAAGGGATCTGGTTCGTTTGGGCCCCCCAATTCGCTGCAGTTTGTAACAGAATCCAGTAACGGGGCTACAACTGGTTCCGCTTATTTGACTTATCACACAGCATCGATGTATGGTCATCCACCGTCAACTTTGTTCTTGTCAGGCAATCTTATTGTCACTGGAGCAATTAGTGCTAGCACTTTCCATTGGCAGGATATTACGCATATAGATGCCACTGGTTCGACCTTTTTTGGTGATGATCAAACAGATTCACACGTCCGCAGTGGAAGTATGTATCTGCATAAAAATAGCAATTGGCCACCAGTATACAGATTTGATGTTGTTAATGCTAGGGCGACTATGTTGTCTGATATTTCTTCCTCACTAAAAGGAATGTTTAAGGGCGCCGTCATCACAGAGGGATATCTTCATGTGTCCGGAACTTCTATTTTAGGAAATGAATCCGCTGACAATATTGTAGCGAACGCTAAACTAACTGCTTCGCAGGGCGGCTATTTCGCCGATAGAGTCGGCATCGGAACAAATTCCCCCGGCAATCCTTTAGATGTGCAGATGAACGAGTCTGGTTATCTAGCACGCTTCTACGCGCTAGCCGGTAACCAAAACGCTGGAATATTAATTCGCAACGGCGACCGAGGATACGGGTTTAATGTTCGCCACGATCTATCTGAAACATTCGTTATTAATGAAGTTATAGGCGAAACAGATATCATGGCATTTGACGTGAATGGCAAAGTCGGCATTGGAACGAATAGCCCAACACACAAACTCACGGTCGTTGGTGGCGTTTCTGGCTCCGGCGTACTACAAGCAGTTGGAAATGCAACTGTTGTCGGTACTTTAAATGTTTCTGGTGCGGCAACAATGGCTCACCATGTTGTACCCAAAGTTAATGATTCAAAAAATCTAGGCTCTAGCGATAAGAAGTGGTCAAACATTTATTGTACGACTCTATATGCCACCACTATTGCTGGTGGCTCACCGCTGCATCTATCCGCTTCTAGCATTACTTTAACAGGGAGTGTCACATTTTCGGGCAGCGGTACCGTGCTTTCTTCTACAGGTTCTTATTATTCTGGCTCCGGAGGTTCAACAGAGATTTCTGGTGGCCATATCATTATTACCGGCTCAAGCCCTGCCATAACCATTGCGGCTGGTGATCTTATCGTATCAGGAAGTTCTTATTTAGGAGATGCCGCGGCAGATGATACAGTGATAACTAGTCGATTAACAGCTTCTCAAGGTATGTTTGTAAATGCAGACAGTCTTCCGATTCAAATAGGCGCTAGCGCTGATTTACAATTCGTTCATAATGGCACAAATAGTATAATTGCTAACAAAACCGGCCATCTTCTTATTGACAGTCAAGCAATCGGAAAGCATATTCGACTTGATCTGGGAGCTGACGATGCCACCACCGCTATTCATGTGAGAAATAACAGTGGTGCGACCAAGCTTTCAATTAATGCGGCTGGCGCCGTATCTGGATCGAGCACCCTTCATGCGGTGGGGGCAACCACGTTCGGAAGTACGCTATCTACAACTGGCTCAATTACTGCCGGTAGCCATATTTTGCCATTCGCCGATAATTCTTATAATCTAGGTTCGGGCGCCCGGCGCTGGGCTAACTTGTATACCGGCGACTTGCATCTCAAAAATGATCGCGGAGATTGGACAATTGTTGAGGAAGAAGATTTTTTGTGTGTAATTAATAATAAGACAGGTAAGAAATTTAAAATGAACCTGATCCCCTTGGAGGATGATGAATAATGCCAATTTATACTAGTACTCTTTCTGGTTCTGGAACCGTACACACGGTGGGAGCAACCACTTTCGGCTCTACGTTAAACGTCACAGGTGCGATTAGCGGATCGTCTACAATTTCCGGCCTTGCAGTAACCGCCACATCCCTTAATTTACAGAATGGGGGCATTACGAACGCCGGCGCCATTACCGGTATTACAAATTTCTCTAGTTCCGGCGGTTTAACAGTCACAAATCCTGCCGATTTTGGTTCTACAGTTTCTACTACTGGTTCGATTTCCGGCTCAAGTACGCTACAGATTGTTGGCGCCGCAACTTTTGGAACTACTATTGCCACTACAGGTTCTATTTCTGGCTCAAGCACCCTTTCGTGTGTTGGGGCGATCACGACCGCTGGTGGTCTTAACCTACAAACTTCCGGTATAACAAATGCTGGCGCAATTGCTGGCGCAACAACTGTTGCGGCATCAACGAGCGTAAAGACCCCTCTCATTGAATATACTGACGGTGATGATGCAATAACCATTGCTGATGGCGGTGGCGTTACGTTCTCAAGTACAGTTAAACTTGTTGACGACAAAACTCTCACCTTTGGATCTAATGATGATTGGACCATTGAATATGATGAAGATGGTGACAATGACCTTGTAATGACCGGCACTACATTTGAAATGGCAACTGATACTGCGACATTTACATCGGCAAACGCAACAGATCCGCTGGTTATTATCAAGAATACAACTAACGATACTGGTTGCGCTCGTTTAAGATTTGTTAAAGATAAGGGCGCCGCCGGTGACGCTAACGATGATGTAGGAATAATTCAGTTCTATGGCGATGACGCAAACCAAGATCAAGTTTTGTTTGGACGGATTAGAACTCGTGTTGCCGTACACACCGATGGCCAAGAAGGCGGTAAGATGCAATTCGCAGTCGCCTCACATGACGGAGAATTGGTTGCCGGCTTAACCATCGGCGATGGAGACGCCGAGGATGAAGTCGATGTCATAATCGGCTCCGGAGCAGATTCCCTCACCACAATCGCCGGCGACTTAGGCATACCAAATGGTGGATTTGCTTTAGGATCAGATGCAGATGGAGATGTATATTATCGCAATTCCGGCAATTTACAGAGGCTGGCAAAAGGCGACGATGATCAAGTACTGACGCTAGCTAGTGGTATTCCATCCTGGGCTGCCGCCTCCGCGGGAAGTACTTTTACGAACCTATCTGGCTCCGGTATTTTACAGACAGTTGGCGCCACCATTCTTGGGAGTACGCTAAACGTCTCTGGCAATGTTCTGGTGGCAGGAGAAACACATTTATCAAATTCAGCCGGAACCGAGGTTTTAAGAATTGCGAAGGCAGATGGTGATACTAGAGAAATCGTTTTTGAGAACGAGGGCACAGATAAAGTTAGTATGTATATGAACTCGGCAGAACATTTCTTCCTTAGACAACACGACGCAGCCAAAGATATAATGTTGCGTATGGATACCACGAATGTTTTACAGCTTGATGGTGATGCGTCTACGGCTAAGCTTGCGTGGCCCCTTGAGCTTGGTGTTGATGACACCGGCGTTGATTTTCGAATTTATAGTGCCACCACTAACGAGGGCGTTCTATACGATGCGTCAGAAGATGAGCTAGCACTTTTGCTTACAACAAAACTTAAGTTTCACGATGTTGGTGGCGGTGAAGAAATCTTTGCCTCTGCAGATGGGTACCTTGAGGTTAATGCCGGCACAACTTTAGATATAACGGCTCCAACGGTTGATATTAATGCGTCAACAGCTGTTACAATTGATGGTCCAGCAGTAACGATTGCCGATAGTGCTGATGGCAAACCAGTGTTGACCGTAAAGACAACTCATACGACAAAAACATCTTCAGGTGAACTGCAATTTCTTAAAGATGCTGCCGATACAGAAGATGGCGAGGTGCTGGGTCAAATTACTTTCTATGGTGAAGACGAAGGCGACAATAATACGATGTTCGCCAAGATTGTGGCTGAGATATCTGAATCTGATGAGACCGATGAAGCCGGCAAATTGTCGTTCTATGTTGCTGAAAGCGATGGCACCGACACAGCCATGACTGCCGGCTTGGTGCTCGAAGGAGAGCACGCAACAGATGGTGAAGTCGATGCCACAATCGGCGCCGGCGCCACCTCTGTAACTACTGTTGCTGGTAGTCTATCTGTTACTACTAACTCTTTTTTCGCTGGATATACCCACTATGATTCTACACCCGCTGACGCTATTACTTCCGGAGTTACAGCCACATTCACAGCAGGAGAAGATTTAGAAATTGGCGAATGCGCCTACTTTAAGTCCGATGGTAAGATGTGGAAAGCTAGCGCATCCGGCGCCGCGCCCCTGGCAAATTGTGTTGCCATGGCCGCGGCAGATATTTCTGCTGATGCCACCGGAGTGTTCTTATTGAAAGGATTTTTGCGTGAGGACACTAATTTTCCAACTTGGACCGTTGGAGGCAGACTTTTCACTCCCGAAGCCGAAACGTCTGGAAAAAACGTTCCCGAACAGACTGCCCCCGATACAGATGGAGACTTTGTTCAAGTTATTGGATGGGCAGTCGACGGAAACACTGTTTATTTCGATCCCGATAGTACGATAATTGAGGTTGCGTAATGGCGTTTGAGGGAGTTAATGGTGTTGTCGCCGCCAGCATTGAGGCAATTAATGGTGTTGCGAAAGGAGACATTGAGGGAATTAATGGCTCAGCACCGCCCGCAGGCGCATCTCATACGGATTTGTGGGTGCTTGTCGGGAAGTCTGGCAAAGTAGGTACTAGCGCTGATGGAAGCAGTTGGACAGTTTATGATATGGGGGGTACTGATAACTGGGCAATTGTCTATAATAAAGATTCAAGCGGTAATGATCTGTGGGGCATGACGCAGGCTTCCAACACCGCCGAGTTTGCATACAGCGCCGATCCAACAGATTCAGACGGATGGACGGATGTGAACCTTGCGGGATCTTTTACAGCCCGCGGACTGGCAATAGACAAAGAGAGCGGCAAATGGTACTTCGCCACCAAAAGCACGAACTCCAATAAGATAATGTTTACCGGCAGTCAAGATGCCGATAGTTTTGGCTCTTTTGATTATAGCAGTGTTTCTTCTAATTATGGCTTCAACTACGGAGTTGCTAGTAATGGATCGGGCAGCATAATGATAGGGGTTCGCGATGATTTGATTGCCACTTCGTCTGCTGGATTGGTCGGCTCCGCAAACTTTCTTGGCGCCGGAAAGACCATTAATAAAGGAGTCGCCCAAGGAGGTGGCAAGTGGTTTGTGACAGCAGGTGGCGGCCAAGCAGCAATGAGTGCCGATGGTGGCCAAAATTGGGATCTTACTCTTGGAGCAGATATCGGCGGGGAGAGCTTCTCAACGTCTCTCAATGCAATTGCGTATGATGGGGGCGCCAACGGTACCGGCACGTGGGTCTGCGTCGGAAACTCTGCATTTATGGCCCGAAGCACAAATAATGGTGTTGATTGGACCGTGATTGACCACTCCGCCACCCACACCAGAAAGCTTCAACACGTCGCAACAAATGGCAGCGGAACGTGGGTTGCAGTTGGAGACGATGGGCGCATCGGAACAAGCACCGATCATGGCGCCGCATGGTCATGGAGCGATGAGTCCATCGCCCAGGATTTGAAGCATGTTGCAATTAACTGGCAACTTCCTTTGGTTGGAGGATGATGTAAGAGAATGAGAATCATTCAAACAAATATCAAATATGTGACACTTGACGATCTAAGGCCCTTAAAAGATTATGATAGCCCAGTAGAAGGCACTATAGAAACCAATGGTTACGTAGTCGTTTCGATAATTAACAGTGAGTATGATCGGCTACTATTAGCAACAGGCTCAATAGAGCATTACACACCATCAGAAAATGAAAAAATCTTACATATTGTTCAGTATGCTGATCTTATTAATATTATCAGAGGCGAGCACATAAAGGTAATAAATGTTGAAGAAGTAGAATAAACTTTACTTCTGCTTTAAGCTCTTAATATATCTGCTTTTTCGGCAGAGAAACACTATTTATTTTGAATTAGTATTTTTTTAGGAGTTCCATACATGTCAAATTTACTAAAGGAGGCTATTGTTGATGCAAAAGCTCTTCGCGAAGCTGCACTCAAAAGCGCAGAAACAACAATTGTTGAAAAGTATTCTGACGAAGTTCGCAAAACTTTAGAGAACATCTTAGAACAAGATGAATTAGGCCTCGCCGGCGATCTTGGCGCCGATCTTGGTGGCGATCTTGGCGCCGATCTTGGTGGCGATCTTGGTGGCGATCTTGGTGGCGATCTTGGAATGGAAGATCCCGGAGCCTTTGGGCCCGAAGCTGAACTGGCTGAGACCGAAGAAGTATTAGAGGATGTCCCGCTTGCAGCCGCTGATGATCTCAGCGATGAAGAGGGAGAAGGCCTGCGACACGCCAATCTTCCCGCAACCGGCGAACCTGTGGATATTGAAGTAGACATTAATTTAGCCGCATTGCAGGAAGCAATTAGCGAACTCCAAACACAAATGGATGAATCACAAGAACTGGAGATCACCGAAGAAGAAATGGTCGAGATCCTTTCTGAGGCTCCCGCTTCTGCTGCTGCAGCCTCGCAAGAAGCCGGCGAAATGGGTGATCCTTCGACTGAGGATGATCCCTCCGAAGGCGAAGCTTCTGAGGAAGCTGCCGATGTAGAGGCCACAGAAGAATTAACTAACGAAGACCTCGACCTCGATGAAATCACCGCAGCCGTGCAGGAAGTCCTTGATGTTGATATGGGCGCCTCGCTTTCAGGCTGGGCCGGCCGATCATCCTACGATGTAAAACATCAGATGGAAATGGAAATGGCCCATCGCCGCAGTACAGATTTACAAACAGATTTAGAAACTTTGAAGAAAGCTCAAGAAGAAGTTGTTTTTGAAAACAAGCAGCTTAAAAATGAGCTTTCACAATATAAACAAGCAACAAATGAGCTTAAAGAAGGTTTGCAAGATGTTAACCTTTCTAATGCTCGCTTGTTATACACGAACCGTGTATTGAGAAATATCTCCTTAAATGAGCGACAAAAGGAAACGATTGTCGAAGCTATTTCACGTGCTGGTTCAGTTACAGAAGCAAGAACAATCTTTGATACGCTTCAAAGCACAGCGCAGGCTCGACCTAAAAAGAGCCCACAATCGCTGAGCGAGGCATTAGGAAACCGTTCCTCCGCAACTGTAATCCGCGCTTCTCGTCCCCGACATGAGAGAAGTACCTCCGAGGCTGATCCTTTCCAGGATCGCATGAAGAGATTAGCGGGAATTAAATAGCATAAAATCATTATATAAAAGGAGGTGATTAAATTATGTCTGGTATTGTTGAAAGGTTAACGGAAGGTATCGTTAATCGTGATATGCGCACCGAAAGTCACGCACTTCTAGCGAAGTGGGAGCGCACAGGACTCTTAGAGGGTCTTGGAAGTGATCGTGAGAAGGGCACCATGTCCCGTCTCTTAGAAAATCAAGCTAAGGAGCTACTTCGTGAGAATAGCACAATGGCTGGTGGTGATGTTGAAGGCTTCGCGGCCGTCGCATTCCCCATTGTTCGTCGTGTTTTCGCTGGCTTAATCGCTAACGATCTCGTGAGCGTGCAGCCCATGAGCCTCCCCTCGGGACTCATTTTCTTCCTTGACTTCACCATTTCTACCGATGGAGCTGGTCTCCCTCGTCTTGGTTATGGTGATCCGCAGGGTGATGAAGAGTCACTGTATGGTGGCGGACGAGTGGCCAGCCAGATCACTGGCGGTGTGCTTCTCAGTGGAGTTAATGCCGAAGAAGGGCCTTATAACCTTAACAACGGTTATTCGTCTCCAACAGCTTCTGCTGCTTTGACGTTTACATTTGTTAGCTCAAGTACTTACAGTTCTAGCGCTGGTGATCTGCCCAGTCTTTGTCGCTTTGACGCCGATCTGGAGTCGCAGTCTGGTATTGCTAGTGTTGCTGTTTATACAGCTGATACAAGTGGTCTTACTTTGTTCAACGCGGAAGACCTTGTTGCGCTCGTAATTAGTGGTTCCAATGGTAATGCCGGTATGGGCCGCGGCGAAGCGATCACCGGCTCTGTGGCCGATGGTGGAGCTGTTCAGCTTCGTCGTCTTACGCGCCTGAGTGGTTCTAGCCAGGATGTTGTATATATTGTAGTTGCGTCTTATGACGGTACGTTGTCTGCAGCTCAGTGCTCAAGCAGCATTGCTACCATTCAGAGTGGAACAAACGTTTACTACCCACAGAAGGATGACCTTATTGCTGGTGGCGCTCTTGGTTCTGTTATTGGTGATACACCCTGGGGACTTGAGAATAACCAGAATATCCCTGAGATCGATATCAAAGTCGATTCCGTGGCTATTACGGCGATGACCAAGAAGCTTAAGGCTAAGTGGACCCCTGAGTTAGGACAAGATCTTAACGCATACCACAACCTTGATGCTGAGGTTGAGCTTACTAGTATTCTCTCTGAGCAGATTGCTCTTGAGATCGATCGTGAAATTCTTGAGGATCTCATGATGCAGGCAACTGCTGGTACTTACTACTGGTCTCGTTCTCCCGGTCTGTTCGTTAATCGTACATCCGGCGCCGAGATTGGCGCTAGCTCTGCTGCTCCTGATTTCACAGGTACAGTGAGCGAGTGGTATGAGACTCTTGCTGAAACTATCAATGATGTTTCCGCACAGGTCCATCGTAAGACTCTTCGTGGTGGAGCTAACTTCGTTGTCTGCGGACCCGAGGTTGCTAACATCCTTGAGTTCACTGCTGGATTCCGTGCTAGTGTCACAGCTGATGACGAAACCGGTTCTATCGGCGCCGTTAAAGTTGGGTCTCTGAGTAAGAAGTTCGATGTTATTGTGGATCCTTATTTCCCCCGTAATGTTGTTCTTGTTGGTCGACGTGGTTCCTCTTTCCTTGAAAGTGGATATGTGTATGCACCTTATGTGCCGCTGCAGACCACGCCTACTATCTTTGGACCAGAGGACTTCGTGCCCCGTAAGGGAGTCATGACTCGTTATGGTAAGAAGATGGTTCGTCCTGATATGTACGGATTAGTTATCGTTCGCGGTCTAATCGGTGAGGCTGGCGCTACTAGCTAAACACTAGTCGCAATATAAATGTAAAGCCTCCGTCTTTGACGGGGGCTTTCGTTTATTTACAACTATTTAATTATATAAGAAGAGAAGAAAGAAGAATCTTAGAGCCTATATTATACGGAGGAACAATTATGAGATTATCAGTAGGTAGAATTCGCAACTTGATAGAACAAATCACTCAGGAAACACTTATAAAGTATAACTTGGTACCAGCCGTAAATGGGGGCGCCGAACTGGGCACTAGCGCCAAAAGATATGCTAACATTTATTGCCAAGACTTAAATCTTGCTAATGAGCGCGGTGATTACACTGTGATTGAGGAAGAAGATTATCTTGGCTTAAGAAATAACAAAACGAACAAACTTTACAAGTTTGTTCTTGAAGAAGTTGAAGCTGAGTCCGACAGCGCGGAGGGTAAATAAATGCCTATGTGGATAAGTGGTTCATCGGCCTGTTCAGGGTCTATAATGGGAATTTTGTCAGGCTCTATTCCGGTCGGTCAGACGGGCTCTTATGATAATGCATTATCTGGGGGCATCTGTACGGGCTCTCTTTTGGTTCATACTTATTCTGGCAGCGCATGTCAGCGATTATACATTCGTCTTTCCGGTTCGGGGGGCGATGAGTGGGTCTTCATCACAGGATCAACTGGTTGCGCAGAGTGGATCCCGGGACCATAATTTAATTTTGTAAAGCCTCCGTCTTTTGACGGGGGCTTTCGTTTGTCCAAAACTACTTACATGTGAGCCCTTCGGGGCTCGTATTATTTTATGATATGATTACAAATGGAGGATTATAAAATGGGAACAAAAAGAGTAGGCTTGGCACGAACCCAAGCATTAATTGAGAATTTAAAGAGAGATCTTAATCTAAATGGTTCGTCCGTAGCTGGAATGGATCAGAAAGTAGTTAACGTTACTGGCGCCGGCGGCTCAACTACACTAGTTGCGGCCGATTCAGGAAAAGTATATCTTGTAAACGCTGCCGATGGCACACACACATTTACATTACCAGCCCTTACGGCCGGTTTTAATATGGAAATTATTGTTACTGTATTATCAGACAACGATATCGTGGTAACAGCCCCTGGAGACAATATGATTACTTCTTGTAGACAATTTACAGCCAGTGGCGCCGCCGAGACCCATATCACGTCTACGTACACTACAGTGACGCTTAATGCGGATACTGTTAATGCGGTTGTAGGCACGAGAATAAGAATTTATTGCGATGGTACAAATTATGTATTTATTGGCGATTGTTCTGCTCAGAGCAATACCGCATTTTGGGTCGGCTCTTAATAATAGATATTAAATAAAATATATTTATATACTTTCCCCCCTTTCCTTTTGGATTGGGGGGTTTTTTAAAAACACCGATCTGCCAATTTTTTTCGCCCCCAATTTTTTGAGATTTTCGCTTTTTAGACTAGTTACTACATAAAACAGGAGTTTTTTATGGGTAAGAAAAGAAGGCTGAATGCAGCCAAAGCAAAGTTTAACGCCAAACATGGCGCGCATCCTAGGATGAAGTTTTTAGCCCAAACGACGCAAGCGCCCGAAGCCGAAACTGTTGAAGAAACAGCAACACTTGAAAAACCTCCAGAAGTTGAAACGGTATCAGTAAGTTCAGTAAGTTTAACACCAAAGAAAACTGTTACCGCTACTAAGCCCACCGCGACTAAGACTATTGTTGCAAAAGCTAAGAAAAGCGCAACAACTCGCAAAAAAAGCACAACTTCAACGAGAAAAAGAACGGCAAAAAAGAAAGCAAATAACACATCTGCATAAATAAAGTTTTTTCTTTGTAAACGAGACGCAGCTTGCTAGGGGTTTTGTTTTGTGATTTACTATTTATACTAGGAGGATTTTAAATGCCGACTGATTTAAATCCAATATCACAAACCAGCGCCGTTATATTACCAGTGACCGGCACCGCCACCGATGTTTCGGGAGCTGTTCCTTTTGGAATTTACACCGCATCGGTTGATTTTTTAAGTGGTGCCGTTGATCAAGTTGCTTATGTGTATAAGAAGCTTGGGGGCGATGTCCTCGATATTGAAATAACAGCAGATAATGTATATGCTGCGTATGAAGAAGCCGTTTTGGAATATTCATATTATATTAATATGCATCAAGGAAAGAACGTTCTTTCCTCAGTTCTGGGTTCACAAACCGGAACATTTAATCATAACGGTGAGTTATTAACGGGCCCTGCAAGTTCTAGTTTATATTATCCTCGCGGCGGAGGATTCGGATTATCTTATGCGCGCCGTGTAGGTGATACTGCAGCGACCGCCGGCGGCTTTGGGGGTACTGTGCCTCAATATTCGGCCTCATTTGCTCCAGTTAAAGATCAACAAGATTACGATATACAAACAATTATTTCTGATGCTTCTGACTCCGGAGTTAATGAACGCGGCGATGCAGTACCTTATGCTGGTTTAATTGAGAACAAGAGGGTCTTAATAGATAAAGTTTTTTATCGCTCTCCACGGGCTATGTGGCGCTTCTATGGCTATTATGGGGGTGTGGGTGTTGTTGGTAATTATTCCACGTATGGACAGTTTGCTGACGATTCTACATTCGAGATTATTCCCACATGGCAAAACAAAATGCAAGCCATTATGTATGAAGACTCAATTTACACCAGGACCTCTCATTATTCATATGAGTTGGTAGACGGAAAATTAAGACTTTTCCCCACACCGAGTTACTGGGGCCTTGACGATCTTGACGATACTATATGGGTAAAATTTCATGTTCAAGTGGATGCCTTTGCGACGGGCTCATATGATAATGGGGTTGAAGGCATCAATAATATTAATACTATTCCGTTTGATAATATACCATACGCGAATATTAATTCAATGGGTAAGCAGTGGATTCGTAAATTTGCGTTAGCATTATGCAAAGAGATGTTGGGACAAGTGCGAGGCAAGTTTACTACGGTACCCATTCCAGGAGAAAGCGTTACGCTTAATCATTCAGAACTGCTATCTCAAGCAAAAGATGAACAACAACAATTGAGAGATAAGTTAATGGAGATGCTTGATACTGTTGAATACGTTGATTTGGCGAAACAGGATCAGGAGCTTGGCGAAGCAGCTACAAATATTCTTAAAGTAACCCCGTTACCAATTTTTATAGGGTAGATAAGTTATGGCAGATGAATGGAAAAGACCAGCACAACCGCCCCCTCCGCTCTTTCTTGGTAAAAAAGAGCGTGATCTTGTAAAGCAAGTTAATGATGAGCTTATTGAAAAGGTCATCGGCCAACAAATACTATATTATCCAATTGATATGAGCACTACAGACTTTCACCCGCTGTATGGGGAGGCTGTCGAAAAAACTTATTTGCCTCCCGTTCGTGTATATGCTTTAATAGAATTTACTGAGTTTACTACTGACTATTTAGAAAGCGCAGGCATTGATAAAATATGGGAGATCAATATTCATTTTCACAAAAGAAGGCTTGAAGAAGATCAAAACTTGTATGTTCGTGAAGGGGATTTTGTGTTGTATAGCGAGTATTATTATGAAATTGTAAAGCTGAGCGAGCCTAAGTTGTTGTTTGGTCAAGCCGATCGACAGTTTGAAATTGCAGCAAGATGCCGTAGAGCTAGAAAGGGGCTGTTCGATGCTACCTGATAATTTTGATTTTGCAATGCTGCCGTCAGGAAGCGCCAACTATAAACTAAAAGAGATAGGAATGCTATCTTCTACCATCGAAGATCTAGATTTCGCTTTATATGATTGGGTAAAAGATCTACAGCTTTCCACGAACACCAACGAGGGCTTTAACAAAGCTATTGTAATTTGGCAGATCCCTGAAAGATCTTTTCAAGTTAAAAAGGATAAGGATCTCCGCGACGATGCCGGCGCACTTAAACTTCCCTTGGTAAGTGTAGAGAGAACGGGAATTGTTAAAGATCCCAGCAGGAAAGGCGCCTTCCAAGCTCAGCTATACTCAATCGATAAAAATGGTCGCACCGGCAGAATGGTGATCGCCCAAAAAATTGTCCCAGAAAAAACTCAGAATTTTGCGATCGCATCAGGCCTTCGCAGCAATATCGGAGTTAAGAAACAGAAGTATTATCCGAGAGTAAATAAGAAAGTTGTTGTTAAATCTTTATCGATACCCATTCCCATTTATATTAATGTGGATTATAAGATTGTTATTAAGACTGAATACCAGCAACAGATGAATGATCTGATGACTCCGTTCATAACCAGAACCGGACAAATTAACGGATTTCTTTTAAGAAGAAATGGACACCTCTACGAAGGCTTTATTGATCAAGGTTTTACTCATAGTAATAATGTCAATAATCTTCAGGAAGACATGCGCATGTTTACAAGCGAGATCACCATTAAAGTGCTAGGCCACTTAATTGGCGAAGGTGAAAGCGACGATAGGCCCATTGTAAGGGTAGATGAGAACGTAGTGGAGTATCAATTTCCACAAGAATCTGCCGTTCCAGCTGGAAACACTAATTTTTTTGAAGATTAGTTCCTGAACATTAAATGCATTTTTTCATTTCAGGAACTTACTTTTAGGGAATAAAAATACTATTTAATTTATGATTGAGACATCGATTAGGTCTTTTTTCAAAAGAGGAACAACATAATGTCAGTAAAGAGCTTCAAATTTGTATCTCCTGGAGTATTTATCCACGAGATTGATAACTCCTTTATACCAAAATCAGCAGATGCTATTGGTCCGGTGGTTATCGGACGCGCATCTCGCGGTCTGGCGATGCAGCCAGTTAAAGTTGAGTCATATTCACACTTCGTAGAATTATATGGGGATACAGTGCCAGGAAACGGCGGTGGCGATGTATATCGCGATGGAAATTATTCATCTCCTATGTACGGAACATACGCCGCAAAGGCGTTCCTGAGATCAAATGTCGCACCATTAACCTATATTAGGCTTCTTGGTACGCAGCATACAGATGCTACTTCCGGGACCGATGGCGAAGCCGGCTGGAAGACAACGAGAGATCCAAATATTGATGTCGCCAGTAATGGCGGCGCTTATGGCATGTGGATTATTCCTTCGGGCACTGCAGCAACTTTAGATGCTGGCTCTTTGGCCGCAATTTGGTATGTTGATTCGGGCTCAGCTGTGATGCTGAGTGGCACTGTGCGCGGCGCAACAGCATCCGCCGGCGAATCTAGAATGCAAGCAGTCGGTGTTCCAATTGGTTCTGATACAAACGGAGTATATACCGTTTCTATCTCCGGCTCAGACGGCGCCCTAGAAAAGATTGCATTTAACTTTGATGACGATTCCGAATATTTTATTCGAAAGAGATTTAATACGAACCCTCAGCTTGGTAATGTTCTTGCATCGGCCTTTTTCCCGACTGCTTCTGCCAAAAGATATTGGCTTGGCGAAAGCTTCGCGCAGACAGTTCGTGATGGTGTTGATGGAACCCTTACGGGTGGCGGCACCGACTTAACGAGCGCCGAAGCACAGGCAATTATCTTGCCCATCGCTTCTGGATCGTCTGCTGCCGGCCCACAGGACATGTCAGGTAAAGGTTTTGGAGAAGCCCGCGCCGGTTGGTTTGTTGGCCAGGATCTTGGCGCTGCCGCATCTTATTCGCCGCAATCGGCTCAGAAGCTCTTCCGTTTAGTTGGCCGCGGCCACGGCGCATGGCTTTCTAAGAATGTGAAAGTTTCCATTGAAAAGATTCGGGCTTCAACAGCTCCCGGAATCACTGATTATGGTACATTCTCTATAGTTATGAGAATGCTGAAAGATACAGATACCAATGTCCAGGTTCTCGAAAGGTTCGATAATCTCACCTTAGATCCTAGTTCTCCGAATTTTGTCGCAAGACGCCTCGGAGACGTCTATCATCAGTGGTCTGACACCACTCGCCGTCTTACACAATATGGCGAGTATCCAAATCAGTCCAAGTATGTTTATGTTGATATGAATGAAGATGTAGAGATGGGCGCAACAGACGCCACCCTTCTTCCATTCGGCTATTATGGACCGCCTAAGTTTACAGATGTAACTAGTTGGAATGGAAGTGCTATGTCTGCATCAACTCTAGGTCCTTCGGCTATTGTCAACAAGTATATATACACGAATGCGGCTGTGTTTTCGGTAACTACTAGTGGCTCAGCTCAATATAATTATTTTACTGTACAAACCGGTGCTAGCGGAATCGGTGCCTTCACCGCAACTCTTAAGTTCCCGTTTACAAGGCTTAGGCTCTCTGCATCTGATGGCGGTCTTGTCGATCAGACTGACGCATATTTCGGTATGCGCTCTACCAGAACGCAGACAAGCACTCGCGCAGATGCCAGCGCTGGGGCCCCAAATAGATTATGGTTAACCGAGATGCACAACGCAGATCCAACCACCGGGACAGCTCCTGCTGGTGTAGATGGCTTCGCTTATGTCTTCTCATTAGATGATATTGTCAAGTCTGATTCTGTAGATGGTTATTTCTTCCGCTCCGGATCGAGAGCTGGCGAAACGAGTTATGACGCAACCGGGGGCAGAACTTATAAGGATCTGCTTGATGTTGACATCAATCGTTTCACCGCGCCATTCTGGGGCGGCTTTGACGGCGTAAATATCTATAAGCCCGATCCATTCTATAATACTGGAATTGGCTCAACAAACGCCGCTAGTTATACATATAGTACAATTCGGCGCGCAATTGATACGGTATCTGACGCAGAGCAGATTGATATGAATATGCTATCAATGCCTGGATTAACGAAAGACGCACTAACCGCGCACATGATTAATGTTTGTGAAGAGCGCGCAGATTCATTGGCGCTTATTGATTTGGCTAATGTATATGTTCCTGCACACGAAGAGAGATTGTCTAAGTCGGCGCGCGTTGCCACAACTCCGACAGCGGCCGGAACCGCGCTTCGCGATAGAAGAATCGATTCAAGTTATGGTTGTACGTTCTATCCATGGGTTCAGACTCGGGATGAAGCTTCGGGCCAGTTAGTTTGGATCCCGCCCACAGTCGCTATGCTTGGTGTCTTTGGTTCTTCTCAGCGTAAGTCAGATGTTTGGTTTGCCCCCGCAGGTTTCAATCGCGGCGGCTTATCCGATGGTGCTGCTGGAATTCCAATCACCAATATTACCGAGAGATTAACCTCTAAAAATAGAGATGTTCTTTATGAGAATAGAATTAATCCAATCGCATCATTCCCATCCAGTGGAATTGTTGTGTTCGGCCAGAAGACTCTTCAGGAACGCCGCAGCGCCCTCGATAGAATCAACGTCCGCAGATTGGTTATCTACATGAAGAAGCAGATCTCAATTCTTTCTACTCAAGTTCTCTTTGAGCAGAATGTCCAGGCAACCTGGAACCGATTTAAGGGCCTCATCGAGCCATTCTTGGCAAATGTTAAGGTTCAATTCGGTATTACTGATTATCGCTTAATCTTAGACGAGAGTACAACTACTCCTGATCTTATCGATCAGAATATTATGTACGCTAAGATTATGATTAAGCCCGCGAGAGCAATCGAGTTTATCGCAATTGATTTCGTAATCGCATCTACGGGTGCATCTTTTGATGATTAAAAAATCATCGTTTACTATTTAAAATATATAGGGAGTAACAAAATATGCCATTCTGGTCAGAAGCACACGAGTCAACTACAAAAGACCCGAAAAGAAAATTTAGGTTTCAAGTAAGTTTTAGTAACATTGTCGATCCTAACGGCAACGGCCCCATTCTTTGGTACGCCAAGACAGTAAGTAAGCCATCTTTTCAGATCGCAACCACAGAGCACAAGTATTTAAATCATACATTTTATTATCCTGGTTCTGTTACGTGGCAGGATGTTACATTGGCGCTCGTCGATCCTGTTGTTCCCGATGTTTCAATTACTTTGGCTCGCCTTCTTGAGCAGTCAGGATATCGAATCCCCGGCAATGCGGTTGATGAGGCATCTTTAGGCACTCTTTCGAAGGGTAACGCAGTCGGTGCTCTCGGTCAAGTAGCAATTGTGCAGCTTGACGGCGATGGTGTGCCCATTGAAACATGGACGCTTTGGAATGGATTTATTACAGAAGTTAAGTTTGGAGATCTAGAGTACGGCTCTGACGATCTGCTTCAGCTTGATGTTACTCTTAAGTATGATTGGGCACGAATTGAGACCACTGCAGGTCAGTCGGCGCTTAATGGCGATTCCTCACAAGCAGCATTTAACATTGCTAGCGGAACGTAGTATAATATAAAGATAACATAGAGGTGTATATTGTCAAGAAATAGTGATCGCATGGGCCAACATACGGTTCAGGCCGCGGATCCTTCCCCGCAAATGACACAACAAACAGAGGCTAGCCCCGGCGGTTTTTCTTTTGTTGTGCCTACAGAGTTTGTAGAACTGCCATCACAGGGTAGGTTCTATAATGAAAATCATCCTTTGCATAATGTAGAAACAATCGAGATTAAGCAGATGACAGCCAAAGAAGAAGACTTATTAACATCGAGAGCCCTTCTTAAAAAAGGTGTTGCTTTAGATAGGGTGATTAAAAGTATCATTGTAGATAAAAGAATTAATCCTGATTCGTTATTGGTTGGCGATCGAAATGCAATAATGGTTGCAGCCAGAATTTCCGGATATGGAAATGATTATTCAACAAATATTAATTGCCCCAGCTGCACATCCACACAAGAATATTCATTTGATCTACATGATTCAAATATTACACATGGTACAGCCAGCGAAGAACTTAGCGTTAAAGATCTTGGCGGCGGCATGTTTAGCACAATTCTGCCGCGCACTAAGTTCGAAGTTACTTTCAGGCTCTTATGTGGAAATGATGAGAAAAAGCTTTTAGATCAGATTTCAAACGCAAGAAAGCGCAACAAAGAAGAAAACACAGTTACAAGCCAAATCAGACTTATCACTCATGCAATAAACGGAGACACTACTCCTGATGCTATTAACTTTTTTGTAGAAAATGTTCCGTCACTTGATGCTCAGCATTTGAGGGCGGCTTTTACGATGGTAACACCCGATATTGATTTAACTCAATATTTTTCGTGTAACGAATGCGGTTATGAAACCGATTTGGAGGTTCCGCTTACATCGGACTTTTTTTGGCCTAAGCGCTGAATATATGCAACAGGTATATGAGCAGTTTTTCTTTCTGAAATATGCGGGAGGCTGGTCATTTAGCGAAGCATATAATCTTCCCGTTGGCCTCCGCGAATGGTTTGTTAAGAGACTCGTGAAGCAGCTCCAGGACGAGAAAAAAGCAGTAGAAGAGGCCTCAAAAGGAAAGGGCAAATCGCAGGAATTGACTGCGTTTAATCAACCGCGCCGAGCTAAAGGCCCCCGACAAACATAAAGCAAGGCTAGCCCTTGCTTTTTTTGTTTAAAACTAATTATTTATAGTTTGAGGATTTATTGATGGCTGATACCCCAAAGTATTCTGAAAAAGATCTTGAGCGCGCCAAAAAAGCGCTTGAGATACAAAAAGAAATAAATAAA
>Ga0208553_1000248_pt1 | contig 20668 bp, 24 predicted proteins | sample 6_EtaG_FD_184079 | JGI IMG/M metagenome (GOLD analysis project Ga0208553, IMG submission 184079) | Marine viral communities from the Subarctic Pacific Ocean - 6_ETSP_OMZ_AT15160 metaG (SPAdes) (version 2) | ecosystem: Environmental > Aquatic > Marine > Oceanic | place: Pacific Ocean | collected...
GAGGTATCCAAGCCAATACCTAAATTACCCAAAGCTCGACCCCATGCAGATGTCTCGCAATTTTCAATAAATGATGTTTTGTTTATGTAATTAGCTCCATCTATTTCACATGCTATGCCTGTTGCAATTAAAGTGTTTTTGCTATCAATAACAGACGCTTTAATTATACATCTATCTTGAGTTATTTGCAAGATTTCAGAAGTTAAAGACCATCCTTCATAGTGTTCTCTAAAAAATTTGATTCTTTCTTTTACTTCAACATAAGGTTTTCCTTTTATATCTACTGTTTTTAATTTCATTTTTCTAAATGTGTTATAAGTTTGCAAATTGCGTTATTAAATTCCTCTTCATTTGAATCTACATTTTCTTCTGACATTACTAAACTAATAGAAGTTTGAGAATATTCAAAATGATCACTAATTTTTATAAGATCACAGATAATATGACCCTTTAAATTTCTTAATCTAAAAAACCAAACTCCTATTCCTTTTTCCCATTTTTTATAAACAGGCAAATCATCTGCATGTAATTTTTTAAAAGCAGTTGTAGAATGTGAATAAGTTAAATCTCGATCCAGCTCAGTTTGCACTTCTAATGATGTTTTTAAATCCTTTTGTCTCAAATCCCATATCTGGTTTTTTAAAGCAACAAATCTTGTTTGTTCCATAATTCAGGTTTTTAATTTAGTTAATAATTTTTTTAAGTTGATCCAACTTCTGTTGTAACTTTTGAATATATATCTTTGGTTTATTTGTTAATTTAGCTCTTACAATTCGCTGTTGTAATACTAATAAACTTGATAATAAAATATTATTTTTCATAAAATTTCTTATTTAGTCAACAGGAAAAGTGGACTTACATCCAGTTTTTTTGTAAATATCTTCCCATGCTAAACTGTACAGCCATTTTCTACCCCTTTTAAATAGACCTTTCCTGTTGTTTTTGTTTTCATTTCTTTAGTTTCTCCTTGTTCGTTTATATGTTTGATGGCTTGTTTTTTCATATAAGGTATATCCAACCATTCTAATAATTAGTTTTTAGTTATTAAAGTGTTTTTATCTTACTGATTAAGATATTATTTTTGCCTATGTACTCCATTTTTAATTTAGCATCTTTTATTATTTTTGATTTTTCTTTTACTTCTTTTTCTATTAAAGAAATAATGTAATCTTTTTCTGTTGTTTTTATTGTTTTGTTTTTTAATTAATAATTTATTTTTTTATCTTTTAATTTTTTAATCATTATATTTGTATATTCTCTTATATCATCCACATCTGTTATATGCGTTAAACCATTTATGTACTGGTATTCATCAATTAAATTCTTTTCTAAATCTTTTACTTTATTTTCTAAAAATTCTATATGTTCTAAATTTGATTTGTAATTCACTGCTATCTCTTTTATTGTTTTTTTCATTAGCAAATATTAAATAATTATTAACACTTTTCAAAAAATAGTTAAGAACTTTTTAGATGGTTATTAACAGACATGTTAACAATAATAAAAGAAGAAAAGCCATATCCAGCGATACAGCTCTTCTAATTAGTTGCTTTATCAATGAAAAAAAAACAATGAATAAATTATCAAACACACTGAATAAGTGCAACTCAGTTACGACTTAATGAAATGCAAAGATAAAAAATTTTATTTAACTCGCTTTATTTTACTCCCTAAATCCATGGGAATAAATATCCCTGTTCGACCTCCATCTAAAACCAATCCACATCCGATAGTTGGTTTTTTAGGAAAGGGCTTAGAATATGCAAAGGCTATTTCGTTTACTGATATGCCACATCCAACATTTAATCCAAAGATCATATCATTCCGACTCGCCATATAAGATACACCTCCAAAGCTATGAGAATGCCCTATAACTGTTGATTGTCTGTTGGCTATTGCTCTATTCCTTGCTCCGTTTGGTCCACTTGATCCTGTTCCGTGTTCATATAAAACACCATCAATCTCCCATTGCATCTTCCATTTCCACCCCTTTGGGGCTCTCCAGATTTCTTCATAACTCTTTAAAAATCTTTTTGGTAATCCAGCTGTTGTTGCCTGGCGATATGGCAAAGCTGAATGATTGCCAACACAAATTTTAACGTCTCTAAAGAGACTAAACCATTTATCCATCTCCTTTTGTGCCTTCTCAGCTTCACTTTCAGCATTGAGCATACTTGGATTTTTCTCAAAATAGCTCAATGCCGAGTTATCACACTCATCTCCAATATGAATTATTTCACTTACCCCAAATCTATTAAAGACTTCATAACAAAAATCTCGATAACTTATATGATCTTTCGTCTCTTTTATGCAATAAGGCTCATGTGTATCTCCGATAATTCCACAATTTTTACTATTCCGAAATTGCTGTATTAATTCGTTTTCCGTTGAGTTCAATCTGGGTCGATATTGCATAATTAAAATTTAAATAAAAGACCCTATTTCCAAGTAAGATTTATACTTCTTATTTACTGTTCTTTCCCCAGTCGCTAGCGGATTGGCCAATAATAAGCAATAAAGCTGTTTGCCATACCCTATCTGCAACCTCAGCATCTAAATCAAAAGCCTTCATTATTATAGGGATTATGATGCCACTCACCCCCATCAAAAAGCGTTTTGATTTTAATATTGTCATTAATGCATTTTTCATTTTAATTGATTTTTAATTAATAATAAGTCCATATTGCATTCTCTTTTTGAGAATCGCTGTCACAATGTATGAAATTTTTTCCTATTCCTATCCTTTTGAATTGCGTTTCCATTAAAGCTGAAAGAATTAACAATCTGTCTTTCGAGCTATTTACACTTATGTCAACTGCATTCCCCTTACAATGAGAAGATTCAGGAACACCTCCAACATCAATATTATGTTTAACAGTTCTATAACCAGAGTTTATTTTAAAAGGAACTCCAGCAATCGACCTTGCATGATCTAAGCGTATAAGGAAATCTTTATCCATATATTTTTTGCCACTCCCTTTTTTATCAGGACTGTCAAACTCTTTGTAGTTAAAATATTTCAATACAATTTGCATGTTTGTTTTTCCTACAATGAGATTTTTAATTTTTTCACGTATGCTTTCAATATATTTTAATATGTCTTTCATGACATTCCTTGACAAAAAGTCACTCTCGTTTTTGCCACTCTCTATATATTTTTGCAATCTTAATTATAGTATATATCAATGTACCTATTAAAATTAGTGTTCTAACAATTTCGTTAATATTAGTTAGACTCAATGATATTCCTGTTGCATTTATAATTATAAATTCAACTGTTTCTTTTGTTTCTGAGTGAGTCATGACTCATCCCATGGCAAAGGCAATGTTTCTTCAATTGGATTTTTCAGTAACTCAATAGACTTTGCAAGAGATGCTTGCATTTCTGGGACATCCATTCCCTCATCTAACCAAGTGATTACATCAGCTTCTGTAAGATTTTCATATAATATAAAATCATTAGGATCTGGTTCGTTTAATCCTAATGAGCCATAAGTTTCTGTAGTATATTCACCATCAGTTGCTCTGTATCGCCAATGTACTACGTTTACTATGTCGTTTAATTCCTGTCCCTCTACTGTCTCTTTTATTCGACTGTTGAGGACGCTTATTGTCCATGTGTATTCCATTTTTTTATTTTTTATTGAGGTATAAATTCATTAGTTTCTAAAGAAATTGAACCTTTGCCATACTTATCCTCAATTTTGTTAGCAAAATCCATTTCTTTTTCCTTTATTTTTAAAAAGGTATTTTTAATTTCTTTTTTTCTTTCGTTTAAATTCATGATAGAGATTTCTATTTCTCCCATTCTTAAATGTATTGACGAATAATTTTGTTGAATAGTATTAAGTTCTTTTTTTTCGTCTTCTGTTAATGCTTGTGCCTTTTTTTCTTCTTTTTTCATTTTATTTAGTTTTAATTATTCTTCAAAAGAAGCAATTGTCCGTGTTACTGTTGATACTTCTCCTGTTATTTTTACCATTAAATCAAGGGTTGTACTATCTAACCATATTATACAATCACTTACAGCTGGGTCGCTTGGTTCTGCCATTGCAGTTAAAGTTGCTGCTCCGTTTATGTGAATCTCGGAAGCTGGTGAAGTCGTTCCGATACCAATTGCTGTGTTAGTTATATTAAACAAGTCTCCACTAACACCCATGTAAATTGGGTCAGAACCTCGCATTCTTATTTGACCATTCTGTGCTTCTATAGAAAAGTTATCACCATCAGTTCTATTAACTAACAACTTTTGATTTCCAGTACCTGCTATTTCTAATTTTGCCCCAGGAGTAGTCGTGCCAATACCGACATTGCCGTCATTAGTAATATATAGTTGACCAGTATTGTTAGTTTTTAATGATAATAAAGATGTGTTATTATTATATGTTATTCCAGCAATATCATTGTCAGATGTTCCCCCTAACTCTAATTGTGCAATACCAGTGTTTGAACTTGTTATAGCAATAGATGCTGTTGCAGTAGTTTTTTCAACTTGCAACTGCCTATTCGGAGCACTCGTTCCAATACCGACATTTCCACTACTACCATCTATTCGCATTATTTCTGATGTTGTGCCTCCAGCGTCAGCCTTAAATATTATATCTTTATCGTCTGCGTTGTTTATTAATTGTAAATTCCCTGTATAGTTTTCTACATAACCATGATTACCGGTAGAGTATACAATCATATCAGTATCAGTACCAAACTCGGCTGATATATTATCAATAAATAACGCTGGTCTATCAAATTGTATCTTACGAACATCACCATCTATAGTTAAATAAGTTTCAACCCCTCCGGAGCCATCATCACACTTAAATATTATGTCTTTGTCGTCAGCTTCATTTTTGATTTGTAAATCTCCAGTATAATTATTTATAAAAGAATTAACACCATTATGTTTGATTTGTAAATCTCCAGTTTGGGTAATTGTATTGCTTCCGAAACAAAGAAAAGAGTTGTCAGGAAATACAGTCATGGGATTTGCTGTGGCATCGCTACCGTCTAAATAGAAATATGTTTCATTTCCACCTGATCCATTGTCACAACTGAAAATAATATCTTTATCCGCAACACCTTGGTATATATATAAATCACCAGTTAATTGTTGCTCTATATAACTATTACTACCGTCATGATATATTCTTAAATCACCATTAGTACCCCATCTAGTTTGTGTAGCATCTCTAAATAATAAATGATCTTCACTTTCATCCCATAACATATACTTACCAGACGTAGCTCCAAAGAATTTAACGTCGTGGCCAGCGTCATCTATGCCTACTTGGACTGTACCTGCTACATGGAGTTTACTTGCGGGAGAAGACGTACCTATACCTAAACTATTGTCGATTGCAATCCAACTATTACCCCCACCATTTGTGTCAAATACTATATCAGCAGTTTGATCTTTATCATATATAGTCATTTTTCCATGAGCCGATTGTATTCCTGGCTCAAATAAAAATCTATCTTCGTTCCCAGTTGTAGATTGTATTTTAAAGTTTCCAACTAAATCTAATACTTCTCCTGGAGCAGTCGTTCCGATACCTAATCCAGTAGAATCAAGGCGCATTTTTTCAGAGCCACCATTATTCCATGTTTGATAAGCATCATTGTGAATTAATGTAAATGCACTATAATCGTCATTCCCAATTTTTATACCTAAAGAGCTTATTGCTTGTAAATATGTTCCATAATATGTTCCTCCAGAATTTAATCTTATATTTCCCGTACCACCTCCAGAGATATGTAATTTTTCAGTCGGAGCAGTCGTTCCTATTCCGACGTTGCCGGCAGATGTGATGCGCATTCTTTCAGAACTTGCAGTAAAAAATGTCATATCATTTTGAGAATGACCTAATTTCATTTGATTGCTCAAAGCAGTTATTTGTACAGTTGCATTTGCGCCATAAAATAAATTTATTATACCTACTGGAAAAGCTGTTGAATTAGCATTTACTGCTTTAAAAAATTCTTCTCCATCAATAGTAATACCTAAAATACCATCATTAACTGCTGATGTTGTAACTGTTAATTTTTTTGATGGCGAAGTCGTTCCAATACCGACATTGCCATCTTTGTCAATACGCATTCTTTCTCCTACAGATGCACCTGTATAAAATCGCAATCCCGCTTCACCCCCCTCAGTTTCCGAGACTGCTCCAATACGAGCAGTTTCTCCACCAATTTCCGTTCCAACAAAAGAAATATCTCCAATGATTGATTCCACTCCAATACCTGGGTCTAAATCTTCAAAAACTAATCTAGGGTCTTTATCACTCGCTAATCTTAATACAATATCTGGACCACTTCCGCCATCTCCTTCTATGTCTAATTTATAAGCTGGAGAACTTGTTCCAATACCTACGTCGGTAGTAGTTGTATTTCCATTATCACAAACCTCTTGCAAGGTATCGGATGTTGCAACTTGACTATCTACATACGCTTTAACACTTTCAGAAGTTGGTAGTGAGGTCTCTGATGCTCCTTCCATTGTGTCGGAATCCAACCATCCTGTTATCTCAACTCCGCCTTTTGTCAAACCATCTGAATCAACTGTAAATCCTGCTACAGTTCCTCTTGTTTTATGATTGAGTTGCTGGAAACTATCTCTTATGTTTACTTCAATAGGACTTCCAACTTCTAATGAATTGTTGAGCCATATAGACTCTACACTTATTGATGTATCATCATTGTCCACATCAGCACTTGCTGTAAATTGTTGCTTCTGCCCATTACTATAAATATTAAAAACATCCCCCGATTTTATTAATACATCTTGTTCATATTGATTATAATAAGATGCAGATGCAGTCTCATCAGGGGGTGAAATATCCGTTGGTAACAAAGGATTCATTTCATTAATATTTATACTTGTAATAGTTGTTCCAGCAGCAAGCCGAGTTCTAACTGATCCAATAGTTAATAAAACTCTTGCATCTTGAGAAGACGGACCTGATAATCTAGCTGAGGCTGTATTACCAGTAGGGTTAGTTCCCCCTGTTGTTGTTGTAGCTGTTGTAACTGCTAAACTATTATAAGATATTTGCAACCATTCTCCATTCCACTCATCAGTTATAATATCAAAAGTCCCCCTTAATATATAATAAAAAATATTCTCCACTGTATCATGAATCCTCCCAATAGGATTAATATAAACAGGTCTGGTTGTTGTACCATCAGATGCAACATCCTTAGTTTCACTTACAACAGTACTTAAACTCCATTTGTAATCTGATACTTGTTGATTAAATAATCTCGCCTCGCATAGCAACTCAGTCAATGTTTTATTAAAAGTCCCGGTTTGCCCATTTCTCCAAGTCCCATTGGGATCTGTATATCCAGTAGTGCCAGCCCCATCATCATATATTAACGAATTCGGCTCTCCATTAGTTAAAGTATCTCCCCACCATATATTTTTTACTTCTTGTTGTTGCGTTTCACTTCTTGCTGAATAAACTGTTATGTGCGATTTAATACCGCCAATAACACTACTTAAAACAGGACTGAATTGAGAAACAGGATGATTATTTGCATCCAAAACATCTACATAAGTAACAGGATAGCTGTTTAAATTTGTTCCATGAACAGCCCAAGCTGTATTTTTGTGATGCCCATGCCACCAATAAGGGATGGTAACACCTCCTAAATTTCCTCCCCAACATGTTGCCATTGTAAAAAATTCAAACTCCCAATCCCCTGTAAAACTCACACTTGATGGTATATATCCATTAAACAAAGTTTGTTGAGAGATCCCCGCTGGAAGCCAAAAAGTTGATACATTAGCAACATCATCATATCCCTGAGTATAAGCGGTATTAACAACACCACCACCTGGATAAATATTAATAAAATGCACATTCCAAACATAGTTAGGACCTGCCCAATTTCCTGATGTTGCTTCTGTTGGATAGGCTTTCCAAGTCATTACGCCTCCAACAATTTCTAAATAATAGCCATTGTCCCAATCAGTATCACCATCTGGTCTTGCTCTTATTGAAAAATTACTCTGATAATCTAAAGCATTCCCCCCATTATTAAATTCTAATTTAACAACCAAATTAAATTGACTAAATGTTGAGGCATAAGTTATTATTCCAAGAGAGGAAGATGTTATAGAATCAACCCAAGTAGCAGGATCATTAGGATCTATTGAATTATTTGTTGATGGTTGGGGAAAAGTTTGAAAATAATTATTATTAGAAATGCTATCAAAATTTACACTAACCTGTTTTAATTTAGGATAATAATCCCATTTGCTACCAGCGAGTTTTTGTAAACCTCCAGTAAATCCTCCCGCATTCGTTTCAAGATCTTGACTATATGCAGTATAGTCTGGTTCTCCCAAGTATGCTCTGCCAGAAGATAAAGCCCCAGCCCTTGTCCAAATTTGACTATCAATATTATCCGGTACTGCAAACGTACCTGTTTCCGCTGTATTATATAACTCTAATTGAGTAAAATAAAATCTATTATTCCAAAACACAAACCGCATACCCCACATTTTGCAAAAAGATTCTAATACCTCATATACATTTTTTACTTTATATGTTCCATCTTCGTTTATGATATAACTACCAAGCATCTGACATTGTGTGTAAGCCAAAGGGCTTATTGATGTCGTAGGACTTGGATGCTCTTTATACCACCAATCCACAGATGTTGAAAATGTATAATCTGCAACATCTCCATCCGTTGAATCACTATCAGGGGTATTACAATATTCTAAAATTGTTTTTATCCAATAAATAAAAGTTTGATAGCCATCACTAATATAGGTATCTGATTCACTATAGGGGTTAGATCCTTGAGTTGCAACCATATCATAATTCTTTAAAATCCCAATTCCATCGGTAGCACTTAATTCAATTTCATAAGGTCGAGATATATCTTCCTTAGCACTTAAATCAATTAATATATTCCCACTCCATAAAGGGGGGGCATCTGTGCCAACTGTATTCCAAATTACAAGGGTTGCATCTCCCTCCTCATAGTCATTCCTTAAGCTTTTAATAAAATTTATAAAATGGTTTCCAGTATTACTCGCCTCCACCATTAATGAGATAGTGCATTTAGACGCAATAATAGGACTAAATTTTTCCTGTCCGCTTGATCCATATTTGATTTTTATACCTCCTCCGCCTACTGTTAGAGAATAAGTTGGACCTGAATAATCTTTATCATATATTTTGAAATGATATAATCTCCCATTCTCTGAGAAAATCTGACCCTCATATCTTGTTGCATGTGTTGGCATTTATAAAAATCTTTGTCTTGATATTTCGGCTTTATCCGATACTAATACTATATTGTCTCCTTGTATTCTACCATGAACATCAACTTGAGTTGCTCCCATCATACCCATTAACTTATCTAAAGGAGATACGATTTCAGGATTAAAAGCACTTGTTCCTGATCCTTCTCCCAAAAGTCCTAATGTTGGGCCTGTAACTAACCCCCCTTGTGCAAAAGGAATAGGAGTTGATGCTATTGTTGATATTTGTATCGCTCCTAATGCTCCAACCAAAGCAGCTAATGGAGGGAATGCAATAACTGAGGCGACAGCTTCAGCGGTACTCATTATTGCAGATGCTATTTTCATAGCTTTATCTCTTATAGCTTGTTTACGTTTCATATCTTTCTCCTTTTTTTCAATCCTGTCATCAATTGCACCCTTTCTTTCTGAATATGCTTCCTCAATCTCTAGTTTTCGAGCTGCCTTTGCCTCATCACTTAATCCAGATTCTTCAACTCTTTCAAGTTCAGCTTCCATTTGATCATCCAAAATATCAGTTTTTTCTTCTTGACCTTCCTTCCATATATCAAATTCAGCCTGTTCTTTTTCATTCATTGCAGTAAACACCCCCGACAAAGCCGCCAATACTTTTTTTATTTTATCCGCAGCACTACGAAAATCCTCTACTAACATATCAGTAGTATATGCTGCTTGTTCTTTCATTGACATGAAGGCACCTCCGCTTTCACCTTCTATATCATTCATCATTCGTTCCCATTCGTTTCTGGTCTTATCACCATAAGGTTTAAAATCTGGTAATATTGTTTCTAATGATTGTAGTCCTAAAACTGGCATAGCTGTTGGCATATCTCCTCCTACCCCTCCTGCTCCTTCTCCTCCAGTTGGTATATCCTCCAAACTTTTAGTTAATTTTTCTATTTCTTTTGCAGCCTCTTTTGCTCCATCCTCAATCTTTTCTAATTCTATTTCTGACTCATAAGCAAACTGCTTAATAGGTTTGATTTGTTCAAAAGGATTTATTAAATTAATTGCCTCAATAATAAGATTAATACTATCAATCACTCCATTTGCCATAAAAATAAAAGCATTCCTTATGGTTCTTGCAGTATCTGAAGAGCTGGTAAGTAACCAATAAAATGCTCCAACTAAAGCTGCTATGGTTACTACTATTGTTCCAATAGGATTAGCCGCTATTACAGCATTTAACGCTGCAAAGACAGGAATTAAGGCACTTATTCCAATACTTATTTGTCCTATTATCATTAACAAAGGTCCCATCACAGCGATTAATCCAGCTATCATTACCACATTCTTTTTGCCTGCATCAGCTAAAGTAGAAAACCACGTAGCCAGTTTACTAATTTTCTTAGCAATCGCATCAACAACAGGGAATAGTTCCTCTCCTAACATTGTTCCAGCTACTGTTAAATCATTCAGTGCCTTTTTCATTTTAAAGGAAGATGTTTCCGCTGTCTCATCAAATGCTGTATTCACAAATCCTACAGAACTTTCTAACTCTAATAGTATTTCCTTATATGTTTTTGTTTGATTTCCTAAAACGCCAAGAACTGCTTTTAATGATTGACTTTTACTAAAAAACTCTGACAATTCTATCCCATTTGCTTTAAATCTTTTTTGCATTTCCAAAAGAGTGCCTTGCAATCCTTCTTTGGATAGCATATCTCGTAAAGATTTTGCACTTAATCCTACTGCATTTAATGCTGTTTCTTGTTTTGGAGTAATTTTAGCAAACGACATCATTACGCCAGAAAGTCCTGTTGTAGCTGCATTGGCATCTCCAGTTGTTTTAGTATAGGTAGCGATTAATGCTCCAACTTCTTCAAAACTAATACCTAAACTTGCCGATAAACCAAGTTGAGTTCCAAGAACAGATGCTAACTCAGACGCATTAAACATCCCTGTTTTTACCATACCTCCAAAAATATCTAATGCCTTAGATGCTGACATGGTTTCTTTTCCGTAGGCATTTTGGGCTGCCGCTGCAACATTTGATAAATCTGCACTTTCTCCTAAGCCTGATGCAACTCCTTTTGAAACTTGTTCAAGAGCTTCCATAGCATCTGTGCTGCTTAATCCTGCTGAGGTTAAAAAATAAAGTCCATCAGCCAATTCGTTTGGAGCAGTTGCGGTTTTTCCAGATAATTCTAAAACACTCTTTTTTAATTTTTCAACTTCGTCTTTTGATACTCCTACCAAAGTGTTTATTTTTGTCATAGATTGTTCAAAATCTAATGCCATTTTTACGGATGCTCCTCCAACTGCAAGAATTGGTAATGTTAGATTTCTCGATAAATTACCGCCAATTCTTTTCATGTTTGAACCAAACTTCTTAATGCTCTTTTGGGCTTTTTTCATAGCCCTATCAAAACCTCTAAGGTCAGCTCCAAAAACTATATTTAATAAACCTATACTTTTACTACTTGCCATGTTCTTCTAACTTTTTTATATATTCAGCTCTCGCTTTTAATTTTTTATAATTTATTTTAGCTTTTTTATCATTCTTTTCCCAAGCAAAATGGATTAAATCCTTTAATTTTAATTGTTTCCCTCTTGGGAGTTGAATGTTTAATAAATAACAAGTTTGCCATCTTATTCTTTCCCATGCACTTCGATCTCTTAATTGTTCCAATTCAAAAAATCCATCTAACTTATTAAAAAAGTGTTTTGGAATCATATCATAAAACTCCTCAACACTCATTCCCATTTGCCCAAAAGCAATCCCTTCAATTTTATCCCAAGTTAGCTTTTTGCTCGCTTGGGCTTTTGCTTTTTTCCTCCTTTATCCCCCATCATTTCAGCTAATATTTTCATACATCTTGCAATTCCCTCCATATCTCCATCCATACTATCTGCTAATGCATCTAGCGATAGTGTACATTCTTGTTTAGCTGCTCTATGACCATCTTCAATTCCACAATGGATCAAAATTAAAGCATCATTTAAACTCATCTTATCTCCTATGTTGTTTAAATCTGCTAATGATGTTCCTGTTTGCATTGAATATTTTCTAAGAGCATTAAATCCAAATTTAATAGGATATTTTTTTCCGTTTAATTCTACAAAAGTATAATTCATTTTTTTCAAGTTTTAAGATACTCGCACCCAAACGCAACCCACCTGAAAAAAAGGATGCGAATGGGATTGAGTATTAGGTTATTTATGATACATTTTGAGCTAATGCTCCAGATCCAGTTATGGAAATAGAATAAGTTGCAGTATCCTCTGTTGGTGCTGAAACACTAAATGCTGTGAGCCATCCCTTTCCTTCATAATAAGTATCTCCTGTGCTTGTGCTGTCAGTTCCAAATTGTACTGTCACTTGAGCTCTTGTAATTATGTATGAATTGAGTATATCATCTGCTCCATTAGTTAATGCTGATGCTGAAACATCAGTCCATGCATAAGCACCATCTACGCTTATATCCCAATTTCTTTGTCCCTCCATATTCTCTGCCCACCCAGAACATTCCTTATTGCTGAGATCTCTCGTGCTCATATTAACATTTAATGTGCCACTCTGAGCATAAGCAACAAGAATATTTTGCGAAGCATCCATAATTTTTATGTCCGTTCCGTTTAAAGCTGTTGTTAAATTTGCCATTTTTCTATTTATTTAATTAATTAATTTTATTTATAATTGACTTGCGTTTATGTAAAATGCTGCAATAGTCACACTCGTTACAGCGGTATAGGTAATTTCAATTTCGTCATCTGAATTATTAAAAGCTGAAACTTTAAAAGGACCAATAACCGCTTCTCTAGCAGCCTCTACTGCTATACTCGCATTTGCTTTTGTTAAACTCCCATAAATACTGTTAGGCACACTGGTTGTCTCGGCTGCAATAGTCACTGTAATTGTTTCACCACCATCATTTTTAATATGTAAAAAGGTACTTCCTGCATTATCAACTGTATCCCCTGCCTCCCCTGCATTTGCATAATCAACCTGATCTCCTGATTCAGTTATCTGTTGTAGTGTTAGTTCCGCCATCTTCTTTTATTTTTTTAGTTTTTTTCTTTTCTTTTTTGGGAGCATTAATATGTTCTCCCTCTATAAGTTCTTCTAACTCGGATTTTCTGGTAATTATTACATAAGTTCCTTTGGTAATAATTTTGCCATGTCTTTTGCTTTCCCAATCTTTTATTAATTTATATCTCATAATTTAATTATTTATTAATCTTACTCTAAAATTTAAGGATTTTACATAAATTCCATCATCAGCATCCTTTACATCAAAATCCTCGTTATAACTCAAATATTGGATGCCTTGCACTACTACCCCTTCGTAAGTCCCATTTACTCTATCTAAAGCTGTCCTAACAGCATCTGCAATATCAGATGCCTCACTATATGTTTTGCTAAAACACATTATTAAGATAGTATTCTCATCCAAAGGGCTTACCCCATCCTTTGTATCTGTTGGTGAATCTCCTGTTACCTGATAAATAGCAAATGGAAATGTGGCTCTCCTTGTTGCTACATTAGGATAAATCCTATTCGCTATTAAAGCTCCAACAGGAGCATCATCACTTAAAATACTATATATTGCTTTTCCTACTAACATTTTAATATCCTAAAGTTCCGTATTTCTTCATTCTCTTTTCATGTCTTTTAATCGCACTTGCTGCTATCTTTGTAGCTTCTTTAAATGCGTTTGATGTCATTTTTACTTTGTTTTGATTCCAAGCAGGCTCCATAAATTTTGTAGCCCTACTTTTATATTTTCCAAAATGCATAACTTCGTTCCCATATTCAAGCCAAGCTCCATAATATCCACCTTTATTTTTTTTGAATTTACCTTTTACTTTTGGTCCTAAGTAAATCCCTAAATAGTTTTTGCTATCTCTTGTTGTAAAGAATCCAATACTCTTTTTTAATGTTCCTTTAGCAATTCTTTTACTATGATTGGGAGGATAAACAACTCCTCTTACTACTGTTAATGGGCTTGATTTTTTACTATCTCCCAATTTTGGAGCTAAACTTTTGGCTTTTGATTCGGCTGGCTTTCCTATTTTTCTCCAAAGAGCTTTCCATAGATTATATTGTTTTATCTGTTTTGGTAAATCTCCAAACATTTGCTCAATCTCCTTTGCCCCTTGTAATTTAATAAAGGATTTTGATGATTGAGCCGATTGCCCAAACGATTTCCTCTCTATTGCACTTAAATTACCCATTAATCCTTTTCCTTTGTTGTTATTTTTAAAAATCTTTCTCTCCCCTCAATTTGCTCAAGTGTTTCAAAATAATAATATTTCGTTACACTTTGTGGAGCAAAAGCAATCCTATGCTCCATTGTTGCCGCTGTATTGCCATTCAAAAAATTATCTAAATCTAAATTACGAATATAAAAAGTAACAAATGTAGTTGCTGTAATTTTATCAGCGTCCTCTCCTTCTGTTCCGTTTTTCCACTCTACCTTTGACCAGACTTCTCTTGTTGTTATCCATGAATCAATTTGTGTTTCCCCATAATCATTTAACTCTACTACTGGTTGTTCAATCGTTACCCTTCTATCAAGTTCGCCTATTAACATACTGTTTGCACTTTAAATTGCTCTAATAAATATTGAGCAGATTTTGGTAACTCTGTGGCTATTCGCCCTACGACTACCTCTTGGCGATTCTCGTAGAGATTTCCAGTCGTTAAAAGTACCGCTTCTCTTATTCCTTCTGGTACATCAGATGCTGCACTTCCATATCCTACTACATATTGGCACTCTACTGCATTTAATCTATCCGCTAAACTTGGGAATGATTGATTAGGCTTTAATCCTATTCTTGCTGGCTGATGCTCTAAATCTTTTTGATAAACAGAGGTGGCTAAAGTTTGCTGAGTATTATCACTATCATAGTATTTTACATGCGTTACACTACTTACAGGGCTTTTAAACAAAGTGGCTAAATCACTCCAAGTATCTCCAAATTGATTTAAAGTAGTATTTATAAAATATCTATTGGTAAATATTTGAGCAGATTCTGTTGCTGCACTAATGATATTGTCTATATAATCATCATCCGCTGTTGTATCTACCTTTAAATGTGTCTTAGCCTCAGCGGTTGTTAATATTGCTGTTGTAGCAGCTGTGTCTACTGCATAACTCTTTGCCATATCTTTAATTTTAAAAAAAGGGTGGCAGTCATTCCACCACCCTTTAAATTGTTAACGTCTAATCATTATGCTGTCAAACTTGTAAATGTAGTAAATGCTCCAGGTTGTGCAACTTGGAAATCTACTAAATTATTCAACACCAATCTAATTTGAGCATCTGCTGCATTGGTATAAGGGTCAACTATTATGTCAATTCCAGAAAAGAACCCCAGATATAAATTATTCCATGCTCCAAAATAACCATCGCCACTTGTACCTGCACTTTTTGTACATCCGTTTGTAAAGTGAATAGGATAGCCATTAATCATTTGTTGATTGTAATTCATTCCACTCATTGCAGGTGTAACACTTGCAACTTGTGCAGAAATTTTCAACTGAGCCAATAATTCTGGTGAACATACATAAGCTAAAGTTCCTTGCATTCCTTGTGCTACTGCATTTGTTGCTTCTGCTTCAACTAAATCAGACAAAACACTTGATCCACTTACAAAAGTAGATGCTTCTGTAAAAGTATTTATATTTGCTGTTGCTCCTAATGAAGTAGGTGCATTTGTTACTGCTGATGTACTAAAAATCGCTGCATCTAATGCTTGTGCTGTTGCTTTCCCTAAATCACTCATTACAGCTGATTCTGCTGATCCACCATTTTGTGCAAGTAATTCTTTCGATACGTGTACCTGTGATGTAATTCTACTTGGTGATAATGTAACACTACTAAAAGCAGTACCGCCATCTGTTGCTGTTGAATTTTCTGCTGATGCCCACGCAACTGTTTGTGCTCCTGTTACTGGTATTCTTGCATCTGACATTAAACCTGTTAAGATAGTACAACCTGCTCTATCGTAAACTGATTCTTCTCTCAATGCTCCTACATACGCTTCAACAGAAGTTCCTGCAATATTACTTGTAACATCGGCTCTTTTTTCCATCATTGAAGATGGTATGCCAATTCCATTAATAGATTTGCCAATTCCTCTGGCTTCAGTAGTTGCTTCTTGTTGTACTTCTGCTTCAATACCATCTAAATTTCCACCAAGTACACCTCTTATATGCTTAAAGAAGGAATATTTAGAAACATCTTCTTTAGAATTTTTAACAACTGTGCCGCTTAGTTTAGCTGATTCTCTTAATGATTTTTCGATCTTTTCAGCTCTTTCAATTTTGGTGGAATAACCATCTGCCTTTGCCAATAACGCATCAACAGTTGTATTTTCCTCCTCTGTTAAATCACGATTGTCTTCTGCTTCTGCTGTATTTTGCATTGTTTCTAGTTCAGCCAAAACATCAGATCGTAATTCTTTTAATTCTATACTTTTCATTTTTTTAATTTTAAATTATTTACTTCGTTTTTTTAATTCTATTTTTAATTTTAGTAAGCTTCGTGCCACTAAATCTTTTTCCTCTTCTTCTTTTCTTTCTTTGTCTTTATAAATAGCCAATGAACGTTTGGCAAGTGTTAAATCATCTGTTTGTAAATAGGCCGGATAAGTTACTGGTGAGCAGTCCCAAATATTTTTTACTTTGTTGATTGTTCTTACTTCACCATCCTCAGTTGTTTGCCAGCTATCATCTTCAATCGTAAATGCAAAGGAGCTTTGAGTTATATCGGAACGCTCCATTGAAATTACTAAATCTCTACCATAAGTTGTATCAGGAACATCAAAAGAATACTGTAATCCTTTTGTTGTTTCTTCCAGTCTTAAAGTTCCACTTGTTGTCCTGCCGAGAATTAAATTAGGATCATGATTTATTAAACAACGGCAATCCAAAGTTTCCTTGTTTAAAGCATCTGAAAAAGCTCCAGGAGCGATCACTTCTCTAAATCCTCCAAGGTCGCTACTTAAATTATTATACATTGCTGCATGTCCTGTTATAGTTGTTGACCCATCTTCTTTTTTTTCAGTTCGGGTGTCAATGTCAAAAAATCTTTTTTCCATAGTAATATCTTTAGTCCATATATCATTAATTTCCTTTTGTAAAGGTTTGTTTTCTGTTTCTTCTTTATAATCTTCATTATCTTTTTCGGCTTCCTCCTGAGAATCATATTTACATTCTCCTGTTTCACCCCATTTCCATTTTCCGTTATTACATTCTTCTGCTGGCATATTATATATTTTGAATTTTAGTCACATTCAGTGGCAAGTACAAATCGTCACCATCTGCAACACTATTTAAATTTTCTTTTCTTCTTACTTCATTGATGCTTAAATATCCATTATTAATTCCTGTTTTATAAGCCTCTGTTCTGTCTTTTATATTACCTCTTAGCAATCCATTAACATTAAACTCTACAAATATTTTTCCACTTTCATTTGTTTTAAATAATTTTCTGTTCATTTCAGATTCCATTCTACGGATATATGGCATCAAAGAATACGTTACATAACTCTGACTCAATGATTCGATATTATTAAATGAACTTTTTGAATGTTCTTGGAGCATAAAAGTGGGAATATTGAACATCCGTGCCACCTCTGTAATCGAAAAAATTCTACTGGCTAAAAATTGTGATTGCTCTGGAGATATTGAGATCGGTTTGAAAGACAGACCCTCTTCAAGTATTGCAGTTGATTGACTATTTTGTAACTTATTATAAGTGTTTGAAAAGCTATTTTTTAATCGCTCAATTGCTTCTTCACTTAAAGCTCTATCTGTTTCCAATACTCCACTGATTTTAGCGGAGTTGACGAAGTATTTTGAGCCATACTCCTCAAGGCTAATACCCCATCCAATTGCGTTTGAATTTTGAGTAATAGGAGAAAGTCCCATAATCCCATCTTGACTTACCCCCTTGAAATGTAAAATATCATAGTCATCATAAATCTCATTTTTTGTTTGAGATTGATAAAAGATACTCCCATTATTTACTTTAACTGTTATGTCCTGTGTGTTTAATGGTAATAATGATTCGGGAGAACCTCCTCCATTTCTTATTATTTGAATAAATGAGTTGCCTGAAAGGCAGAGATCCATCATACATTTTTCAAAAAATGCAACCGAACTCATGTAATAGTTAGGCTGGTTATGTACTAAATTATATACTGAATTTTTTTCGGCTAAAGATTTATCTCCATTCTTTTCTCTTTCATAAACATTGACAGGTAATATACTAATAGATTCCGATAGTAATCTCACCGCACTCCAAACAGCGGTAAAGGTTAAGGCAGTATTTTTATCCACTGAAACGCCAGAGCCAGATACTCCCCCAAACATTGATGGGTAAATAGAGCTTCGGACTTCAGTCTTTTTCTTAAATATATTGGTAAAAAAATCTAGTAGTGCCAATTGCCTATAATTATGGATTTACTAAAGTACGAAAAATAAAAAAAAAGGTTCAATGATAAGTAGCTTTTTTTTAAAATAGTTGAAAACTTTTTTTATAATATTAAAAGACCCCGACTATCATACACGCTTTCTCCTATTTTTTCCTGGGTCATCCACTCCGCCAATGAACAAATACAAGCAACAACTCCATCAATTTTCTCTTTGGATTTTTTCTTTGATGGCTTATGGTTATCGGCTGCATCTGTTTCCAATTGCACATTTCCAATCATCCATCTAAGTACAGGATTCCCATCATGTTGTATTTCTTTTGATAAGATGATCTTCTCCATCATTTTTGTGGGGGCGGATAAACTCGCAAATCCCTGGCCCAGAGGACTCATTTTAGCACCATCTGACATTAAGTCAATTGTAATCTGGCTTGCTCCCCAGCGATCATAGCTTATACTCTGAATCCTATATTTTTTAGACAGCTCATTAATCTTTTTTCTTACAAAAGAATAATCAGTAACATTGCCATCAGTTGCAATGATATATCCTTGACTGATCCAACTCATGTAATCCACCCCATCTCTATCTCCTCTCGCTTTTGCGTTATCTCTTGGAACAAAAAAATAAGGTTTTATTTTAAAGAGATTATCTATTTTAAACAATAAAACAAAAGCAGTTATATCTCTTGTTGATGCCAAATCCAATCCTCCCCAACATTCCAAATTAGATAGATCCCCAAGCTCTCCTTCACATGCCATCCAATCTTTATCACTCATCCACTGGATTTCATTGTCAGTCCACAGGGACAAATGGTATCTTAAAAATGAGTTGGTGTAACTTGGAATATCTATCGCCTTTTGGCTCTCTCTTTTCATGTATTCTTTTTTTAAACTTATCCCATAATTTGGATTGGCTTTTTTCCACGTCTCCACATCTTGAATGTCGTCATCTTCATTTGCCTCATAAATAATTGGAAGAAAAGAAGAATTTTTTATTGACCCATCAAGAACCTGTTTTGCATAAGAATAGGTTTCATAACAAATACTCTGTTTATCAAATCCTGCTGTTGTAATACTAATAAATAAAGGCTCTCTTCTTGATGCTGTAGATTGAAAAAGGCAATCATATAATTCTCGATTTGGCTGAGTATGTAACTCATCCATGATAACACAATTTGCATTAAAGCCAAATTTAGTTTTACTGTCCGCACTTATGGCCTGGAAAAAATTCTTTTTACCTTCATTTACAATAGAGTTTCTTAATATCTTTGATCTACTTCTTAACTCAGGATTATTTAAGACCATGCCTTTGGCAATTTCATGTATTAAACCTGCCTGATTTCTATCGCCTGCGGCTGCATAAATCTCCGATCCCATCTCCTCCATATATAAAAAAATTAATGCGATGGCTGCTGTTAATGTAGTCTTTCCGTTTTTTCTACCCATGACGATAAAGACCTGTTTGTACTGTCTTAAATTTGTTTTTTTATCTTTCCATCCAAAGATTTTTTCGATTATTTCCTTTTGCCATTTTTCCAATAGCAATGGTTTACCAATAAGCTCACCTTTAGTATGGGTAATAAATTTCTCAATAAAGCTGATAGATTTATTTGCTGATTCTTTATCAAAATAATATTTACTCAAAATAATTTATTTGAGTATTGTTAGTGACCTTTGGAGCTGAAATATTTCCTCTACTGCTAGGAGTAAATCCAAATTGAATAGCAATCTTTAAAGCATTAGCCAAACAATCATTGCTTATCTTTACTTCTGGTTTGCATTGACTATGGCGTAAACTGCCATCCGAATTATAATAATGATTTACTCTTCCATTTTCTCTTAAATATTTTTCAGTTTCAATATGTATGGCAATTGCATTGCAATAAGATGCCAGTAAAATTAAGTCAATTTGATGCAACATTTGTAAGCTCAAAAGCTCATTTGTTACATTTTTCCACTCATTTTGAGCAGTAGGTCCAAGCCAATTAGGAGCATCAGGTAATTTTT
>Ga0208553_1000249_pt1 | contig 20487 bp, 37 predicted proteins | sample 6_EtaG_FD_184079 | JGI IMG/M metagenome (GOLD analysis project Ga0208553, IMG submission 184079) | Marine viral communities from the Subarctic Pacific Ocean - 6_ETSP_OMZ_AT15160 metaG (SPAdes) (version 2) | ecosystem: Environmental > Aquatic > Marine > Oceanic | place: Pacific Ocean | collected...
GGTGTTAGCAGAAAAAAACAAATAGCTTTTATGTGGGATAGATTAAGCCGAGCAAAAGAATTATTGAGTGTTGCCAAAACCGCAATCATTGAAATTAAAGCCGACATTGTAAATATAAAGGCTCAAGGTTCAGCACTTCTCAACCTTGCCACAGGTAACCAAAACAGAATAGATGCACTGGAAACAGATAATGCAACGGCAAACAATAAACTAAGGAATATTGAAAACCGATTGATAGCACTTGAAGCTGACAACGTAACGGCATGGAGCGCAATACGTAATTTGTAGTTAAGAGTAACCACTTTAGAGAAGCAGTAGAAAATGCCTTTTCCGTATACATTCACATTCCCATTTGATGAAAGCGTCTTTGTTGACCGCTACGGAGACAGTATGCTCAAATATGGTAATGCAACACGGTTTTATGGCACTCGCACCACTTCACCAAGGGCTATACTCCCTGATACCCCATTTGAGTTCATAGTAAAGCTCTTGGACACGGACGACAATGTTACACAGATACTGACTGATGAGGTGGAAAGTGTTTCGTGGTCACTGGCTCGATATGGGGGACTTGCTGATTGCATTGTTAAGTGGCGAAAGGATTATGAGAATATCCAGCTTGTGCAGGCGGACTATAGGATAGAGGTATTTATGAATAGGCAGAAGTCTGCTCAGTTTGATAAGGTATATGCCGGGTTTATAGTTGATAATGGTCCTCTATTTAACAGCCCTGATAGTTTTGGATTAAGGTGTAGTGGCTTCAGCACTCAATTAAACAGGGTTGTGGTTGGGACGTATGAGCCATACAATATAACCACCACAGCGATTCATGATTCTATTGTTAATAATGGGGATGGGAATCCCCGTTCGATCCTCTACGATATATTTACAAAATATGTGGTCAACCAGACGGATATACAGTGGAATGATTTTCTTGTTGACAAGGCAACCTTCAAACCGAACCATATCGAATTTGCACAGAAAGCGGATCAGGTGATTTCATACCTCGCCCAGATAGCGGGGGATTTTGTATGGGGGGTGGATCAGAATAGAGATTTTTATTTTCTTGACCCTACTGCAAGGGATCTGACGAGGCATTATGTATACGGGAAAGATGTGACTCAGTTTAGTCCCCTGTATAGTTATGAGCAGATAAGGAATCGAATATTTATAAAGGATGGAAGGTTTTCAAGAACATTTGAGAGGGACACCGATCTTGCTCTTTCTGAATCACAACAAACAGAAGATGCCAATGTGAATGTGGGCACCACGACTTCATATAGATTAAAACAGACTTTGACTACCACAAAGAAAAGTATTTCAAGGGTAAAACTGATGGTGGGACCAGATACCCTTCAGACCTCAAATCAGGTCAATGCTTTGAGTGGTGTCGGGTTTGCTGATCTTCTTATTGATGGAAACATGGAGAGGAGTTCCGTATCGGCATGGACAGCAGTTGGTAATAAAACAGCATTAACAAAGACCACTGATTTTCATCTGGCTACCTTTGGTACAAGATCAATGCAGATTGATACCCTGCAGCCGGGAAGTGGGATGTATCAGAGTGTGGGATTAGCAAACGGGCAATATTCTTTGGGGTACTGGTTTCGAATGGATCGTGGTGATTTTAAAGTGCAAGTTGTACCCGTTACAGATGGTGTGGAGGGAACGGCATTTATTACTTCTGAACGTAGAACAGAAAGAACGGATGGACGTTATTTCGTCGAAGATTCTATTGGTTTTGAAGTTACCGACACACCAGATTCCGTTAGGATTTATTTTATATCGGATATTACATGGTTCTCAAAATTCTATATTGATGATGTATCACTATTATCTGAAACATCAGAATTAAAATTTACATTAATTGATAATAGTACAGGTAAACAAGTAGTGCCATCAAATGCTCCAAAATTTCTCATATCTGAACTACCAACTTCTGATGGTACTACATTGGAGTTTGATATTGATTTTCATTATTTTAATAAAGATAATTCAGCCACGACTTTTGCCATTTTGATTGAACGGACGGGACCGGGAAACGATACCTCATATTTTCAGTTAAGAAAGAATACATCTGGTGGATATGGAAATGGTTCTTTATTTTATGCCGAAGAGCCAAGCCCCCCCGGTGCTGCTACAGCATGGAATGATACCGGGGATGATCTATGGTTTGAGGTTTATTATAACCAGTCACAGGAACTATATAAGCTAAGAGAAGACCAAGGACATCACCCACCTGTGTATAGTGGACCATTATTGTTAGAGTGGACACGAGGGACTTTGGCAAGGGTTGATAGACCCCTGATGAGGGCTTCATTAGCGTTGAAAGGATTACGATCACCAGTTGAGAGTAATTTTATAGAAAGTGAATTTCCTGATTTTAGACTGAGGAAGGTAGTGTTCAGAGGACCGGGAAGTGGTACTCCTCCTCCTACTCAGACCACAAAAGATGATGCTGATTTCAAAGAGGTGGCAGTTGATTATTTCGTTGCCCAATCGTTTAAGCATATCCACGATCTTGAAATAACAAGTATTACTATCAGGGGTATTAAAAATGGTTCACCTACCGGCACAATATGGGTTGAAATTCAGGAATATGATTCAGGATCATTTCCGGGATCATTAGTTGTAAATGAATTGAGTGGAGTACTAACTACTACGGGAACATCAGATACAAAAGATGTGAGTGCTCAGGCTGGAGCAGCAACGGATATCGGATTCACTTTCACGAATAACCCGATAATAAAAGGCAACACAAAATACTGGTTGGTGGTGAAGGGCAGTTATGCCTTTAATGCTTCACATGGGTTTCAGGTTATTTATGATGATAGCGCAGACAATTACACGGACGGAAAGATGATTCAAAGTGTTGCCGGGACTGTTACTGATGTTGATTATGATTTATATTTTGCGATCAGGGGCCAGGATTTCTTTAATGAGTATGATATGCATAATGTGTCTTATCAATTGGATGATGTGGGGTTGAGTGCAAACTTGACCATTGGCGAGCCATTGCCAGATGCAGCAAGGATGCTTAAGCAGTTGATGAACAGGATACAGAATAACAATACTAATTTTGCGATATAGGGAAAGAGGATTATGGCAGCAACATATCCAACAGGAGTTAAAACTTGGGTCAGCTTGATCGATGGGACTGATTATCCAAAAGCAGCAGATATCAATACTCTCTATGAGGAAGTGACTGCTATTGAGACTGAGCTTGGAACTTCTCCTTCCGGTTCATCTTCTACGGTAAAAGCCCGATTCGATAATTTTGATACGATACTTGCCCTTTATATAGCAGGACCAGATGAAGTCCCTGTGATTGGCGATGCGGTGGCAGTAGCTAACACAAAATTATGGAGTAGTGATAAAATTAATGGGTATATCACTGATAGGATTGATGTCAATACTACCAATGATAATTTGTGGGCAGGTGATGGTGCAGGAGCTGGACTTGCTGCCGGTACAGATAATACCCTACTTGGTAATAACGCAGGAAACGCTGTTTCCTCTGGTACTGATAATACCTTGATCGGAAGTGAAGCAGGGCTTGTTCTGACTGGATCAGATTTTAATACAATGGTAGGGAGTGAAGCAGGAAAGGCAAATACAACTGCTGCCTCAAATGTATTGATAGGATACCAAGCAGGTCTCGCCATTATTACTGGTGGTGAGAATGTTGTAATTGGAGCACAGGCAGCAGACACCATGACCGCTGGTGTACAGAATGTAATAATAGGGAGAAGCGCAGCGGATAAAGCCAGTACTTCTTTTAATCATAATGTTGTGATTGGATACCAAGCGGCATTCTCGGATACTTTTGGAGATGATAGTGTTTTTATTGGTCATCAGGCAGGATACACCAACGCGGGGGAAAGCTCAAACGTTTTTATTGGATACCAAGCAGGATATTTAAATAATGACAGTTCAAACGTTTTTATTGGATACCAAGCAGGGTATAATGAAACTGGTCAAGGCAGACTATATATCATGAATGGAAATGAGGATGAAACCGATGCACTGATATATGGCGAATTCCAGAACGCTTTATTGAGATTCAATGGAGAAGTTTGGTTAAAAGAATTAAGTAGTAATCCGACTCCTGATGAGGGGTATGGAATTGTTTGGATGGATAATGGTGGTGGTTCTGGTGCTGATGGGGATTTGATGTATACAGCACAGGCTGGCGGGGTAACAAAAACTTATATTATACAGGTATTTTAATTATGTCATTTACTGATTGTTGGAAAAATAACTGGACATGCCCAAAGAAGTGGAAGGATCTACCCGACATAGATACTATGTTGGTTAATGGAGATGCAATTAAAATTACCACATCAGATGTTCAACAAAAAGTAAAACAACAGTTTGGGAATAATGTTGAATTTTCAAAGTTTGGGAAATGCAGGATTTTATTGCCTTCTTATGCTTTAAGGAAATTTATTGAACTCAGTAAACTCGACAAAAATGTTTATAGTTCATCTACTGGATATATCTGTGGTGATTTTTCACTTGGATTTTACTCTGAAATAAATCTTTCCCCATATTGGGAAACAGTGGTTGGTATGGTCACAGTTCCGGGACATAGACTTAATATAGCATGGTGTAGTGATTGGCAAGATATGTTTTTTATAGAACCACAGAATGATAAAATGTATGCTCCGGATAAAGAGGTGACACAAATACAATTTTAAAATTTAACTAGGGAGGGCAAAATACTATGAGTGAAGAACCGACGAAGGAAGAAGTTGAGAACAGAATTAATTTATTTAAAATCGAAGTGTACGATCTGATCGAACGTAAGGATGCTTTGACCATAGCCATTAATGATTTAAACCAAGTTATTAAAGGCAAAGGTCTGGAGATAAGAAAATTGCAACAGTCCATAGCATCAAGGTTTGCTGACGGTATTAAGATACCAATAAAAAAAGACACTGCTGATAATAAGGAATAAAGATTGTCATATTATCTTCTTTCTCATTTACAAGGAGATTTACAGGAAGCAAGAAACGCTATAAAGAGATCAGAAAAAGAATTAGATATATTATTGCAAAAAGCAGGCATTCAAAAAATGACCATTTGGGATCGATTAAGATATTTTAACGAGGATGAGAATTGGGTCAATCCTGATAAGATGCAGGGATATGCTTTGCTTTTACTTGATGCGATCCGGCATGAAGTTGATAGCCCCTTCATTATTCTTTGTGGTCAAGAGGAGAGGAAAAAAGGAGGAGAACATCCGAAGGGTCATGCGATAGATGGTTACTGTCCAGAGCTTGAACCGATAGAGATGTACTTGAGGATAGAGCAGTCATTTAGATTCTTACGAATATCCGAACTCGTTGGGTTTGGAATTTATCCACTGTTGAAACCGACATGTGGTTGGCATATAGATTTTAGAGGAATTCGTGCCCGTTGGGGGGCCATCGATACTATCAGGAATAAGAATGGTAGATTGATACGACACGAATACGGATCGATTGAACAAGCTGTGGAGATGATAAGATAATGGATTGCAAAGATTGTAATGCTCATTTAGCAGTTATCGGTAAACAGAAAACTCTCTGCCACGATGTAGAGAAGCTTGAAACAGAAACGAAAAGTGATGTAAATCTTATTTTTGAAGCCATTGAAAACAAAACAAAAGATAAGGTGAGCATGACAGCTTTAAAAGTTATTATTGGTATTGTGCTTGTTCCTCTTACCGCTATGAGCAGTATAATCGGAACTCAGTATGTGGAAGGTAAGGAAACTAATTCATTAGCCCATTCTCTTATTACGGAAATTAAAATTGCTCAAGTACAATTACAGAATACAAATAAAATAATGGAACAACATCTTAAGGATTCCACTAATGTATTTAAAGAGATAAGAGAGAATATGCAACGGCTAGAAAATAAAATTGATGGAACATACAAACTAAAACAAATGGAGGACTGACATTATGAAAAAATTACAAGAATTTTTACAAGGGAAAAAGACTTACATTATCGCCGGAGTCGGAGCAATTATTTATTTTTTGAGAGCAGCAGGGATTGCCGATATCCCACCGGAAACCGAGGAGAATATTTTCAGGATCCTTGCATTTCTGGGATTGGGAACGGTTTCAGCCAAAATGAATAGGAATAATGGTTAAATTCTTAATTCTATCGCTCAAAATGGCTCTCCAATCAATTATTTTATCAAAAAGGTTATATCCTATCACTTTAAAATTATAAGCCGTTAGAACTAAAATATGAGGGTTTTTCATGGGTACAATATCGAGTCTTGGAAATATCACTAAATTGATTTTGGAATTAAAAAAGGTTTGGGATAATATTGTCTCCAAGACTATCAAAAGGAATGATGAAAAAAAGAGGAAGGGAGTGCTTGAAGGTGAAAAAGATCCTACTGATATTAGCCGTGATATTCTTAAATAATAATTGTGGATGGAATAAACCTTTAATCTTAAATGGAGATATCAGGGTCAAGAGAGTTGTTGTAACAGGCGAGTGCAAAACGGCTAATTGTTGTGAATCCGATAATTGTTCTTTTACTGAGAATGGATTCTGGATGAATGATAAAACATTTGGAGCTTATGTTGAAAAAATTCAAAGATGCAATAGAGAACTTTCTGATTAGAGATGAAATCGAAATGTGGAAATCCCTTCCTCTTTTTTGTTTCTTGATATATGTGATTATTAAATTGTTAATTTACTTGATAGTACCAGAGGGAGTAACGGGAGGTTATTGAAAATGAAACAACATTTCGTAGACAACGTTGGAACTTATGTGAAGACCATCATTGCAATATTTACCTTGTGTGGGATGACATTTGGTTTCTTTATTGGGATTGATGGTAGGTATGAGAAGGCTGTTGCAGCGGAAGAGTTCAAACAACAGATGACTGATGCTGTGAAATCACAAATGGACTATAATAAAAAACATGATCAACAACATAGGAAAGAATTATTACAGTCTAAGCTATGGGATCTTGAAATTGAGTACCCTGACATTGCTAAGATGCCTCCTATGGTTAAGAGACTGTATAATGAGATTGAAGCAAAGTTGGGAGAACTTCAGTGAGATTTAAAATGACAACTTTATTCATTATATTTGCTTTGGTTGGGTGTGCTAAGACTGTTGATTTTGAATTGATTAGCAACACTAAATTTCATGCCGATGCTAAGAGATGCGCACCCGATATTATCTTTACTTATAATGATAATAGCACAAAGGTAAAAAAAATTGAGATCCTGATGCGAGAAGTTCAGAATGGGAATGGGTGGTGGAATGCTGCGAGACAATTTTTAGGTTATGGGGCACAGGCCGGGATATCTGCTGCCGGTGCCCCCACTACGGTTAACAAGAGTTATAATTCGGGAGGGGAATAGTTTTAAGGTGCAAAAGCAATAAAGATAGTAACAATTATCAGCAAAGTTTCGATAAGGGTAGCTGGTAGACTAATAAGAGCAGCACCAGAATCGAAATAATACATAGAAGCAATGCTTGCCCATATACTAAAGATCGCAATATCTTTCCATAAGTTTTTCATAATTATTCTCCTGTAGTTAAATCGTATATCTTTGACTCTGGTAAAAATTCTTTCAATCGGACGCATATGCTTATCGCATCAGCTTTATTTTCATATCCTTCTGACACCATTATGATCCTGCCGTTCGAAGCAACAATATGGGTATAATAGTCACCATTACTACCTTTGAATATCTCAAATTTGAATTTTTGTTTTGGCATTGTTTCATCCCTCCTGTAATATAATATTTTTAGAAATCTTTTATTTTCATCCACCATTTTAGTTCCTCAAAATTATTTTGTTATTATAGCAAATCCCTTACCATATTTTAGTTTTTCGGTCATTAGAGAATCCCGGTTTTAAGACTTGTTTTTGAAAACTCGCTGTCAAGAACGACTTTGTCTTGCCGTACATAATCTCTGTCAGTCAATATCTGATGCCGTCCTACCCCGAGATGTGGTAATCTGATTAGTCTCAGAATACGAGCACCATCCTGAGTAATCCCACCAACCCTGTAGCCCTTTTCTTTTTTAAGCCGTGTAGTCATATCTTCCCCTCCCAAAAATATTCGCCTTCAATCTCCACTACGTCAACACTCTTGAAAGTGATCGTATGGCGTGAGAATTCTTTTGGCATTGTTGAGGCTGATTGCCAGCATATTCTCACATATCTGTTTCCAAGTATCCTTGCTATTCTAACACCCTTTATTAGCGGATAAGGCAATGAAATGGTTTTTGTTTCATCAGTGCCTTTATAGGTGATTTCGTACTTATAATCGTGGTCAGGAAAGGCCCAACTATTCCATAGCCTCCACTCCTCCTGAACCCACAGGGGCGTGTTGAGGGGATGGAGAAAGTCAGCAGTCCATTCTGATCTCCATTCATTTTTATTGTAGGTATAAACTTGTATGCACCTTTTAAAAATTGCTTTACCGGCTCTTCTTTCTTTATATTCATACCCCTCCGACACATCAATAGGAAACAGAATCTTCCCTGAAGGGATTTGTGATACTTGCTCTGTTGTGAGTTCTATTGAATTCATAACTTATATCTCACTTCAACCTTAATCTTGTTTTGTCTTCCCTGACCTCTTTTATTAAAAATGGAAACAGATAGAGAAAAATATTCTTTATGAAGATTAATCTGCTCCTTAAACCTGGCCATATCTTTATTGTCTTATCAGGCATTTTCATCCCTTCCATATTTTACTTTCTCCTATTAATTTATTCATGTTTTATCACCCTTCCAGTAGATGTTGTCATTGTATTATTAATCTCCCTGCTCTTCGTCCGAAGTGGAGAGCGTCTTTTTCACTCCATAGGAATACATCAACAGAGTACCCTGTTATACGTGGACCCATGAGATCCTCCACATCGAACTCCAAACATAGTGTCACAGTGTCCCCGAATGTAATTCCATAATCCTTTTTCAAGTCCCGGGACACTGCCACTATGCCACTTCTCACCTCATTATTGGACGCAGTAATGGTAGGGGTATCATCTGTATATTTTTCAAGTGGTGGGTAGGCAGTCACCTCAACCGGGACTATGTTTTCTTTCTGTTTATCCAGTTTAAATACCAGAGCTTCATTCTGGCAGATAAGGGTATATATAGCTAGTAATTCAATTTGTTCAATTACCTTTAATCTTTTATTTTCATTCAACAGATCCCCTATCCAACCTATAACAAAGGCTATTACCAAAAAATGAAGTATTACCGCTGTTCTAATCATTTCAGAGTTCTTCCTTGTTATTGTTTAATGCCACAGAACCAGAGCCCCAGTTCCCATTCTTTCGGATACAATGATCGTATCTTTTGCTATCTCCCTCTCCTCCTTATTAATGTATTCTCTTCTCCTTCAACTTTCACGGTTGCTATCCCTCTTCGTTTTTTAACCACAAATATTTTATCTGCTTTAAAATTAATTGTTTCACTGTGAGACACCATTATTATTTGTAATCCCAATTTTTTACTTACATCTTTAATCATCTCTCCTGCTTTTTCGTGCAAATCTGGAGAAAGATTTCTCATTGGTTCATCGAGTACCAATACAGGACTATTTCTATTTAATGACCAGAAGGCAACCCGTAATGCGAATGAAGCAACATCCATCGGACCACCACCACTTCCCTCTATTGGCTTATACTCTTCCCCTTCTTCCCTAAATAAAAGATCACATTCGGTCTGCCCCCTTCTTAGTTCAAACTTGACCACGAACTCCGGGGGATCGGGGAAGACAGCATTGAGTGCCAGCGTGACCAGACTCCCAAGATGGTACTCCAGTTCTTTCTGGGTCTGTTTGGCAACGTCCTGAAGGATAATTGTCGCCTTTGCTATATGCTCTTTTCGCTCCTTCAGCTGAACCAGTTTTTTGGTGCTCCTGTCCAGTGATGAGGTCACAAGGTCACGTTGAGCAATCTGAGTGGTCACTCTGTTCTGATAATAATCTATGTTCATAATGCTTTAAATTCCTTTTGAATTAAGAATTGTTGAATAAGAGCAATTCCTTTTTTATTAACAGCCTGTCTTATTAACACAGGCCACCTTTCTTTATTAAGTAAGCCACACTCCATTCCTTTTAAATTAAGCCACACAATCCTTTATGAAGAATAAGCCACATTCCTTTTTATTAAGAATCTTATTTTAAAAGAATCAAAAGGTTTTCCACCGTAACTTTTTTTAAAAAGTTACTAATCAATATTTAAATTTTGACAAGATAAAACAATTTACGAAGTAAATAACTTGTTAATTAATTTAACATATTGCAGATACTTTAAATGAGGAAGTAGCTATTTAACTATTTTGCAAACTTATTAAAAATCAAGTAGTTAGCTATGTTCTCACTATATCGATTAAAAATTACACCCAATAAAATCAATAGTTTCATATTTAATCGATATAGTAATCGATATAGTCACTATATCAATCAATATGGTTTAAACTTCAAAAAATTCTTTATTGTTTTCTTGTTGAGAAATGGCATCAATTTAGGACTCCTACCTGCATTATAACAATAACCGAAGCCGTACTCTCTTTCTCTTCTGTTAAAACCACCGTGACCAAGCTTCTTTAAAACACCCACATCACACAAAGCCTTTATGTATTTTTTAACTGTTATTTGTTTGCGTTTAATCACCTTTGACGCCACCCGATAGAATTCTTTATTCATAACGACCACAGCAAACCAGTGCTCGTCATTGTCTGGGCATTTACGGTCTCTCTGGTTGCGGTCTGACCTTATGTAAATCAGATTCAAAAGCAAAATAAGTTTCTCGTATGTTATGAAAATTTTAAACATCTCAGGCTCATCCGGAAACCAAGCAGACCACCAGTATTTAAAATCACCATAGAGTTTATCCTTATTCTCTTCTTTAAATTCTTCATGAACTTCCTTTATTGCTTTTTCAACAGCATTCAGGGTTTTTCTTTTACTAAGTTTTCTGGTCTCTTTGTTTTTTTGTTCCTGCTTTAGGAGTTGTCGGAGTTTTTCATTGCAATCGCAGGTTCTTGCATGATTAATTTTTAACTCTTTCCCACGTTCTAACTTTTGTTTATCCATAATAATCCTCTTTTACCATGTAAAGTCCTCTTGTAGCTGGAGGAATTTTCTTTCCGCAATCCTCTGTTTTTTGTCCCCCTTTTCCTGCAGGTCTTTTATCTTTTGTTTCCTCCCGCTCCGATCCACCACGTTATGCTCCTTCTTGAGCTGTTGTGTCAGAAGGTTCAGCTTGCCCTCATCCATAGCCGTATCCTCTTTTTCTTCATCAATTGAGACTCTTATCTTCTCAAGTTCTTTTAGTATTTGTATCTGAGACATATTTCTTCTTCCCCCTTTCCTTGTACTCTTCTTTTAATTTGTCCGCCAGTGCATTTGCTTTCTCCAGATGAGAAACCAGATTCTCTAACTGGTGGACTTTCTTGTAATTTAAAAATGGTTTGGAGAGTGACTCATATGATGGAAAAATTATCCCACACTCCACACACTTCCTTTTATTAAACCAGATATGTCCACGTTTCAGTTCTGATCTTACTACATGGGTTTCCCCTTCACACTTTGGACAGATCATTTTTTATTCTTCTTTTTTATTATTATCCGTACCATTAAATTGTCTAAATGTTGCATTAAGGGTTATTATAGAAGGTCTATTTCCAATATATCCATAAAATAATTGAAATTCAGGAAGTGATTCAATATCTATTTCTAAATTATCTGCCAACCCTTCAAAAATAAATCCACCTGATTCAATAGTAACTTTACAATCTTTTTTTATCATACCTTAACCCCTTCCATCACCTCGTCTATGATGGCCCTCTCTGGTTTTTTGATCGCCGGATCTTTCAACCGTTTCTGCAGGTTTATTACGAAGGATAATTTCTTTGGCTTATTCACAATTTTTCCAAGCTCCTTGGTATATAGATCCAGATTCTTGTTTACCTTTTTTTCCTCTTTATCTTTGGCTACATCAAATACTTCATTAAAGGGGACTATGGGTATAAATATCTGTTCCTCATCTCCAGTATTAGTATCTATAATCCATATAGAGGGTCTGTGCTCAGATTGTCCTATATTGGATCGCATCAGGGAGCCACAGTTGATCAGTTTCCTCCCCTGATAGTCACAGGTGAACGATTGGTGGTTATCCCCCGTTATGATGTAATCAAATTTTGTTTTCTTTAGTAGAGTTAGTGCCGTATCATACTCCTCCTGTCCCTGCCATACCTTCTTGTTTTTAATCACCATTCTATGAGTGACAAGAATGTGTTTATAATTACTTTTAGATTTATAGTCAGGAATTGGTTCTCCCCATGAGGAGCCATAGAGTATAAGGGTTCCAAATTCTGTAATACCATTATGTAATATATCAATAGCATTAGCATTTTTCATTACTCTTAAGTGAGTATCATCATGATTGGCAGAATGGAATTTTAGATCATGCTGTCCATAAATGGTAAAGATTTGCGGATCATTATAGAGGTGAAGAAGTCTGAGATATTCAGCCTTCAGGTATTCTGACACCTTCCAGTAGTCGAAGAAATCTCCGGGCTGTATCAGACAATCACATTTATAGTCCTGATAGGTTTGTAGAATAAACTCCATTTTGTTTCGTTGAACTTCAGGATAATTATCCAGTCGTTTTTCTGGTTGTTTATCTGTAAGGTGAAGATCTCCTGCAGTAAGTAGTCTCATTCCACCTCTCCTATCACCTTTGTCCATTTACAGACATAACAGGATATAAATCTTATTCTTCTACCTTTTGTCCAAAAAGGATGTAAAATCTCCCATTCCCCCTCTATATAAATTTCTCTACATAAAACTTTTAGTAAAACTAAATCCTTTATATATCTAAAACTTTTAAGAACTGTTTCTGCTTCCTCTTTGATTTTTATGACATGGAATCCCGCTTTATAATCTATAGGCATGGCTCTTATGGTTTTTTCTTTAGATACCCAACATGCCAAAGTCCAAACCCCCATAGGTTTAATTTTGTCCACATATAGACCCCAGTATTTACTATCTACTTTGTGGGCTATCTGATAGCACTCAGTTATCTTTTGGATACTTGGTCTGACCTTCTTAATCATATGAAGACACATAATTTTAATCCTTTTTATTTAAGGCATTGTGAAAAGTTATAACTATTACCTCTGCTACTAATACATGTGATATTACTTCTACTGCACTTTTGCACATAGCTATTTTTTCTTGTGGTGAATAATCAGTATGTTTTAAATGGGCTAGTATATCTTTTGCTCCACTACAGATTTTTTGTTCATCCATAATTTTTAGTCCTCTATATGGCAGTTATTCTTTTCTCGCCATTACCACTCTTTGTCGGCCTCTTCACATATCTTCTTGTTTGTTAGGGAATCCTCATCCCAGTTCTCAGCCACCCATTTTAAATAAGCAGATGGGATGACCTCCATATCCTGATCTTTGAATTTACCATATGGCTATATTTTCTCCTCTCAAGATTATAGGATCATTATTGATTTCTGTTTCAATAATCTTAGTCTCAGTACAACAAATAAGATCAAGCTCAATTTCATATTTTTCTTCTTCTGTTGGTTCATGATCTAATACAGCTACAGACATCCTGTCACAATCACTACAACTCTGAGATATTATTATCCATATTTTCATTTCACCTTGCCTCCACATAGTGGGCATATCTTGTTGGCTTTCAGTTTTGCCTTAAGTTTCTTTTCCAAGTCCACAACCGTTTTGGACTTATACTTAATATCATGTTTCAGTTGCTCGATCTGTTGATCATAGTCCATAAGGCTCTTTAGGATTTTTTCATCATCCTGAATTTTATCCATTAATATATTTAATTCTGTATAATGATCTTCAATCTCCAGCCATTCCTTTGCCTTTTTAATAGACTGTTCCAGTTCCCCAATCTGTTTATCTGCTTCCTGTATCTGGTTCAGATCGGATTCTATAGATTCCACACAATCAAAAAGTTTTTTCACCTCATCAACAGCTTCAATTTTTTTATCAAGATCCTTAAACTCCTCCAACTCTCTCTGATCATCGCTAACCTTCTGCTCGGTCTCTTTTATCTCGGATTTATTCCTGTTGGTTATACTCTTAATTTCACTTGTGACGTTATCAATGATCTGGAGTCCTATAATTTCATTCAGTCTTTTGGCGACCTCACCGGGGCTGGTGTTCTGGAGCAGGAAATGTCTTTCATGTTGGGTCTGGATATTGATAGAAGATAAATTTAGTTGCTTTGTCACATCATCTGGAACAGCCCCTCTGAGGGCTTCAAAAGAAACAGAGTATTTTCCAGCTTTATATCTGTATCCATTTTCTTTTGTGGATCGGTGACGTATAATCTCTCTATCCTCATCAATATCAATAATGAATTTTGCCCCCTCTTTCTCAGTACCCCAACGGATCATGGACTTGTTGGTTGGCCTGTTCTGGGCCACCCACTCCGCTCCACGGACAATGGTTGTTTTCCCACCATGACTCCTACCCTTGATGACATTCACTCCCTTGTGGAACTCAAGAGTGGTGTCTTTATGTGCCTGTATATTTACCAGATGAAATTTTTCTATTATCATATTTAAATACTCTTTATGATAAATGGTGGACGCACCCCAGCAGAAAATTCATGGGCTGCTTTAAGTGCTGCTGCTATTCTTTTTTCTGGATTCATTTTTATACTCTCAAGTGCATGAAATGATCCAAGTGCATAGGATTCTCCACATCCCACGGAATCATAGTTTTTAACTGATTGACCTATCTGGAAATCTTCATAAATGACATATAGGTTTCCACGATAACCAAAAAGGAAAGTTCCACCACTTATTTCATTATTATTTACTTCTGCATAACCTTTCTTTTTCAATACATCAATAACTGCTTGTATAAAAGCATTATTGAGATATTCTAAATCAGTTTCTTTTGCAAATCTATCTGGAGGTGTGAAATTCCAGCGTAGTATCTGTCCCATTCTGAACGATGAAGTAAAACCGAATAAAAATTCCTTATTTACAAAAACTTTTTCATCCAATCTTACTTTTAAATTATAACCTTCAACTCCTGCCGAATCACCTCCCATATAAACCTTATTATTTTCTACCCATCCAACGATACAGGTCATATTTTCTTTTTCCTTTCTTCTTTTAATATTCCCATCATGAAACAATGGCTTTCCAGTTGGCTTTCCTCCCTGCATGGAGTACATTTATAAATTTCTACTAAACCTTTAAATTTCAGTTCCAACTGGTCGCCATGCCATATACAATAGTGTTGATACAGAAAAACACACCCATGACATTCCATCCCGTCAGGTATTACCACATTTTTTATTATCATTTTACTTTACCAATCTATCAATAATTAATAAACAAATAGCCATTCCTATCATACCAAAAAAGACATTAAATGCTATATGAGAGTTAGATAGAAATTGTAGTATGAAGTATCCAAGAAGTGCCCCACATAAAGCAGCGACGAACGACTCCCATGATATATTTGCCAAAAGTTTATTTTTCATTTTTTTCTTTCCTTCTTGGTAGGTATCTTTCGTCTAATAATTTTGCGTACCTTGCAATGTGCAGGGCATCAGCCATGCCATCACAATTTTTATAGTGTAAATCTATTTTGGGAAATAATCTCCTTGCCATGTTCAGGCTTCTCGCCTTTGTCTCCCCAGTACCGGAGTCCAACATTGTTTTCTGCCACATTCTCGGCATCACCATCTCATAAGGAATTTCAAGAATGGATAATGCCATCATCCACCCACCATAATTTTGCCCAAAAGCAAATGAGGATTTACTGCTTGCTCCATAAAAGGCGTTTACTTTTTCAATACAGGCAAGAACTATTTCACCATATTCTGAGACAATTTCTTTTATCAATTTAGCAGAATTTGGAATGTCTTTTGGATATTTCCATGCCATAGCAAACTGTTTCCCGACTATGGCGATACCTCCCATCTTTCCCGGATCTATTCCCATGTAGAGTTGTCTGTTCATTGTTTTTTTATCTCTAAATTAAATACCTGTAAGAATGCTTCCAATGATTTATGCCTCATCTGCCCTCAATCTTATTATTTACAATTTTTAAAAAAGCCATTGTTTGTATCCATTGTTTATAGTGTTTAGTCTGTACTGCTGTTTGATATTCAAGGATGACTATCACCAGAAAGGAAAAGAAGGCAGTATAGTTTCCGGTCTCACCGTGGATGCATAGTATCAGAAAACCATAACCGAATATTTTGAAAAGTAGGAGAAGTGATTTCATTCTTTATTCTTAAAACTATTTGAGGAGCTTATAAGTTTAGGAACTAAAATCCCTTTTAAAATAGAGATAATAATAAAAAGCCAGACACAATCCCAAAATGGTTTCCTCTGTGATTTGTTTTGCAGTTTGCTCCTTGTCTGATTCAACGGCAAGAAGCTCGTGAAGTTTACCACCCATAATTTTGCCCTCCTAAGTTTAAGTTATTAATTTAATTTTTATACCTCTATTATACTATACTTTCTCTCTGCCATGAAAAAATATTTTTAAAAGGAGGGTAGGAGAAGGAACAGGGACCATGAGCCTGCTGTCGATACCTCTATCGACAATCCTACCCTCCTTAGTTTTTTTGTCATTGTAGATCGAAAAATGTTTCCCAGTTGTCCCATGTTTTCCTCTGCAGGAAACTGTTCAGTCTGTACTTCTCAAATGTGTCGGAGAAATCTTTTTTTGTCAGACGATCTAATCCAATAGGAAAACTATTTGTTCCCTCTAATGGTAAACGAACTAAAGGAAAATTCCTGTTGAATATTTCTTTTCCTTCCTTTGACTCAATTCTTTGTTGTGTCATAGTTGTATTTTTCAACTGATTATTTAAATATTTGATTGCTGTCTTTTCCCCCACTCTTTCAATGCCTTTTATATTGTCAGAACTACATCCTGCATAAGCTTTAATAACTGCCCACCTGTGAGGTCCTATTCCATATTCCTGTTCAAAATCTTTTTTTGTGTATAATGACTTTTTCTTTACATCAAATATAGATGATTCATAGGGAAGTAGTTGATAAAGGTCTTGATCACTTGAAACTATAATTTTATTTTTATCATAAGATTCAAGCATCACTATACTTGCGATAATGTCATCAGCCTCATATCCCTTTTGAATAAATATGTTTTTAAAACCTATGCTCGGAAGGGTGTATAGTCGGAGTTCGGTGAACTGATCATAGGCTATTGATTCCAGTTCTTTCTCTTCACGGGTTTTCTTTTCCAACCTTTTCTTTTTATAATCAGGGTATATGGCTTTACGATTATTTACTCTGCTATCCCATGCAAACACCCATGTTTTTTCCTCCGGGAATTCCTGAGCCACAACCAGTATTTGCCGGAGAAATCCAAAGATGATCTCTGTCTTGAACCCCTCTACGGAAAGAGGGGCATTGATAAGAGCGAACTTGATCTTATGGCAGATATAATTACAGTCTATGATTATCATGATTTTTCCCATTCAAAAATTAACATAAGAAAATACATTGATAGACATGCTATAAATTGAAAGTATGATCTTTCACAACCTATTTCATAATTTGGAATAGTTTCTACAGATTGCCATAGAAAATTTCCTATTGATAATGCTATCCAAATTATAAAAGTACATATAAATTTTTTCATAATTATCCTCTCATCCTTCTTTCCCATTCCCTGAGTTTCTTTTCCAGAATAGTAGTAGCATGTTCAATATCATCCTCGACGTTTTTTGATGGGGATATTGTCATTTTCACCTCCATAACATCCGGCTCAAACTGGACTATCTGGATCGTTCTTTTTCGTGTTACTTCAATTATATCTATTTTCATGATCTCCTCCTTGAAATAAGGTCATGATATATCTTAAAATCCCTGTTTTGGCCACCCAGATCGCTCTGTAATCGATTATTTCTCTGAAAAGGTTATATCCTACGGCTCTGAGATTAAAAGCCCTTAGAAACGATTTCTAGGTATATCTGGGTTTTCTCCCAAGTTTGAGTTTTTCTTCAAATATCTGCCATGCTTCATGAACCATCACCTGCAGTTCCCGCTCCTTGTTTTCCTGCTCAATATAATCAATTAGCTTATTCCTTGATCCTTTGAAATCCCATTCCGTTACAATAATATTTCCTTTCTCTTTTTCTTCTCCTTTTTTCTTTTTCTGTTCTTTCTTTTTATCTTTTTTCTTTACTTCTCTTTTCCAAAAATTCTGCTCCAACAGGTAATCAATATTCGCCCCTATGTCATCGATGCCATAGTCGTAGTAAATCGGGATGAGTACTTCGGGAACTTCTTTCCCTGTTAGTTTATTTTTACTGACTTTGCATTTGCCATTAATCCCGATTGTCCGTCCAAGGGATTTATGCCGTTTAACAATGGACAGCCACATCTCATGAGTGGCAAAGAATTTGAGTGCTGTTCCCCCTGCTCTTGTCTTATCACTGAACCCCCATCCTACATTGACGGTTGCCTGAGATATAATAATTAATAATGAATTTGTTTTCTTTAAATTAAGGCATATTTGTCGGAGGGTTCTCCTTCCCATTTTTGCTCGTTCCATTCCCATACTCCCTGACAGCTCCTTATCTGTTCTATCTTTCTTTTTCTTCATGAAAACTTTATCTTTTTCCTGCTCCTCCTCTGAGGATAGGGCATCAAAGGAATCGATCACATAGATAAAAGGAGTTTTATCAACACAAAGTTTTTGAAGGCTCCCACTTAAATCCTGAACGGTATCACTTACATCTTCCAAATCTTTTATCTCTACCCTTTCTTTAACCCGCTTTCCAAATAGATACTCAATATTAAAAGAGAGTGCTGCCTCTGCATCATCAAATATAAGTTTATATTTATCAAACCTCTTATCTTGGCACACCTCTGCAAACATAGAGAGAGTGAGCAGGGTCTTTCCACTACTGCTATCTCCTATGAGGTTAATCATCCTTCCCAGTCCCCAACCACCAAAGGGGTTATCTGCACATGCCAAGTTCAGAAGTGTTGATCCCGTTGGAACCAGCAGCTGTGATGTTTTGGTGGTCAGGGGCTTTTTCTCTTCAGTTTGTTTTCCTCTTCGTTGTAATGTCATTGATAAATATTATCTCCCTCTGTTGCTCAGTCGGTTACTGATTTTCTTCTTTTTCTTATCATCTTTTTTTGGAGCCGGTTTGTTCTTCTTTTTCTCTTTCTCCTTTTTCTTCTTTTTCTTTGCCGCTGCTTTGGCTTTTTCTATTTCCTCATTTTCCTCCTCACAGCTATCTCGGACATCGCAGTCCTCACACTCCTCATGCTGGTCAAAATCATTTCCCCATTCTCCATCTTCATTCTCACATTCAGGAGGTCCTTCGCTTTCTTTCTCCTCTCCATTATTATCGGGGTTCCCGGATTCCTCTTTGCTCTTTTCATAGGCAGTTTTACACTCATCATAGAAGGAGCATTTCCGGCAGGTTCGGAGTTCATCAAAGTCCACTCCAAACTCTCCGTCCTCATCGGGGCATACATGATCATCAGGGATATCGGTATCAGAATTTCCATCATCATCAGGATCATCATCTATCTCAGCACTGCCCTTTTCATCTTTATCATACTCATCCTTTGCAGGCTCCCCGTGGTAGTTCTCATATATTTCTTCGTAAGATGGTCGCATGTTGATAAGTTCCTCATCCACCGTGATATCTGCCTGATCAAGGATATGGTCAGGGATAACCGGATCGGATCTATCAGCAAATTTGTGTCCAAGATATTTTGTATTCTTTGCCTCTCCTTTTCGTGTCCATGCGATGTGACAACCTTCCTCTATGTCATAGTAGGGGATAACCCCACCATCATCATCCAATTGCAATTCATCCAGTTTCTCCTTCATTAGAAAGAACGAACTGTTCCAAATCTGTACTCCCTTCTCCTCCTCCTCCGGAGTCGTGTGATCCCATATGAGAAAGATATTCCTGCTCTTTGCGAAAAGGGCTTTCCGGTCATCCTCATCCATATCCGGTCGTGCCTTCAGATCTTCACAGATCGGACATGCTTTGTTGTATGTGAAACTTGGACATACATACTGCTTGTCCCCCGGACCGATACCCTGATGCACCCTCAATGAGAGTGTAAAGATAATGTTGCCCTCAGCTTCTGTTGGGTGGTTCTTTCCAGCGATAAACGGGATGATATCAATCTTGTGTTTCCCTGCAGGAGAGGTGAATGTTTCCATACCATCGGGGAAATTCTCTTTCAATAAGATAGTACCCCACTGCTGACCACCGGCATCCTCGGTATGCCTCTCCTGCCTATTGTGAATATCTTTTTTCTGTTTCTTGTACTTGTCTCTGAAACTATTCTTTTTTCCCATCGGTAACTCCTCCTTGATTATTATTACTCTTATACTTTTGTTTAAAATCACCAATTGTTCTTATTACTGCCGCTCCACAAACCCTCACCATAAGATACAGCCCGAATAATGCAATAAAATAAAGA
>Ga0208553_1000252_pt1 | contig 20330 bp, 18 predicted proteins | sample 6_EtaG_FD_184079 | JGI IMG/M metagenome (GOLD analysis project Ga0208553, IMG submission 184079) | Marine viral communities from the Subarctic Pacific Ocean - 6_ETSP_OMZ_AT15160 metaG (SPAdes) (version 2) | ecosystem: Environmental > Aquatic > Marine > Oceanic | place: Pacific Ocean | collected...
GTGGCCCGGCGGCAGCGTCACCCGCTGCGTGCGTCAGCGTCATTCCGGCGATACGGCCATCCATGTGGTTTTCGATCAGCCCGTCGGTGAGACTCCACGCCGCCCCGAAGACCGCTGTATACGTAGTGCCCGCGATTGCCCCGACAGTCGAGTTCGTCCCGATGACCTCGCCGTTGAGGTACCATACGCTGCCGTCTGTCGGATCGAGCGTGTAGGCAAAATGATACCACCTCCCCGTTGCCAGCGTCGGCCCGGTGATTGTGCGATACCCGGCGCTGACTCGCACCGTGCTCGAAAGCACGCCAGATGAGTTGAACCAGTGCCGCCATGATCCGCCGGCGCCGTCATGGTCCCACTTCGCCGCAAGGTATTCATCGCCCGCCCCGAGAGTGTCGAGGTAAAACCAAAACGCCATATACGAGCTATCGGCGCCGTCCCAATCGGAAGCCGTTGTGTATGAGAGTGATTGATTGACGCCGTCGAAGTTCACGTAATGGCCCATTGGACCACCAACGGAAAAGGTGCATGCATTGTTGTCCGTCAGGTTGTTTCCTGTCGTTGACAAGTCGGTGATAGAGTCGCCGACGTAACACCCCTTGCAGCCGCCCCACATAATGGGAGACGCGTAATCTTCGTGTAGGCGAATGAGAGCACCTTGCCTCGCGTTGTCAGACGGGTGTGTGTGCTGCATATACATCCCTTCGTCGCCACCCCACAGGAGCACGGGCATGCCAACGCTGGCGAGACTCGCCCGCGACAACAACCCGAGCGGCCAGTATGCCCCCGCGCCGTCTGTCCATGCGATGTCTTCGGCATCGGCCCCTGTGTTTATCATCGAAACTTCGTCAGGAACAAAGGACGCTGACGCCTTTGCGAAGATGCTGCGAATGAGCGACACGTCTTGGCGAGTGGAGTGCGTCACGTAAGCCAGTGCGCCCCCGTCGTCGAGTCCGACGCCATACGAGGCGTCGCTGCGCGCGTCCTGATACCACGTCTCGTCGTTACCGTTAAAGATCGACGAGCCGCCAGAGGTAGAGGCGAAGACCCACGGAACAGGGCGACCGAACTCGTCAACGGCTTCGGGATCGCGACACGCCCTCGCTCGATTAACGGCGAGATATTCGGGGCCGTTGGCGTTGCCAAGATCAATCCAGTCGTCGCCGTCGTTGCGAGACGTAATGTCGCCGGCATAGAGATGTGACCCGTCCGTATTGTCGAAATAGTTGATAGCGCGATCCCGCACCAAGTCGAGGAAGAGGCACCCCTTCCCGTTCGTTGAATGTCCGATGTAAATCACCCCATCGAGAAAGACGATCGACTGCGGATCGCGGCGTATCATGTTCGTGTTAGCGGGGCCAGCAGCCACATCAAACTGCATATAGATCGCTTGTGTCTCCCTGTTCCACCATACGACCGAGTCCTGCGCCTCGTTGATCCACATCGACCCATGTATCGGCGGGTCACCCAACTCGTCGTGCCAGCTTGTGTCTTGAATGAGCTGCATGAACGCTTGAAAATCCCAAATGTCGTCGGGATCGTCGAGATCGACGATGATGATCTGCTGCGCGTTCTCGTCGGTGCCGGTTTCAACTGACGAGGTCCAGTTGACCGAGACACCACCGGTCGCGATAATGGTCTGCGGGAACGTGCAGCCGCCGCCGTCAGCGATTGTGATCGCGTTGTCGCCATCCGTGTAGCCGATCCCGGTTGTCTGGACCTCTCCGGGGACGTTGATTCCGGCAGCAGCATCCAGAATCTTCATGTTGGTCGCATCGCCGTTGTCGGTAAAGATCAAATCCTTGCCGTCGGTTTCCAGCTTGACCGTCACATCCCCGCTGTTGCCCTCCGTAAACCGCAGAACCTCGCTGCCAGCGTCTTTGATAATGAGGATACCCGTATGGGCGTCGAGGGTGAGATTGCCCCCCGAGTCAACGATAATGGGATTGGCGGCAATCGTAACACCAGTTGTGCCGTCGTGGGTCAGGGTTGCATCGTCACCAGCCCCCAGAGCCAAGACAGCAGAGTCTGACAGGAGCTTGAGGTCGTTCCCGATTATCGCATCCTTGGCTACGCTCAGTCCACCATCGGTCTGAAGAGAGCCATCTGTGGTAGATGTCGCATCTGTAGTATCCTCAGTCTTGAGGATGCCATCGAACGTACCAGTTCCGGTAGTGCTGATTGTGGCTCCACTGTCGCCTGTGCCGCCGCCAAACGTCGCTCCCGCCGTGCAAGCCAGAGAGGCAAGTGTCGCTTCCCCCGTGGTTTCGAACGTGGAGCTGGTAGACACAGCACCGGTGATCGTCAGCGTCGAGCCGTCGCTGGACAGATATTCTCCACCACGGTCGTAGAGGTAGAGCTTGTCAACAACCCTAACGTCTCCATCCAGCACATCGAGGCTTGTCTGCCCGTCAGTGCCGGTGATCTGAAGCACCTCTTCAGAGGCGTCCCACGTCAAATTGTCGCCTGAAGTCCCAGAGTAGAAAACCACATCCTTCCCGCTGCCGTCCGATCCCACGGTGACGGGGCCAGCGAATGTTGCTGCCTGCGCTGCGGAGAGCGTGAGAGCAAGAGTAAGCGTCTCCCCGCTGTCTGCCGTGGTATACATCTTGATCTCTCCCGGCATGTCTCCAGTCCCGGGAGTGCCATCTACGGCAAATTCTATCGCCGCAGCAGGAGATTCAAAGTCAGTCCCGTCCGCACCGTAGGCGATAATCGAACCAAGGATCTCATTATCAGTAACGACCGTATTGCTCCCCAAGGTCCCATGGCCGCTCTTCATCAGAGCCAGTGTAGGAGCCGCAGCTCTCGTTGCTGTTGTAGAGAAACAGGCCAGAAGTGCAGTAGAATCGTCGAAGCTCGTTCCCAGAACCTGAAGTTCTGGAGTCGCGTTCGTCGCGCCGCCACCGTCAGAAATCACCACCTGCGACGAAGCCCCCACCACAATACCAGATCCGCTGGTAAGGATGTCGCTACTGAACGTCTTGGCCCCAGATATCGTCTGCGCCTGATCGAGAACCGCAATCCCATCAGAGGACGTGTAATCAACATTAGCGCTGTCAATATTCGGCCCTTCAAGGAAGGCCAGAATATTGTTTATATGATCTCGTACCGGCTCGGCGTCGAGCGCATCACCGGGATCAGGAAGTGACTTTGAAGGTCTTGTTACGGTAGCCATTTATTACTCCACAATCTGATATTGAACTGAATAGCCAATAATGTTGATTGGCTGATTCCCTTCCCATTCACAGGAAATCGTCTCCGCATATCTGTTCACAAAAAAGGTATCTATGGTGGACCCCCCCGGATTCCATTTGCTTGTAGCGTCCCATTCTGCCGAGGCGTCCCACGTCTCCCCCTGAAAGGTGATTGATTTAGATCTCGAGCCCAGCCTGCCTTCGTCCCTCACGACCCTGAGCGTGCTCCCCGCCTGACCTGCTCGCTGCGAATAAAACGTTCTCACGTTAATGATGTTCTTTATCTTGCCCGGCAGTCCGAGGTCGTTCGGAACCGTCTTTGCCCGCCACGAATAGCCAGTGCCATTATCGTCCGTCTTTGCGGAATCGTTGGCCTTATACACCCGACCCTGAGTATTCCCCCACCAATCGTATTCTGTATCGGAAAGAACAACTCTCTGCCCAAATGAAAGCCTGTCTACCGGAGACTCGAAAAAGACATCTCCATTCTCCCAGTCCCAGACAAGGATCTTGTCATGCCCCGAACCATTACCGGACGATGATACAAGGGTGCGAACCTGATGGTCCTTCTCCCTGATATAAGACTGAGCATACTGCAACCGACTCTGGTTTAACCCGTTCCACTCGTCCTGTATGTCGAGCGTCACAATCTGAAATCCCAGATCAGGACGAATGACAAAGGCCCCTTCCCGTGCTATCCCGAAAACAAATTCAGGACGAGATATGAGGGAATTCTTTGCCACCGGATGGAATCCTTTCAGGGTTTCCATCTCATTAAGGCGGAATTCAATGAATCCGGCATCGTAATTGATGATGCCAGCATACATGCCATCACTCTTGAAGACGAGGAGGCGGCCAAAGTTATCGACGCCGCCGATGATCGGAGCGCCGCCCTCTTCTATTTCATATCTGTTGTTGTCTATCCACTTGGTAATATCCAATGTGAAGGTCTTTGTCTGAACGTCGCACCATCGAAGACGAGTCGGATATTTTGTGCCGCCCTCCGTTGTGCCCAAGGCAATGAGAATGCTCCTGTGCTCTACGAGGTCTTCACAGGCCTGTATGGTGACGCCTCCAGCAGAAAAGCTGATTGCTGCCGCTGCCGTTCCGCCCGCGTAATCGCCACTCCACGTCCACAGCTCATCCTTCCCGTTCGTAGCGATGATCTTATCAGTCATAAAGGCAAACCGATACCGGTCATCGTTGCCGGCAGCCGACAGACTCAGGCTCCCGGTAATGTTCTTCTGGGTCGTTCCATCATCAGTGTAAATCTTTGTCTTCGCGCATAGAAGCTGCTGGGCTCCGCTGGAAGCAAAAGTCTCCTGACGAAGCCCGAGTACTACTTCGGCGTCCGTCATCTGAGAACTGGTCCATTCACTGTACCCAAACCTCGAATCAGCCGTGCCCCGCTCTGAGAGGTTCATGTTGTCGATTTCCTCACAGAACTCTGGTTCGGCACGAGGATGCGGATATCGCCAGCGACTCCTCTGCCCCCTCACTCTGAAGACAGGAGAAGTCTGAATTCCGGGCTGTACAAGAAGCTCTGCCATCAGCCGTCCTCAACGGAACAGGTCATGCGTAATCTACGCCTTTAATAAGGGGTCGCGCGTGGGGCATTCTTGACGTCGTTACATCAGACATAACCCTGATGCGATTAGGCTGAGTCATGCCCATGGCCTGCTTGTAGTGCCTCAATCCATCCTGAAAGTTCCTTGTCATAAGCTGGGATTGGGGGATCTTCCCGACGGATGGCATAACTTCCGCCGCCGCTCCCCAGACAATAACATTGTGAAACTCATCATCAACCTCGGGCCAGTCTTCGTCGTTCACGAGATCCGGCTTTCGCATGATGGCCCTTACGGTATACGTGATAGCTTCCGTGGGCTGAGGCCAGAACTCGTACCACAGATAAGTCGGGGAGTCCCACCAGACAGGGATCTGCGCGAAAGTGGTCCCAGAGGTAGCCCCCGACAAAGTGAGATAGCCAGACCATGTCGCCCCTGAGGCTGCCACTTTCGTTATGCGCTCCAGCCCCCCGGCGTCATAGGTATTTGTGCTCTCTGTGTTTGTCGTTCCGTCGAGGGTGATGGTTTCTGTGACCAGCACGCCGCCTGAAAGACCGGTCACCCGAAGGACAAAGTTCGCCCCATCGTCTGACGTTGAAGATGAATTGATCCGAACCTTTTCAGCCGACGAAATTTGCGTCTGCACCCCAAACTCCCCAAGGGGATACGCCTTGTCTGGAGGCCCGGTCGTATCCGTCCCGGGGTAGGTGATGTCAAATTCTCTCGCCGAAATATCGTAGATCCGCTTGTTGTTTGTATCGTCGTCAATATTGAGAACGTGCTTCACGTAAAGCGGCAGTCCGCCCTGCCGCTTTCCTGAGGCCAGCGTAAAGCTGAACTCCCGGCGCTCCTGATCGGCATCTACAATATTGAGCATGTGGCGGTATATCCGGTTTATGGACGCCTTGGTCATCGTTTCGACGTCGTCACCAGTACTGGCCCCCACAAGGTCGAGAACCTGATTCGTAATATCGAGGTAATACATCTATGCCTCTTTAAGTTCCTCCGCCTCTTCTTCGGCCATCTCAATCAAGGCTTTCTTCTGGGCCGGATGGAGGCTTGACAGATACTCCTGCACGTCCTGCACCCCGGGCTCATTTTGATTTTGCGTCCCGTTCTGAGTCACGCTCAGGTTGCCGAGCGTGTCTGTGAGCTTGGTGAGAAGTTTCGATTCAGAGTTAGCTCGCTGGTCCTCAGCGAGACTGTGGAGTTCCTGCCTCAGGCGGAGCCCATCTGTCTTCTCCAGCTTATGGAGCCTGAAGTCGTATGCAGCGTAACGGGGAAGAGGCTTACCGGTCGCGTCCTCACGCGCCTCTGCATCCGGCTCTTCAAGGACTGATCCGTCATCCGTAATAGCGACTTCCGATCTCCGGAAGCCCCGGAAGGTCATAATGCAGCCATCATCTTCCATGAGACCGGCACGCTCACTGGCCGTCACCTGTTCGTCCCACGTCTGCCCATGCTGTGTGTCCGACAGAAGTGGATTCATGGACTCATATTTCACGTACCACGTCCTGTCCATCAGATTGGACGGGAGGGCAATTTCCCCAAATTCAGCTGTTTCAATGAGTTCCCTCAACTCGCCTCTGGGCGTAAGGGTAGTTTCAGTCATAACTGACTTCTCCTTATGGAATAGAGTAACCGCTGACGTTCACCTGACAATCAGCAGAACTGGAGGCAATTTTCCCCTCCACCTTAATGCCCGGGACCCCTATAACATTGAGCCCCGGGAAATTGAAACTGATTCCCTCGACAGAGATATCGATTTTGCTTTCCCAGACGACAGTTGCCCCCGCAGCCCCACCAAGGATCTGCACAATGGAATCAGCGTCTACGTGTCCCGAAATGGACGTCACGATGTGGGTTCTCGCCGGAGACCCTCCGGAACTTGCCCCGGCAGCGTGACTCGCCGTTGCCCCTGAGTTTGTTCCTGCGGTCGTTTCAGACCATTCAGTGCCGATATGCGTTGCCATATGATTCACTCCATTTGAAAATCAGAGCGGGCGAGGTCAACCGGGAACAGAATCCCCCTGCCCGCTCCTTCAGGGGCCTTTCGGCCCCTTCATCAAGATAATTTCTGTTCCTGTCATTGTTTCGATGTTGATATGAGGATGGTCAGCATACCCCTCAAAAAACACCGGGACCTCCGGCCACTGCTCGTCCCGAGCGTTGTCTACCAGCACAACACACTCACCTGAACGCACGCTTTCGACGAAGGCGAGGTCTTCCTCAACGCCCTTTGCCGTGTGTTCGGCATCCAGAAAGGCGAGGTCTACCCCGGGCTCAACGAGATGAAGCAAGTCCTCTCGCTCGTACACCTCAGGGGTTTTTCCGATAATTGTCTCCACATATTTACTCAGGCCATCAGGGATTGCCCCGCGATCCTTGATCTGAAAGTCTACCATATCGACGGTGACAAGCTTTCCCTGCCCATTGGCCGCAAGCCCTTCGGCAATCGCCCGGGCCGAACGGCCCCAGCTCGTCCCCACTTCAAGCACGATAGACGGCCTGAGGGTGCGTATGAGGCCGGTGAGCATCTGGGCAAACCCCTCATCAATACCCCAGAGCCTGACCGAAGTACTGAAAGCAGGAATCGGGAAAGTGGGGTCGATATCATAGGCCCCTCGCCCCCTGTCGTTCCTTTTGATTTTCCCGTAGGGCGCGAAGGTGACGGTTGATCCTTCCGCGACGGGATACTCAGACACCGAAGCCGTGGCTCCGATGCTGACCGAAACATCTTGGTGTCTATTCGTCTCATGGGCGCTTTGAGAATACTCAAATAGAAGGCGCTCCTCTTCCATAGAAAGTGGTCTTCCGCAATCAGTGTGCACCCTGCTTCTCCCGGTTGAACCACATGACGATCCGGTCTATCCAGTCTGGATTCATGCACCAGATCTTCGTTTCCCGGTAGATCCAGATGCGCTCTCGCAGCGAGAGCCACCCGATAATATTTGTCCACTCCCTGCTGCCGCATCGCCCGCAGGCCTTTCCGGAATGGCGATTTGTATCGAGATCCTTGCCGCATCGCTTGCACCTCAGCAGGGTAACCTCAGCCCTGCCTGCAAGCGACTCCGTGTGGTATGCCCCCTTCGGGGAGGGCCGCATCATACGAGGTTGGCTGCCTTGTCCTGATGTATCCCCGGCTTTCTGATGGAAAGGACATCCTCTTTTACCTTGGTCAGCTTGATGCCTTTCTCTTTCCCGTCCGCATTCACCGAATCGTCAGGCTCGTCCTTGCCGCCGACATACTGCTTGTCCTTGATGTGGTGCCCCTCTTTTTCGACCTGCTCCCGGTAGCCCTTTGTGATCACCGGAGCAAATCCGAGGTGGCCGGCAAAGACGTCCGTGTCGCAGAGAATCTCAATGTTCTTCCTCTTCGCCCGGTAGCACCAGTACATATCCTCAGTGCCTCTTTTCGGCATGAGGAAATAAGGCTTTCCTCCCTGATCTTCTTCCACGAAAGTGGTCGTCTCGTCAGGAAGATCCCCGAGAAAATGGCTGTATCGTTCCAGCCCATCCTCATCGAGGTTCTCTTTCAGGACATCGACAATATCCTGCACCTCAAGAGGCATTGAAGACGGTCCCCCTTCCTCGCCTCTCCTGTGAAAGACGTCGGTGTTGACCAGCATGCAATGCGTCCCGCCCCCATCGACATCCATGAGGCCCCGGTCGCAATTATGGAAGAGGGAGAGGTTCTTGTAGGCCTTGTGGTTGTGGAAGTCCCGCCACATGTCCTCTGGGCCGGCACCACATTTCGGACAGGAAACCTCGTCATCGTTCACGGGGCACCCAACAGGCCCTGCCTCTTCTTCATCGCCCCTCGTCTTCCCGAGAGAATCAAGGACAACCGGCTCTCCTGTCGCATAGTCCAGTATGTGATATGAATAGTGGTCGCACTTTGTGCATTTATACCCCGTGCTCCTGAGCACGCCTATCTCGTAAGTTGGACGCCTCATCGGATACGGGGCAATGACGACGTCTTTCTGGGCTTCAAGAAACTTCGGTAGAATAATGGGGTCGATTACCGCATCGTCATCGAGCCAGAAAATGTGGGTATAGTCCCCGCGCACAGAGATATCGCACATCTGGGATCGGGCAAAATGAACAAACGTCCTGCCGACAATCGTCTGCATGACGTTGAGGCCCCACTTCTTCCAGCTGGCAATGCATTCGATATGATTCGTATGCACTTCAACCTGCCAGAGGTTCGTATAGTTCGGCGTGGCAATGAGAATACGAGCGTCTTTAGACACCTCCGTGAGCTTGAGATCACCGATCTCGTCTATGACACTTCGTTCCATATTCAGCTTTCGCTCTGCCATCATGTTCTCCCGGTTGTCATTGGATATTGGTCTGTGCTCTGAGCCCCCGAAGAGGCCCGGAGCACAGGAGAATAAAAGTGTTTCCCGGTTTTATCTTTCGGCTACAGCAAATAGAGCTGTACCGTGGCGTTCGTCGCGTTCGGCCCTGCCTCAAGCGTCCAGCCGACCAGAGCTTCAACGAAGTTGATGCCATGGTCTGAATGTCCGGCCACTGTCGTGACATGGCCCTTGTTTGTGGCGTTGATCGATCCAGATGCGACCAGCGCACCGGCATCATAAGACGCTGAAGACCGCACGTTTGCGGGTCCGTACACCTGCAACCGCCCGACATCAGCAGTAGCGATGGTCGAATCCACCACGCCCGCAATCTTATTTCCGCCCAGACCGGCAGTCGTGCTGATGGCAGCATCGACCAGCTCGACCTGATAGCCCTGAAGATCGTCGTCGGTGGTGGTATCCCACTCAACGCAGACCCCCGGGCCCAGTTCGTCACCTTCGCCATTCTTGACCACGATATAGACCTTCTCGGCCTCTTCGCGGTTCACGGTCATGAATTGCATTTATAAACTTCTCCTTTCGCTACGCTTAGATTATGACGGCTGTCCACGCCAAGGTGTCCGGTGATCCGGCGCTTCCCTGAACATGGACAGAGCCACCTGCGTCTGTTCCCGCAAAGTCGCTGGAATTGATATTCACCCTCGGCATTACAGCATCATCATCATCTTGATTGTAATTGATCGAGAAGTTCAAAATGCGACTGCTTGGAAATAAAGCTGACGTTGTAGCATTCGTATCGGATTCGAGTGTCCCAGAGATCTGTGTCGCGTTGCCCATAGAAATCCGGGTGGTCGAATCAACAGTAAAATCTCCGACTGCCATTTCAGCCCTCCTTTAAGTCAGGCCAGCCAATTTTCCGCCCTTGCGACGGTTGTTTGTTGCAAGGTTGCCCTGAAAGAGGATCTGGGTCAAAAGGGCGTCCTGATTGACCGGACGCTGGAACCCCTCTTCAGACATGGCGAAATTGGCGTCAGCGTGAACGAAGAAGACGATATGATTGCTATTGAGCAGGTGCAGCTCTCCGGACGTACAGTAGTCATCCCAGTCAATCCGAGTTCCCTTGTAGAGCAGAGTCCCGATTCCCGCATCGGCGCCACCTGCCGGGTTCGGCGTGTAGCGTACCATCGGGAAGAGAACCGCCTCAAGAGCTTCGTGGACCGCCTGAGTGGTGACGCCGTAATCCGGGGCGCTTCCGGCTCCGCTCTTGCCCTGCTTGCAGTCGTTATACAACGTCCGCAGCTTGGGCAGGAGGTTCGTTGCCGCAGCGCCGACCGAAGTCTGAACCTGATTCTGCCAGTTCGAATTTCCGGTCCCCACTGAAGCATACGCAGTCGTGCCCGGCGTGGTCTCGTGCATGGCAGCAAGTCCGGTCAGCTGTTTGCTGCTGGTCCCTGTGCCATCAGAGAAAGCACCAGTAGCAACGATGTCTGCAAGAGACAGCGCCGCCTGATTTATTTTCTCCTGTTGGAGATTAGTTATTCTTGACGCGCCTTTATTGGAACGCAGTTCACGCCCGTGGACGGACACAGAAACAGACCCCTGTTTCCAGTTGAAAAAAGCAGCGGTCATGCCTGCCTGTGCCGTAACGTCCAGCGACTCGTAATCAGCAAACCATCCAGCCGTCGAGTTCTTCTCGTGCAACATCCCTACGCGAATGCGCTCCCCGCCATCGATCACCTTGATTCGACCAGAACTTCGAAGCCACGCCAAGAACACGTCGTTGTTAAAGACCTGATCATGCAGCGCTCCAGAGTCGATCACGTTCATCAACGTGGACGTCAGCAGGGGGGCATAGGTAAGGCTAAGACTCGTTTCGTTAGCCATTGAATTTTACTTTCTTAGATTGGAATCGACGGAAGCCTCCGCATTGCGGCAGCACTGGCCCTCGCCACCACCGTATCCAAGTCAATCTGACCAGAATTTCGCCTGTCCTTCTCCCGGTCGTAGATCAGAGGAACTGGGTTCACTGAAGAGGCAGAAGTCCGCTCAACGACGCCACGAATGGCCTCGTTGACCCTTCTTGCCGCTCCATTGGACTGCTCGCTCTGACCCGTCTCCCTTCCTCTCGATTCTGCGCTCTGTATCATCTGGTCAAAATTGACAAGACGATACAGATCGCGGGCGGTCGGCCCACGAGAGGGGTCGTACAGGCGATTAAATTCCTCCTGCATCGCGTCATGGATCTCCGCGTTGTAGACGAAATTCCCATCAGGTCCCCGGTGTCCAAACTGATCCCCCCACTGCTCAATCCCTTGGTCAATGTCCTCAGAAACGTAATCTTTCTGATTTTCTTCCACCTCGCGTGCATCGAGTTCTGCCCGGTTCGGAATGCCTTGCTGTTCCAGCATCCTGTTGAACAGTTCCCATTGGTGAGGTGAAACATTGGTAAGCGGATCATTCGGGTCCGGCTCAGAACGAGGCTGCTGAAGATCATTACGAAGGGTTTTCACCTCTGCAATATGTTCAGCCAGCTCCGCCTGCTGAGTCTTCCATTCGGCTTGTGTACGGTGAAAGCCGGTCAGTACGCCACGAATAACGTCAGCGTGCCCCGGCGACAGTTGCGATTCAACATCATTGAGCACTGTGTCGATCCCCGGTCGTTTCCCGGCACTCTCACTCGGCGCATTCGGCGACGTTGCCGTTTCGCCAGACGTCCGAGCGGGTTCCATACGGGACGTATCGGAGGAAGAGGCAGGCCCCACCCCTCCCTGAGCATTCCCAATAGTCTCGATCTCTTGCCGCTGGGCCGCATTCTCCATTTCATAAATTGTCTTGAAAGGATCAGGGTCAAGCTGCTCGACGTTCTTGGTCTGCGCGTCAAGATCGACTTCTGTGGAATGCATCTGTTGCTCTGCCATGAGCTATCTCCCTACCTCAGAGTACCTATCAGGCTCCAAGTTTGGTTGAGGTTATAATTTCATCGTTCAGAGGGAACAAAGATTGTCTCAATTAAACAGTCTCCAGATCTCCCGTGTTCATTACCCTGTCCACCTTCCCGCTTTCATCCATAGTGGCAATATCCCACTCTTGAGCAGGTCCGCGAGCTTCAAGCTGTTTTCCCCGAGGAGGCAATGGCTTTACGTGGTGGGGGGCGTGCGCGTCGAAGTTTCTGGCCCCACCCACCTTGTCCCCGGCCTCTTCGACGCCAAGGATCTTCATCTTGTGCTTCTTGTCTTCTCTCCCGGTGATGTCGCAGTCGAGCGCTTCGTCGTAGTAGGGGGTAAAGACATCAATATTCACGAGGGGAAATTCCCGTTCCATGACCTGTCCGCACGTATTGCAGGTGACGGCATGATTCCGCCTGTCATATTCCACATTGAGAACAACTGTACCGCAGAGACAGGTAAAATCGTAATTAGGCATTGCCGTTTATCTTCCCATAACCTGCCCGAGACTTCGACTGGGCAGTGTGCGTCCACCACGCCAAGGTGTCCGTGAGCGTTGCGGACGCATTCTCGACGTAGGTCCCCGCCAAGGTGTCCGCGAACGTACATTTCTGCGTTTTCTCCCCTGCCCTGCTCGTGCCGCTGCTTCGGCACCTCGAAGTGATGTGTATCTTCCTGCCATTTCAAATTACCTCCTTCATACTCCGCTCAGGCAGCTTCCCGCCTGTGTCATGTGAAATCATCTTTTACCTCTTCTTGAGGCCGTGCTTCGCGAATAGCCGCTCAATCCCGTCCCTGTATCCTTTTGAAACCGCTCAGGTCGAATCGGGGGGGCATCTGGGCGGGATGCAAGGCCGGGCGGCGAGTCTGTGGCACATCCGGCTCATAGCCGAGCAGGCCGCTGATGAGAGGGTCGCGTAGTACGGCTCCCCCTACCTTGCCCGCTGCTCCCCCTACCTTGCCCGCGATGGAGCGCATGAATCCCTTATTATCTCCCTCCGGGTCCTTCCCGGCCATCTTGAGGGCCTGTATGTCAGCTTTATTTTTTGCCTCTTTAAATTTTATGTAGTCTTTTCCCGGTCCCGTTGAGGGGTCCCATTTCCCTGAATTCAGGTTTTTCTCCGCACCCTCAGGAGTAATGCCTTCAGGCATTTTCCCCCACAAAGAAATGGCTTTTCCGGCAGATGTGACATAGGGGCGAGCGGTAGGAGCGACATCATCGATATTGGAAATTGTGCCATCCTTGGAGACTTCAAATTTTTCAGTGGTTAAGCCTTCCCCGTGCTTTCCCTTCGTGAGGGAATCAGGCAGCGTCACGGCTATCTTGCCGTTTTCTGCTCGACTGACATTGGGCGAGTCTTGCCCTGAGTGGGCAAGCTGGAGCCCTATAATTTCTGTATCTATGCCGGGGTGAGGATCAGCATCAATATTACTCACTGCCTCTTGGAGGCGTGGTGAAGCAGGGAGGGGCTCTGGCCCCTGCTCGGCTGCTCCAAGTGGAACCCCACCGGGAAACCCTCTACTTGCTGGGCCCCGAGGGCCACTGGGAGGAACAGCCGGTTTAGCCCCAACACCCTGAGGGAACCCTCTGCTTGCCTGAGCGCCATAGTCTATAGAGATGTCCTGACCACGTTGAAACTGAGGGTAATCAGGACCTTTTCTTAACACATGAGCCGGCGGAGCCCCGTCGGCCTGCCGCATCGGCTCTCTTTTTCCCCTTGTAACATGAGCCGGCCCGCCTTGAGGCGGAGGCGCTGGCGTGTCATAGGCGGCTTGAGGGGCGAAGCGTCGAGGGATACGCGTCTGAAATTCAGTAGGGGCCAGACGAAGGTCCATATCTGAGGTGATATCAGCATCCGGAGGCTGCGGAGCCGGAGTCTCGGGGCGGCTTACGGCTTTCGCGGGGCGGCTTACGGCTTTCGCGGGTTCCCTCCTGCCTTGGCCGGGAAAGGGATCAGCAGGTTCCCTGCGTCCCGGTCGATCCCGGGGACGCATCTGGGCGGGATGCAAGGCCGGCGGGCTTGGTTTCGCCGCTTTCCTCCCTAACCGACGGGCCGTTTCCTGATCTCTCTCCGCGAGCGTCTGGCGAATCTTGGCAGTCGGTTGCTCATCTTCGGGTCCCCCAAAAAGACCGAGGAGCTTGCCAAGCTGACTTTTCAGCGTTGTCAGGTCCTTCCCGATAGTAGAATCGGGACGCTCCTCCCGCATTCTCTTTTTGCGGCGCTTTTCAAATGCTCTTGATGGCATCGGTCTTTTTATCCTTTCGCATGTACAATGTCACTCAGAACCGTTGCAGGTAGCTTTTTCTTGCCCCGCTTTTTCCGAGAGCGGCGCGATTGCGGAGGAGCGTGGCGATCTCTTGTTGTGGTCTTAACGGGACCATATCGTTCGTTCACCACGGTTTCGGTCATGGGGACTGAGCCCGACCCTGAATCCGTCCCCCTGATGGAATCGGCTCACGGAACTGCCGGGGAAGGGCCGCTCCGGCCCGCTCTCCAGATTCAGTTTCGGTTGGGGGACCAGACGTGGACGGGCCTTCCGCTGGAGCCTCCCCCGGGGTACCGGAAAGAAGCTGCTGGATTGCCGCCTGCATCTCCGGTGAATTCGGTATCCCGCCTTCCGGCGTAGCAAGGCCCGGAAGAATCTCCTCTGGAGCGAGTTCATTGAATCCCCTGACAAGAAGCCGTTCAGCCAGAGCTTGAAGATTCGGCATTGATTCCGGCCCATAGAGCTGCTGAAAGAGACCGGCAAGGCCAGAGAAGAGATTGAGAAGATCAGACCAGTTTTTCCGCTCCAGTGCAACGGATGTTGCCTGCGAAGAGACGGAAATCTGAAAGCGATATTCCCCTGTGGCCGTATCGGCGTCCACCGCCACCCAGTCCTGAGCCATCGGATGAATGAGAAAGAGGCGTTCCGGCCTGAATTGAGTTGTCAGCTGCCAGAACTTTCGTGCGGTTTTGACCTGAAATTCGGCAAGAAGATTGCCCCGCCGGGCTTCCCTCGCAGTCGTGCGTCTCTCGATAATAGAGGCTTCCGTCGCAGACTCCACGGGCATGGCAACTGGCTGAGGGGTGCCGGCGGAGCGATCAAAGAGGGTCTGCATCAGGGAGAGCAGCTCCCCCTTCTCGCCGTGAATTCTCCCGAGATCAAGGGTCTGGACGGCAGGGCCGGCACTGTTCGACATCCCTCTCACGGGATGAGCTGACATATCCGGAGCAATAAGGAGATTGTCTATCGTGTCCCCCTCCACGACGTCGGAGTCGTAAAGGATGACATTTTTCTGCTTGCGGATGACATAGAGATAGGAGTCGAGGATTTCGTTTGCGAGGGCCTGTATGTTGTCGCCTCCTGCCATGGAAAGCGTCGGCTTCGCATACCACTCATTCACCCCTGAAGTGAACGACAGGACCTCGACGGGGAAGTCCTCTATGGTTGTATAGGGCCAGTCCTCCTCCTGCCGCAGAGGCATATCGTGCCCTTCGGCAAATACGAATAGAATGTTTCTTCGCCGCCCCGGCTTGACCGGAAAGTCCCGAGCCCAGACTTCGTAAATCGTCACAAGGCCGAAATCGTCCTGACTGTCATCTCCCATCCGGTTCACCGCCGGGGCATCTTCAGAACGGGTATTTCCTTCCAGAGTATCGGTATGTTCGTAGTTCGGGTTCATCTTGACGTCTTCAAGGCGACGGATCGATTTGAAGGCAATCCATTGCGCGTCCTTGATTCCGTCCTGCGCGAGGGGGTCTACGAAGAAATGCTGCGGCTTCCACCGCTGCCCGAAAGGCGCTTCCCACTTGATCGAAGTATGGGGATCGGGTTGTGCCCGATTCAACATCTTCTTGTGGAGGCTGATGTTGTCCTCAATGATCTGCTCAGTCGCCTCGTCGATTTCGAAGGAGGGGCTCTGAAGAAAAGTAACCTTTGAATCAATGTGAAGTTCATGGTCCTGACTGTCGGACACCCGGGTCGGTTCGCCGGACAGAAGAGACATGAGGTCGGCTGAGACGTCGTCCTCGAAATCGAATCGAGGCTCGTTTACGATATCGCTCACCCGCTGCTCTATATCTGTCGCCCAGCCGATTTTCTTTACGCCGTAGGGCGTGAGAAAGGCATCGAGGAGGACCCGCTCGTCCTGCCTTAACTGATCGGTCTCCCGGTACCAGTAATTAGTTACCGATTCGACAATCCTCTGTCCCTTGGCGGAATCCGGGGAAAGGGGCTGTACTTTGAAATGGGGGTGGCGCTCAAGGAGATTCGCTATCGACTGATCGATCCAACCGAAAACAAGAGATGCCTTGACCCGGGACGTATGGGGGTCGAGGTCGGAATTCTGATCCCGTTCCCGGTCGGTCGTCGGCTCGTTGAAGTACTGCTTTACGAGAATGTCAGCGGCGGCGAAGTGGGATTTCATGCGGTCTCCCGCATGTTTTACCCGCCCCTCCCAGAACTCTACTCGCTCTCGACCACCTGTTGGATAGGACATAGCATTCTCATTACGAGGGAATTAATTAAAAATGTACAAGCTCTTTAAACAGATCAAGTCATATCCTCAGGCGTCTTCGGGAACCTCTATTCTATTATAAGGGACGACAATGGAGGTATGAGAGCCGAACCCCCGGCGATGTCGCCGGTTTGTTCGCACCTGAGCCTTGAATATGTCCCCATAGGTCGTCGGGGGAAACTCTTCTGCCTCAGGGGGAGCCTGAGAGACGCCGGGGGTCATCTGATCGAGAATGCGCCCGAGGAGAGAGATAGCGTCCACCTGATCGTCGTGAGATCCGGCAGGGAATCTGGACACTTCATACAAAAAGCTGTCGAGCCATGACGCCTTGATGGGAAGGAAGACTTTTCCCATCGACATACGGGCCTGTATGCTCCTCGCCCGGGTCGGCTTGTCCTTTGCGGAGGAATACCCTTCGCGCCTGCAATACGTCTTCTGCTCCTGCATCCGCTTCGTGATGAAGGGGCCGACCGATTTCTCAATCTGTCCGGATTCTTCCGCCCACAGGAGGGGCTTCCATTTCGCAATAAGCTGGATGAGGGCGTCTACCCATGCATCTGATTCGGCCTGATATCTCCAGAGGTCAAGGATATAGAGGTCGTCATTCGGGTCCACGCCCCCGACGATATGGACCGTATAGTCTCCGCCCTGTCCGGAAACGGCATAGTCGGACGCGGCATAGATGTGGAGGTAAGGGCGCTTCCCGTAGGGGTCCATACGAGACATGAGATCGGGCATGTTATAATATCGGACCCACTCCTTCTTGAAGTAGGAAGATTCTTCCGCAATAGGTCGCTGCTGATAGAGGGCGGACCATTCTCTGGGCCCTCCCGAGGACATGGTGACGAGTTTCGTCTGCTCCAATACTTCAATCGGATACCATTCCGGCCAAAGTGCTTCCCCTGCCTTTCGCCCGAGCTGATCGTCGTCGTCAATGGCGATTGCCGGCAGGCTGATGACCTCCCAGTCGTCGCCGGTCCCCGATTCCTGCTCAAGAAGAAGACGCCCTGTCAGATCATCGTCATGCCATCTGGTCGCTATGATGACGATGGCGGCGTCGGGCATTCGCCGGGAGTAGAGGTCTGATCGGTACCAGTCCCAGAGCTGGTCCCTGACATGCTTGCTGTCGGCATCGGCCCGCGTTCTGATGGGATCGTCCACAACAATGAGATGGCCTCCGCGACCCGCGATACCAGATCCCACGCCAGCCGAGAAATAGACACCTCCCTTGGAGGTATTCCAGAAGTTGGCGGCTTTGGCGTCGGCGGCAAGGGTGATGCCGGGGAAGATGTTCTTATAGAGGTCGGTATGGATGAGATTTCTAACCTGTCGTCCGAAGAATCTGGCGAGGTCGGTATTGTGGCAGGCTGTGATGACCTGCTGCTGCGGATGCCGTCCGAGGTAGAAAGCCGGGAAGTGGATGGTTGCCAGCTGGGACTTTCCTGCCCGTGGGGGAGCCTGTATGATGAGACGCTTGCATTCACCGCTGCTTACTCTTTCAAGGGCTTCGGCTATGAGGTGGTGATGACGTCCGGGCTCATAGCCGGCCATCGTATACCGGGTGAAGGAAACGAGGCTCTTCTCGGCATCTTGCCGGGATATAAGCTCACTCGCCGCATCCTGAGGAGAAATGACTTCGTCAGTCACTTGCCGGATCTTCTCCGCTCTCGATTGTATAATCAGCCTGCACGGCACCCGCCTGTGCAATCTTGAGGAGGTCATCACGGCTCATCTGCTTGATGTTGAGAGTGTGCTCTACCTCAACCTTACCGCCGTGAGTGTGCTTTTCGCTCCATTTTCCCGGTCTCCGGCGGCTCAGAACCCACCTCCGGTCTTCCCGGTGCTCAAGGGCAGCTTTCCACTGCAAGGCTTCCAGCTCATCCAGCTTCAGGTTTTCGACCTCTTCCCATCGCTTCTTGAATTCAGGGTCAGCTGCCCGCTGCTCATAAAGAGCGGCAGGTCCATACGGCATGCCGATCAGCTTGGCAGCCGCAGCGACGTTCATCGTCTTCGCAAGAGCGACGAGGAATTTTTCCTTTCGAGCCTGAGAGACTCGCTGGTGTCCGGGTGCTTTTGCCATCAGATGCCTTAGCCGCCCCTTGAACCCCAAGCAACCTCAGGCTTCCATGATACATACGCGATCATAGGCTCATACCCCATTGTCTCACGAAATACACCGCAAGCCTGTTTAGAAGACCACACGCACAGATCTCCGTCATTTTCCCCCCTCGTCATGCCCAGAGCCAGACAACCCTCCAGCTGATTCCAGTAGTTGGCGGGATGAATGAGGTTCCCCCATCTGCCAGCATGGTTGGGAACGTCCTCCTGCACGGGGGTCACGGTCCCGCCGCAGAACGTATAGACCTCCCCGTATTTGGGCGATGTCCACGGTAGGAGCGCATATACGCCGTCTGGGATGCACGAGATATTGGAGCGGTTGTGCTTCCAGCTACGTTCCAGTCCGTGCAGATGAAGTTCACTTTCATCCGGAGAGCAGATGTATGAGAGAACCGCATTATCGGACATCTGCTCGCGTTCTATATATACACGATTCATACGACCTCACGTCAAAATAAAAGGCCGGGACGGGAACATCAGGAATGCTCCCCACATTCCCGACTCCCTCGGCTTCGTCACAGGTAGCAGAGAACTCCTCAGGACTCTGCTTTCTCCCCGACTTCGGCTTCCCCCGGCCAGATTAATTAAGGGTACAGTCTGGACCAGAACGATGGCCCCCAGTGCGCCGGCCTCTTCTTATTCCATATCCACCCGGCATAATACCCAGTCGGCAGCGCGAGGAGCATCATAGGCCAGCCAAGCATGTAATACGCAATCACATGCCATGGCCATGACGACAGGAGCGACGAAAGATTGCCGACAAGCGTCTTCAGGCGCTTCTGCTCAATGAGCGCGTCAGATGCCCAGACCGAAATCACACCAAGCAATATAACCCACCAAGGCACTCTCGACACCACAAGAAGGCCAATAACCGCCCAGATATGCATAAAAAAGAAAAACCGCTTCTCCGCATCCGCATGCCATGATCCCTTGGTCAATGCATCCGCATGCCATGCCAGCTTTGAATACTCAAGAACAATCGAGAAGACGGGAATGAGAACGAAAACCAAGGCCTCTAAAATAAAATTCAGAAACCCCTCACCCACTGCACTTGCCCCTGATCTGGTTCCACAGCTGATTCGCCAAGTCGTCAGGGTTTTTCACATCGTGAATCTTAAACATCAATATCTCCTTCATGCAAAGGGGCAAGCCCATGGGGGCAGAGACTAAACTCATAAAGTAAAATACAAATTATAAATTCATCGCGCCCGCATAATTTTAAAGGGGTGAAATTCTACTGATAATTTTTGAGGGGCCATCTAAGAAAAAAAGGGGGGACCCGCTCCGGGGGATGCCGCCCCGGGAACCCCAAGCGGCGTTTGTAACCTGTTGAAAAACAAGGATTTACGCGTTATTCGCCTCCCCCGCGCGCGCGCATGGCTGGCGGCCTCGATGGCGCGGCGGCGGGTCGAATATTCAGCGGCAGAACTTCCTCTGCCCTCTGTGATAGTATCGATAACATACATTATCGATACTATAAATGGCCGAAATTCACCCTTCAAATGGAGGAAATTGCCGGCAGCGGCGGCGCTGGGGCTGTCTCCGGCAAACTTGCCCTCCTGCTGTATCCCCCCTGCAACCCCCACCCCCTCTCTACCCTCCGCCTCCTCCCCGTCATACATGACGGGGGTCCCACTCTCCCTGTCTCTTGCCTCCTTGGGATATTGTGAGAGGGGAACAGTAAAGAA
>Ga0208553_1000263_pt1 | contig 19895 bp, 22 predicted proteins | sample 6_EtaG_FD_184079 | JGI IMG/M metagenome (GOLD analysis project Ga0208553, IMG submission 184079) | Marine viral communities from the Subarctic Pacific Ocean - 6_ETSP_OMZ_AT15160 metaG (SPAdes) (version 2) | ecosystem: Environmental > Aquatic > Marine > Oceanic | place: Pacific Ocean | collected...
GACCAAGGAGTCGACGGGCAGCAGGGCGAACCCAACGCCCTTCGGCTCCACCGTGTGGAAGGACAGGGCCAGAGACACATTCGAACTCAAGGCGTCCCAACTGCGGAACGCCGCATACTCCGACTTCGCGCTCCACCATAGGAAATCCAACATGGGGCCGTTGCACGATCCGTTAGGGTTCCGTTTGACCTGGGCCGACGGCTGCACTATCGAGGCCCTGGATATCCGTGAGAATGCGGAGCTAGTGGCGGGTCTGCCGATATCGGAGCGGGCGAGGATCGCAATCGGGGAGACCGGGCCGATGACGACTGAGGAGATTGCGGAGATGCTGGACTCGCCCCGGTCGACGGTCGCGTCCAGCCTATCGAGAGACCACCGGTTCGCCAGCCAGAATGGACGCTGGGAGCCGTCGGATACAGACTGGTGAAGGAGGTATTGAGACGGGCTGCAAAAGCTTTCGGAGCGAGGATTATCACAGAGAGGAGCAAGACATTGGCTACAACGACAACGGATACATCGAGGGCGGGGTGGGAGAGTCGACGATGGTGCCGCGAGGCAACCGTGCAGCACGTATGCCGGGAGGGGTGTTACTGGATAGACGACCCGGTCAACGAGGTGATGACGTCGCGGACTGTGCTGGTCACGCCGGAGATCGCGCTGGAGTGGCTCAAACGCAACGACCATAACAGGACATTTACGCGAGGGACTGCCCGTGCGCTCGCGGCTGAGATGCAGCGGGGCTATTGGAAGGAGAACGGGGAGTCGATTGTGTTTGACGCGAACGGCGTCCTGATCGACGGCCAGCACCGGCTCCAGGCCGTGCTAAACAGCGGCCACGAATACCTCGTCCCGGTTATCACGGGGGTGCAGGCGGCAGCGAGGCCGACGGTAGACACCGGCGTCAAGCGGACGGCGGCGAACAACCTGCAAATGGCCGATCAGCAGAACTCCGCTGTGCTGGCTGCGACGATAATGCTGTGGCGTGGGTATCAGGCCAAGAACGCCCGGCAGATGACCCACCCGGCCTCGGTCGCACCGGAGGATCGCGTCAGCATTCCTCGGGTTCTGGAGTATCTCGAGGAGTGGCCGGGGCTGAAGGAGGCGGCGCGGCAATCTCTGGCCCTGCGCCCGTCAGGCCAGGGGCGGTCGCTCGTCCCATCGTCCGAGGCCGCGATGATATGGTTCGCCATCGTCCAATCGGGGGCATCGCGGGATCGGGCGAATCAGTTCCTGGGATCCGTCCTGTCAGGATTTAATTTGCCCGAGGACAGCCCCATCATCGGCCTCCGGCGTCGCCTGATCGACCAGCTAGGTTCAGGGCTACGGATGGACAAGCGGCGGCGCATAGCCCTCGTGCTGAAAACCTGGCAGCTATGGTCGACCGGCAAATCTCGGAAGGTGATCAGGTGGGAGCCGACCGAGCCGTTCCCGTTCCTGTAACAGCGGTGATTCGCGACGGTTAGGGTAAAGGGTGCCGGGGCGGTCTTAACACGCCGCTCCGGCGATCCTGGGACGGTCTACGGGGGGCTATGAGGGACGGTGCCATGATCCAACGGCAGGCGAGTTTCGATTTTGTCGAATGGGGGCGGCTGGAGAAGGCGTTCTGGCAGTTCAACCTCGCCCATCCCGAGGTCTACAGAACGCTGGTCTCATTCGCCCGACAATGGCGGGAGAGGCGTGGGTCGGATGCGGTCTGCGGGATTGGTGCGCTGTACGAGCGGGCGCGGTGGGAAATGTGGATTCGGAGTTTGAGCGATAAGCCGCCGCCGAAGCTGAGTAACAATCACCGGGCATTTTACGCGAGGCTGATCATGGAGCGGAACCCAGACCTCGCCGGTATATTCCGCCTGAAGCGGCAACGAGTCCAGGCGACGTTCGGCCCAGATAATCAGACCCTCGATCCCGACGAGTACATGGAATGATGGCGATAGATTCGATGGATCATAGCCCCGTCTGGACTCTCACTCCGAGGGTCTGGGCGGGGCTTTTTTGCGTTTGCGGAGGAGGGCGCAACGACGCCCGCAACGACACGCAACAGCTACGACCCATTGCGGCGCAACGCCCCGCAATTGCGGCGCAACAGCTATGATCCCTCGCGCGCGTAAGAGCTAAGACAAGAGACTAAGACTTAGCCCCGAGTCCCTAAAGACGAGGGGCTAAGAGACTAAGACAAAGAGACTTTTGACTAGACAGACACCCGTTCGTCCTTTTGGGTCTCACGGGTGTCAAGATCAGAACAGGAGGCGACATGGACTCACTGACGATCGAGATTATGCCAGACAATCGACTGTCCAAGAACGGCCTGAGAAAGAACAACTGGCGGGTGTCCCGGGCTTTGATGAAACAGGCCCGCGAGGATGCTTATATGCTGGGCTTCGCAGAGATGGAGGACGACTGGGAGACACCGGAGCAGGCGACGGTCGAGGTCGTCCAGTACTATGCTCGTCGGCCCCTGGACTTCGATGGCCTCGCCTGCATCGTCGCTCCGACCATCGACGGCCTGGTAGACTGCGGGGTGCTGGAGGACGACGACCCAGGCCATATCGTCGGGTATACGCTGGGCCATGTGAAGGTGGCGACCCTGGCCGAGAACCGCGTGGCGATCACGGTCACGCCCGTTGTCAGCGAATAGGAGGCGCAATCGTGAGGGAAACTACTCCGAAGACGTTCCGGTGCGTGCGGTGCGGGGCCGAGGAGGAAGCGTTGCCCACGGGCATCACCGACGTTATGGGCGGGACTTTTTTCACCTACCATACGCCGAAGGGGTGGTGGTGCATTACCACTGAGACCGGGATGGTGACGTTCTGCGCTGGCGAGGACGTGGGCATAGTGACCGACGAGATCATAGACGTCATGGGTAACGTGGAGGTGCAGCCGTGCAGATTAGAGACCATGTGAAGGAGCGTTGGACGTGGCGGTGTCGGTACTGCGGGAACCCGCCAGCTAATAACAAACAGGGCCAATGGGGTCGGGCCTGTTCGGGGTGCAAGGGATCGCTGACGCGGATGCTCCGCTCAGGGACGGCAACGAAGGAGCGGCTCATGGGGATGGTGTACAACCACCTTAGCGGAAAGTGGGTAGACGATGCAGATTAGAGACCGGATCAAGGAGCTTCGCCGCGTCCCGGCATCGGAGCTTCTGCCGAACCCGAAGAACTGGCGGACGCATCCTGTAGCGCAGCAGGATGCCCTGAGAGGCGTGCTGGCCGAGGTCGGGTATGCCGACGCCCTGATCGCCAGGGAGACGCCGGAGGGGCTGATGTTGGTCGATGGGCATCTGCGGGCCGAGACGACACCGGACTCCGAGGTTCCGGTGCTGGTGCTGGACATCGATGAGGCGGAAGCCGACCTGATGTTAGCGACCCTTGATCCATTGGCTGCGATGGCGGGCCGGGACGAGGAGCGGCTGACGGAGTTGCTGTCGACGGTATCCTCGGACAACGACACGGTGAACGCTCTCCTCCAGACCCTGGCTAATGGATACGAGCCTCTGACGATATTGCCGCCATCTGACGCGCCAATAGACTCGGACGGCGGTCTGGGGTCGCTCAGTGCCAGGTTCCTGATTCCACCCTTCAGCGTATTAGATGCCCGTCAAGGATACTGGCAAGAGCGGAAACGGTCGTGGCTAGCGTTGGGGATTGAGAGCGAGTTGGGTCGCGGTTCAAGCCCTGGCACGAGTGCCAGGGCTGACGACCCAAGTTATCGCGAAATAGGGAACCGCAAGCCTAACGCCACGCCTGGAGGGTCGCCGATGCCGCTTGACCGAGCCAGTGGACTCTCTGGTACGAGTATCTTCGACCCTGTTCTCTGTGAGATTACTTGTAGTTGGTTCTGCCCACCTGCCGGGTCAATCCTCGACCCGTTCGCGGGCGGCTCCGTTCGAGGAGTCGTCGCGGCGTATCTTGGCAGAGGTTACACCGGGATTGACTTGAGGCCGGAGCAAGTAACAGCCAATGAGGAACAGGCCCAGGCCATCGTCCCGAACAATATGCCCGTCTGGATTGTCGGCGACAGCCGGACAGCCATCCCGGCAGTCGAGTATGATTTTGTATTCTCATGCCCGCCATACTATGACCTTGAGCAGTATTCAGACGATGACGCCGACTTGAGCAACGCCGCCGAGTATGATTCGTTCATCCTCGCGTATCGGCAGATCATTCAGACAAGCGTTGACCGCCTTCGACCGGATAGCTTCGCCTGTTTCGTGGTCGGTGACATTCGCGACAGCCACGGCATATATCGTAATTTTGTGGGCGACACCGTCGACGCCTTCCAGGATGCCGGAGCGGGTCTATATAACGAAGCGATACTGGTCACAGCGGTCGGGAGCCTACCGATTCGGGTTGGCCGAGGATTTGAGTCAGGGCGCAAGTTGGGCAAGACGCATCAGAACGTCCTGATATTTTATAAAGGGGAGCCTGGCCGCATACGAGAGCGGCTAGGTGAGGTCGATATATCAGCAGCCCTGGCACCGTTTGACGAGGAGGAGGTCTGATGGCGAAGCGCAAGCAGCCGGGACTCTACCCGACGCCGCAGAAGCGGGCCGAGTGGGAGCTTCGCCGGTATCAGATGCTGGAGCTTTACAAAGGGGGCGCGACCGAGAAGCAGATCGGCGAGACCCTGGGCGTCGACAAGTCGCAGGTTCACCGGTCGATCAAGCGCGTCCTCAACGACCTCGCGGAGAAGTACAGCGGCATAGCCGACCAGATGCGCGGCCTACAGATGGAGCGGTACACGACCCTCCTGTCGCGGTGGTGGCCCCAGGCTCTCGCCGGTGACGAGGCCGCGACGAACATGGTGCTGAAGATCATGCACCGGATCAGCGAGATCAACGGCGTGATACCGAAGGAACCGCTCATCACCATCGACCAACGGGCGATCCACCTGACCCAGGGCGAGGTCACATTCTCAATCGAGGCAGCAAGTGGCAACTACCTCAACGGCAACGGCCCCGACGGTACAGTACCGGAGACCCAGCCTCTACCCGAAGCAACAGGCGGCGATCTTCTCGGCTGACCGCTACGGGATCATCGAGGGCAGTACGAAGTGCGGCAAGACGGTCGCCTGTATCGCGTGGATTCTGGAGCAGGCGATGGGCGGGCTGCGGGGTCAGGCGTTCTGGTGGATATCCCCGGTCTATCCGCAGGCCAAGGTCGCCTATCGGCGGCTCAAACGCGGCCTGCCGGAGACCCTGTACACGGCCAACGAATCCGAGCTTACGATCACCCTGGTGAACGGGGCGATCATCTCGTTCCGGTCTGCGGAGAAGCCCGACAACCTCTACGGCGAGGACGTCTATGCCGCCGTGCTGGACGAGGCGACGCGGATGCGGGAGGAGGCATGGCACGCGATCCGGTCGACCCTGACGGCGACCCGTGGCCCGGTGCGGATCATCGGCAACGTCAAGGGCAGGAGGAACTGGGCGTATGCCCTGGCGCGTCGGGCCGAGGGAGGGGAGCCTGAGTGGACGTATGCCAAGCTCACGGCCTCGGACGCCGTCGAGGCGGGGATCATAGCGTCGGAGGAGATCGCCCAGGCCCAGCGGCAACTACCTGAGAACGTGTTCCGCGAGTTGTACTATGCCGAGCCGTCAGACGACGGCGGGAACCCGTTTGGTCAGGAGGCCATCCGGGCCTGCATCGGGGACGTCTCCGGGGCTCCTCCGGTGGTCTACGGGGTCGACCTCGCCAAGTCTGTCGACTGGACGGTCGTGGTCGGCCTCGACGATACCGGGGCCGTCTGCCGGTTCGATCGGTATCAGTGGCCCTGGGAGGAGACCGTGCGACGGTTGGCCCAGGAGATCGGCACGACGCCCGCCATCGTGGACTCCACCGGGGTCGGCGATCCTATCGTCGAGCGGCTCCAGCGGGAACTGTCGAACGTCGAGGGCTACAACTTCTCCTCGTCGTCGAAGCAGAAGCTCATGGAGGGCTTGGCATTGGCGATTCAGCATGGCGAGGTGCGGTATCCTCAGGGCGTGATCGTCTCCGAGCTTGACGTCTTCGCGTACGAGTACACCAGGACGGGCGTCAGGTACTCCGCACCAGACGGGATGCACGACGACTGCGTGATGGCTCTGGCCCTGGCGGTATATGGTCGTACAGGCGCGCCGGGAGTGGGGGTGTGGTAGATAGCACCTGTACCGCAACCAATGCCCTATATGGACGATCCGTTAACGGATACGTCGGGGCATGACGGAGGAGTGCAAGGAACTACGGTGCCAGGGCTGCGGGAAGCTCCTCGCGGAGAAGGCCGCGTCCGGCACGGTGATCGTATGCAGCCGGTGCAAGGTTCGCAACGAGGCAGATTGATGAGACCATATTACGAGGACGATGCCGTCACCATCTACCACGGGGATTGCCGGGAAATATTACCGACGCTGGGGCCGGTGGACTTGGTGTTGACCGACCCGCCTTATGGAGTCGGGAAAGCCGAGTGGGACAATGCCTCATGGGATTGGCTTCCAATGGCGGCCAGGGCTTCGCAGGTAATGGGTATTATGCCGGGGATTGCGAACTTGTTGACGCTGCCTTTTGAAGTTGAGGGTCTGTTTTACCGATGGATGCTTTCGGTACGTATCATAAACAACACGACCCGTGGCGTCATGGGCTTCGGCAACTGGATAGCCTGTGCGGTCTACAGTCGAGAAGGCGTCAGCGTATATGACCAGGCACAGGACGCGACGGAGGTATCCATAAATGGACAAATGCCTGACCATCCCTCACCGAAACCGTATGATGCGATGCGGTGGCTCGTGTCCAGGCTCCCTGGAGAAGTAGTCCTCGACCCGTTCATGGGCAGCGGGACGACGCTTCGGGCCGCCAAAGACCTGGGGCGCAAGGCTATCGGCATCGAGATTGAGGAACGCTACTGCGAGATCGCGGCCCAGAGGATGTCGCAATCGGTGCTGGCGTTTGACGCGATATAACCGGGCGTGGTATCGTCCGTAACAGTGGCCCGATCCGGCGCAGTGTCCGAGGCGCAAGCCCGAACGCCGGTGGAGGTCACTATTGGCGTTTTGGGACACTCTGCTCCGCAAGCAGCAGCAGGAACTCTCGACCACCGTCCCGCTCAACCTCGACGTCGGGCAGGCGTCATACCCTGACGTCAACTATCAGAACTTCGCCTCCGAGGGTTACGGCCAGAACGAGATCGTCCACGCCTGCATCCGCGAGCTAGCCACCTCTGCGGCCTCGCCCCGGTATTACGTCCAGGCTCCATCGACTGAAGGCGGTAGCGTCGAGGTCGAGACCGGCCTGCTCTACGATCTGACCACCAAGCCGAACCCATACTCCGACTGGTACTCGTTCATCGAACGGCTGGTCACGTTTCTGATGGTCGCGGGCAATGCCTACGTCATCAAGGAGCGGGGCAGGAACGACCAGGTCTCGGCGATGTATCTGCTACGTCCCGACCGGGTCACCATCGTCGCCGGGGACTATGGCGCGAGTAGCTACATCTATACCGTCGGCGGCATCGAGTACGGGGTGGCTGCACGGGACATGTGCCACCTCGCCCTACCGAATCCCGCCGGGGACATCTACGGCCTCTCGCCTCTCCAGGTCGCGGCCCGCACGGTCAACCTCGACCTGAACATGACGGACTTCGCGAAGGTCTATTTCGCCAACGCGGGCGTCCCGTCCGGTCTGCTCAAGGTCAAGCGTCGCCTGACCTCCCAGGAGGAAGCGTCAACGATCCGGTCGCGGTGGCGGTCTCAGTTCGGCGGGGTCAACAACTTCCACCGGATCGCGATCCTCGACGACGACGCCGAGTATCAGCCGATGAGCAACAGCCCGAAGGACATGTCGCTCGACGGGCTGCACAACCTGACCGAGTCCCGCATCTGTGCGGTCTTTGGCGTCCCGCCGATCCTCGTCGGTGCCAACGTCGGCCTTCAGCGGTCGACCTTCTCCAACTACCGGGAAGCGCGTCTGGCGTTCCATTCCGAGACCCTGGAGCCGATGGTTGCCCGCATCCTCCGGTACTTCAACGCGAACCTGTCCGACGAGTACAGCACCAACGAGACCCTGACGGTGGACTGGGCCGCGATGCGGGGCGTCCTGGATGATCAGGCCGCAACGACAACCCGCCTGACGGGCCTGTTCGCGGGCGGCATCCTTACCCTCAACGAGACGCGGGAGGCTCTGGGGTTCGACGCGGTCTCGGACGGTGCGCTCCGGCGTATCCCATCTTCGATCTTCGAGGTCGCCGAGGGTCAGGCCGCTCCGGTCGCAGTCGATGCCGCTCCGGTCGAGCAGGCCCACCCAGTCCTCGCCCAGATCAAGGCTCCGCGGGTCGCTCCTCGCGGGCAGATGCTCCGGCGTCGGATGATCGAGGAGCGGGAGGAGGAGACCGATGATCTGGCGGCAAAGGTCTTGCGGCATTTCCGCGGCATCAGGAACCGGGTCGACGGCATCCTGGGCCGCCACATGGAGCGGCAGACCGCCCAGACAAAGGACTATCCGTTCGGCGTCACCGACATGCTCCCGCCAATCGAGACCGGGAATATGGAGAAGATTCTGGAGGCCGCGTATCGTCGGGTCTCCAAGCGCACGTTCGGCACGATCAACGACGTGGGCGTCGCCGGGACTCTCGACTGGTCGGACAAGCTCCCGACGGTGCAGCGGGTACTAACCCAGGCTCCGACGCGGGCCGCGATGATCCACCGAACGACCTCCAAGGCCATCGGCAAGGCGGTCGGCATCGGACTGGAGCGGGGTTACTCCATCGAGCAACTGGCGCGGGGCGTACCGGACGACAAATTCCCCGGCATACGCTCGATTCTGGGGGAGACCGAGAACCGGTCAAGGCTGATAGCCCGCACCGAGATAATGAGGAGCCAGAACCAGACCACAGTCGGATTCTATAAAGAGCAGGGCTTCGCGTATGTCCAGGCCGACGACGTAGACGGCGATCCCGACGACAACTATATCGACCCCGGCGACCCCTACGGTCGGACGTGTGCGGAGCGGCACGGTCAGGTCTACACCCTGGAGGACTCCCAGAACATCGACGACCACCCGAACGGGACGCTCAATTGGGTTCCGATGCCGAGGGGCTATAAGCCCGAATCGGAGCCGGGTGGAGTATCCACCGATGTTCCCAGAACGCCCGATCGTTCAGACCCTCAAATTAGTGGGTTCGATCCTTCACAATGGGCTGGCCCGACCGTCAAGACAGGTAAAAATGTCAATCCCGCTGCCGCGGAAGGTGCAAACGCGCATATTCGACAAACGGTAATGAGTATGAAGGGCAACACAGGAGAATATATTGCGAAGCTCTATGAATCGAATGCGACGGCTGTTCCTCAGATATTAAGTAAAAAATCTAGAAGTTTCATAGGTCGCGATCCTGCAACCGGGCAACGTATGCAAGCGGGCGGGGTTTATCATACAGGCAAAGATACCGTGAAGATCGCAGCGGGTAATATTGAACACTCCATTACGCACGAAATGGGGCATCAGATAGCATCGCAAAAGCATCTATCGAAGATACTGGGAAGCAAAGAACGAGCCATTAAATTCAATAAGGAAATAGACGAGGCATTCAAAACCGCAAAAGTTCGACAGAAACGATGGTTGGCAGACCCAGACGCGCCCGGTGGATACCCCGTTGTTTCCGATTACGGCATGAAAGCCGTGGACGAATATATTGCAGAGGGTTTCAAGTATGCAGTACAGAACCCCGAAAGGCTGGCAAGGGTCGATCCTGACTTATCCAAAATAATGCACAGATATGTTGTCGGTAGCAAACGCATATCAGTTGGCGATGTTCCAGGGTTCGACCCAGTGGTATATACACAACGATTGCGAGAAGCTAGCCAAGCTCATGCCCAACGATTGCGAGAAGCTAGGGGGCAGCAATGAAATTTTACGTTCTGCGAATGAGTAAGGGCGGTAGGCCATCGAAGCGGATCGGAACGTTACAGTGGACGTCCGACGAATGGGATTATAAAACCGAAGACAGTGAACTTGCGATTTTGCTAGATGAAGTTAAAACAACGGGAACGGTTTTTGTCGAAAGTTCGTTTGAGGAGGACGGTCAGATTTTTGAGTTTGTCGAGGAGAAAACCGACGCCACGGCATCCAATTTTTTGAGTGGGCTAGAAACATTACTGGAACGGCAATCAGAAAATCAGGCGATATGGATTGATACGAGCGAGAATCTGGAGGCAATATGATCCACAAGACCATGATCGCCAGCGCGAAGGCCGTCGACGAGGCCGAGGGGATCGTCGAGGCGTACACGAATACGATGGGCGTGGTCGATGCGGACGGCGACATCGTGGAGCCGACGGCCTTCAATTCCTCCATCGCGGACAACCTCCCGATTCCGGTGCTGTCGGGTCACGATCAGGGGAAGCTGGTCGGGAAGGTCATATTCGCCCAGCCCCGGCATATCACTGGCGACGAGTACCGGTTGTTCACCCGGATGCAGATGAACATGGAGACCGAGGCGGGCCGGGACGCCTTCAGCAACGTCGCCGGGGATTACGTTCGCGAGTGGTCTATCGGGTTTAACATCCCGAGAGAGTCCGATGTCGAACAGGAGGGTAGCGACGTCTCGACCGTGATCCGGCGCATCGGGAACCTTGACTGGGTCGAGGTCTCGTCGGTGATTCGTGGATCGTCTCCATCGACCGTGACAGTCGCGGCCAAGTCCTCCCTGGTAAAGGACGGCGACATCGTGGACGGGTTCCACCGTTGGGCGGAGGAGGAGAAGGGCGCGATCCCGTCCCACCTGACGGCATGGGTCGAGGACGCCTGGGACGGCGGGCTGATGCGGGGCCGGATCAAGGGCGGGGCGGCGATCCTCCGAGCGGCTCACGCCTGGGTCGATCCAGAGGGCGACCCCGAACTCAAGTCGAGCTACAAATATCTACACCACCATATCGGGCGCAATGGTAAGGGCGGAGCGGCTAACGTCCGGGCTATCACGACCGCCCTGGCGAACCTCAACGCCCGCAGGACGTCGATACCGGAGAACGACCGGCGCGGGGTCTACAACCACCTCGCACGGCATCTCCGAGAGGCGGGCCGCAAGCCCTCCGAGCTACGGTCTGCGGAGCCTCCCGACCACTCCAAGCCCTTCCCGAACTTCCACGCCTGCCGGATACGGGAGCCGGACGAGTTCGACCGGTTCCGCACCGCAGACGAGACCATCGACGACAAGCCGGTCGTGGTGCTGTATGGCCGAGAGGTAGAGACCGAGGACTGGGATATCGCGTCCTATCATCTACCGGTCGACGATTGGACGGAGGCCGAAGCCCGTGCGTTCTGCGAGGAACACGACGGGATTAAATTTGAGCCAGCAACAGGCGAGGACGACGACGCACCGGCAGACGACGACGCAACGGACGAAGCCGCCTCCAGCACGGCCCCAGAGGCCGCCCTGGACACGGCAGAGCGGACGTTACGCCTCCAGCGGATCAAGCTCGCCCTGCATGGAATACACAACACACAGGAGCAATGAATTGAACACGCATAACATGAGGAAAGAGGCCAACGCCCTCCTCGGTCAGGCTGAGGCATCACTGAAAGACGGTGAAGTCGAGCAGTTTGAGAGGATGATCGCGGACGCTACGACCAAGATGGCAGAGGCCGACAAGATAGATCAGGCAGCGTCCCAGTTGAAGGTTTTGCAGGGCGAGTTCAGCCGCCCGACCAATAGCGTACCGATAGCGGACAAGGACGTCGCGGCATACGACGCGAACGATACGGGCGCGATCAACAAGGCGTCCTACAAGCCCTCCGCATGGGTCAAGGGACTCCCGGCGATGGCGCAGCCGCTATGGGTGCAGGAGCAGATGGGCCACACCCAGAAGGAGGAGGCCCGGTTCCAGACCGACACCTTCGTGAAGTGGCTCCGCAGCCCGTCCGACGACGTGTTCTGGAAGACCGCATCGGCAGACGAAGTGAAAGCCATGCAGGAGGAGACGGATGCCGAAGGTGGCTTCTTTGTTCCAGAGCAGTTCATCAGCCAGACGATTCACGATCCAGGGGTTCCGGGTTCGCAGCTTCGGCCGCTCTGCACCGTGATCCGCGTCTCGTCTAAAGACGGCTACGTGCCGACGATGGGATCGGCATCCTGGGCAGCGATCGCCGAGGAAGCCGCGTTCAGTGACCAGACGCCCACGGTCGGTCAGGTATCGTTCTCGCTGGAGAAATCCGGCGGTCTGATCAAGACGACTCGTGAGTTGCTGGAGGACTCCGCGGTGAATCTCCCGGCGTTGCTGACGCAGATATTCCAAGAGGCTGCGGGCAGGTTTGAGGATACCGGGATTATCAGCGGAAACGACAGCACTCAGTATGCGGGGATCATGTCCGATGCCAGCGTGGCGTTCTACACGATGGCAAACGCGACGAGCGTAGTCGGGGCTGACTTGATCGGGACGTACTACGCCCTCGAAGCGCAGCACCGGGCGAACGCGACGTGGGTCATGAAGTCCACGATAGCTGCGCTCATCAACTCGATTGCTATCACCGCCGCTGGCGTTCACAGCATCCCAAGCCTGACCGCTGCACCAGCGGACTTCATCTTGGGCAAGAAGAACCAGTTGGTTGATGCGACGAGTGGCCTGGGCGGTAACATCACGTCCACTGAGAAGATCGCGATCTTCGGCGACTTCCGGCAGTACTACATCTTCGACAGGGTCGGCTTCACGATTCGGAGGAATGACAGCCTGTACATGGGCAACGACCAAGTCGGGTTCTTCGCCTCACGGCGAGGCGACGGTCAGGTCGGACTGGCGGCAGCGTTCAAGATTCCACGCGCCGCATAACGTAGCGGTAACAAGTAGGGCGCGGGGCTTCGGCCTCGCGCCCTGGTCGGGAGGCGATTTATGCCCAAGGCAAAAAGCCTGGTCAATGTGACGTTCGGGGCCACCGGGGAGGTCTACGAGATGGGGCAGACTTACGATGTCCCGGCAGAGATTCTCAAGAAGTACCCTGATTACTTCAAGGTCTCCAAGGCGGCAGCAAACAAGCAGGCCGCGACCGAGGAGAATAAGTAGTGGCGACCCGCCACACCTACGCGACCGCTGACGACCTGCGCGATTACCTCGCTGGGACGAGCTACTCGTCCGGCTGGACGTCTGACGCGGGTTCTATCCGGCGCATCCTGGAGGCGGCGAGCCGGAGGATCGACGATTACTGCGGCGGCGGTACGTTCGGGCCGTTGACCGAGACCCGGCACTACGACATCGGCTCCGGCAGCCTGCGGAACTCTCCGCAGTATCAGGCCGTGGCGATAACGGATGCCATCAAGACCTCGATGTCGACTCCCGGCGTCGTGCCGCTGGACGGTTGGATCGTCAGCCCGACCACGGTGACGGCCTACGGTGGAACAGACCGGGCAACCTCGGAGACCCTGACCGAGGGCTACAACGCGGACTACTGGCTGATGCCGTACAACTCCGCGCCGAAGACGATCCTGAAATTAAACGAGGACACGACCAAGGGCTTCGACGCAGGCCAGCAGACCCTCTCGATCCTCGGCTCCTGGGGCTATACCGCTGACACGGTCAGTGTCACTACCTCCGACCTGATAGGGTCAACAACAGCGACGTCCGTGTCGGTAACGTCTGCGACTGATCTCGGCCCCGCGCAGACGATCCTCATCGACTCGGAGCAGCTATACGTCACGGCGATCTCTGGCAATACCCTGACCGTGGAGCGAGGCGTCAATGGATCGACCGCGGATTCCCATAGCGGCGGTGCATCGCTTTACCGGTACGACTATCCTGAGCTAGTCGTCCAGGCGGCTCTCGATCTGAGCAAGATCGTATTCAGAGATCGCGACCTGGGAGCCGCCACGACTATCGGCTCCGGCGATGCCGCGATCAGCGGTGCAGCCGGGGAGATCAACTCGATCCTGATGACCCTCGACCAGTACCGGGTCACCGGCACGTCCAATGGGGTGTTCTTCTAATGCCGCCCACTCCGACGACCTCGTTCAAACTCAAGGGGCCGATGTTTGAGAAGCCGACCCAGATCAGTCTCGGATTCGCGGAGGCGGTCAACCGTGGGCTGTTAGACCTCGCGACCATCGAGGGGTCGAACAAGGTCAAGGAGCAACTATATCCCGGCCACGGTCGCATCACCGGAAACCTCCGCAATCATATTGGAGCGTCTATCGTCCGTGACTACGTCTCCCAGGTCGACGCGGGAGAGGCACGGTATGGGGCTAACCTCATATATTCAAACTGGGTCGAGGGGATCAGCAGCCGGAACCAAGCCTCGGTCTTCAGGGGCTACGGGGTGTTCCAGAACGCCTACGACCACATCCAAAATAATCCGAAGCTGTACGAGGAGTACATCGGGGACGCCCTGATCGAGGCGTTCGATTGAGCCGGTCGGGGGCATTGGCCCAGATCGACACGCTCCTCGCGGCGATATCCGACCCGGCCTTTGTCGCGGTGTATCGCGGGGAGCCGCTGGCGATCGCAGGGACGCCGGTGTTGGCGTTCTGGCTGACCGGTCGCCGGAGCGACTTCGAGACCCTGGGCGACATCGGATCGGTCGTGACGGTGACGATACGAGCATATTTTCGGATGCAGGATTCGGCAGATGTTCGCGAGAGTATCGAGGAGGAGGTCTGGGATGCGATGTACCAGATCGACAGCCAGCTCCGGTCGGACGCCGACCTGGGCGGTAACGTCACCGACTCCTCGGTCGGGGCCGCGTCGGTCGGATATCAGAATATGAGCGGCGGGGTGTTCCGCACGGTGTCCGTCCCATACGAGATGGAACTTTATGGCGAGGTCACCATCACGCCGTAGTGGCCCCAGGATGGCCGGAGAGCGATTTAATCACGGAGGACGTAGATGGCTAAGACTAACGGGCTGAACGTCCGGCTTTACGTCGAGGGATACGACCTGTCGGGCGATGCGAATGCCCTGAGCGGCCTGGGCTATACGTCCGAACTCCTCGACGTGACGACGCTCGACGTATCGGCGAAGAAGCGGATCATCGGGATCGTCGACGGGGAGATCAGCGTCGATGCGTTCTTCGACCCGGCGTCCTCCAAACAGCACGCGGTCTGGACATCGAACAGCGGCAAACAGCCGACAGCCGACCAGGAGGTTCTCGTTCCGATGGGCTCGGCGGTCGGTGATCCCTGCGTCGGGCTGGTGTCTAAACAGGGGACAATGACCACGACCCGCGCTCCGGGGTCGGCCATAGCAGCGAACGCAACCTATACGACCTCAAACGGATCAGGGCTAGAGTTTGGCGTCATGCTGACCGCCCATGATGACACCCATGCATCGGCAGGGTCTGGCACCGTGCTTGACGGCGGTGCCGCGACGTCGAACGGCGGTGCAGGCTATCTGCAACTGCTAAGCCTCGACTCGGGAAGCGTCACGGTGCAAATCCAGGAATGTGCGACCGAAGGCGGCTCATACGTGAACATAGTTACGTTCTCGACTGTGGCGGCGGCTGCGGCCCCGACATCGGAGAGGCTGACGATGGAAGGCACGGTTAAACGGTATTTGAAAGTGACAACGACAGGGACGTTCAGCAACGCGAAAATTGCAGTGGGATTCACGCGATTATAGGAGGTCGAAATCGTGGCAAAACAGACAGGACTCGGCGACTACGTGGCAGTGGACGACTCCGGCGGGACGGTCAGAGATATCAGCAATGACATCGGAGACTACGGGATAAATATCGCGCAGGAGTTGGTCGAGACCACCGGCCTCGACAAGTCGGCGCGGGAGCGGATCACCGGCATGAGCGACGGCGACGTGAGCTTGAACGGGACATTCAACGCGGCGAGCAACAAGTCGCACGATGTCTTCAAGACTCGTACCGGGACTCGGACGTTCGACCTGCGAGTTGGCGGGAACACATCTTCCAATCCGAAACTCGCGATGGAGATGCAGGTGGCGAGCTACGCGATCACGCGGGGATCAGACGGGGCGTTGACGTGGTCGGCGACTCTGAACTTGTCAGATGGCACCGTCCCGACCTGGAGTACCGTGGCCTGATGGTCATCAGCACCAATGGGGTTAAGCCCTTCGTCATTCAAAGGCGGCGGGCTGTCCTCGTGTTTTCCGAGCCGGAGTATGAGGGCATCCGCATCGAGGCCCGGCTTGATGTCGATCTGCGGACGTTCCTCGACCTCCAACAACTCGCGGGCGCATCGGATAATAATCCCGAAGGTCTGCGGGCCGCGTTTACAATGTTCGGCGACCAGATTCTCGACTCCTGGAATCTCCAGGATGAGGACGGCACGGTGCTGTCGGCAGACGCAGAAGGATTCCTGTCCCTGCCGCCCGCTCTCGGCACCGCGATCCTCGGAGCCTGGAGCGAGGCCGCGACAACGGCGGGGGAAGCCTCAGCCTCGGCATAGCCCGCTGGAAGGCTGTCCGAGGCGGTACGTATCAGGACGGGCGGCCAATCATCAAGCCGACCGAGCTAGAATTGGCCGAGATTGTGGACGGCATCTGTCAGCGGTATAGCTGTCTGCCGTCCCAGCTATTGGCCGAGGATGTTGGGATACTGCGGATGCTGGCAATCGTTTCAGAGGGCAAGGTAGAGGATAAGTCGAGTGGCTAACACCGTCACGATAATGGTCGACGCCGACACAAAAACGGCAGAGAAGAACATCAAGGGCATGGGGACGAAGTTCCGGTCTGCCATGAAGGGCGTCGCCGTGGCGGCTGGCGCAACGACGGTGGCGGCTGGAGCGGCGGCGAAACTCGGCCAGGAGTATCAGGAGGCGACGAACACCATCGCCGCTGGCACCGGGGCGTCTGGGGAGCAACTTGAAGGGCTGACCCAGGGCTTCAAGGACGTTTGGGGAACCGTCCCACAGGACGCGGCAACGGTTGCGTCGGCGATTGCTGACGTAAATACCGAGATGGGCTTGGAGGGCGCAGCCCTGGAGGATACGACGAAGGCGTTCCTCGACATCTCGCGGGCGATGGGCGAGGAAGCAGCCCCGATGATCAAACAGGTCGCCGACGCCATGATCGCCTTTGACACTCCGGCGTCAGATACTCGTGCCGTGCTGGACAAATTAACGACCGCCTCTCAGAACGCGGGCGTCCCGATGACTGACCTGGCTAAGAAGATGGTCGACTTTGGCCCTCAACTCAACGAACTCGGCCTCCCAATGGATGATGCCATCGCGCTGATCGCGAATATGGAGGCCGCAGGGATTGACGCGGGCAAAATGATGCCAGGGTTGAACAAAGCGATCAAGACGTTAGCAGAAGAAGGTGTCACCGATATTGCTGGCGGCCTCGCGGATATGATCGACGGCATCCAAAACGCCGCAACCGACAGCGAAGCTCTCGGTCTGGCGACAGATGCCTTCGGGGCCGGGGCGGGCGTTCGTTTCAAGGACGCCATCGGCAAGGGCGTATTCAGCCTGGAGGACATGCTGGCAGCGATGGGCGACTCCGAGGGTAAAGTCGCCGACCTCGGAGCGACCACCCTGACAATGTCGGACAAGATGAACACGATGAAGAACCGGGTCAAGGGGGCTCTGACTCCCATCGGGAACTTCGCCACGGCCCTCGGCCCGATGGTGATTATGATCCCGGCCCTGACGACCGGCATCTCCGCGATGGCAGGGTCTCAGACGATAGCAACGGCGGCGACCTGGCTCCAGACGACGGCGATGGCGGCTCTGAACGTCGCGATGGGGCCGATTGGGCTAATCATCCTCGCCATCGTTGCGGCAGTCATAGCGGCGATTGTGATCTTCAAAAACTGGGACAAGATTGTCCTCGTATTGAAGAAGACCTGGGATACAGTCTGGAACGCGATCAAATCCGTATTCGACACAGTTATGGGCAAGCTGTCGGCTGTGTTTAATAGCAAGCTGGGCTGGCTCCTCCCAGGCGGTGCGCTAATCAAGGCGTTGTTTTTCCTACGCGATAACTGGAAGACGATCTGGGACGGTATGAAGGGTGTTGTCAAGGCTATCGCGAACCCGATAATCGGCATAATCAACACTGTAATCGGCGCAGTCAATTCTCTCTTTGACGCCTTGAAGAAGGTGCAGTTTGGATGGGAAGAAAAGAAAAAGCTGGGCATCACCGTCCTCCCGGCCTTCCAGTTTGCACCGTTCAAGAATATGCCGACTATTCCGAAGATTCCAACGCTGGCGGCAGGCGGGATCGTAACGTCGCCAACACTGGCGATGATTGGGGAGCGCGGGCCGGAGGCGGTCGTGCCTCTGGGGCGTGGAGGAGCGGGCGGGATCACGATCAACATCCTCGGCCCTACGTATGGATTCGACGATTTTGAGGAGCGGGTCACCGAGGCGATCCAGGACGGCGTTCGCCGGGGCGGGTTCGGCGGCATCCTAGCAACGGCATGAGGTAGGACATGGCAAACGAACTCAAGCACGGCTCCGTCGGGACAGAGCTAACGCAGGCCGAATGGGAAGCGGTGGGAGCGCATGTGATCGACTCCCAGGCCGAGGGCGATATCGTATATGCATCGTCTTCATCCCAGTTATCCCGGCTCGGCAAAGGGGCCGACAATACCGTCCTCCATCTCGCGTCAGGTGTTCCGGCATGGACAGCTACACCGACGCTGACAGGTCTGACGGTGAGCGGGGCTCTGACCCTCTCGGGCGACGACGTACTCCACACCGTCGGGGCTGATGCGGACGGCGTCCTCGTCCTGCGATCAGAATCCCTTAACGCGGACACTACCCTGGCGGGGGTCATTGTTGGCACAGCCAAGACGTACCTAACCAGGGCTAATACGTTGATGATCAGTAACGTCGCGGACGCTGGCGGCAATATCCACATCCTCGCCACTGACTATGCAAACAACACATTCTCGGTACTGTGGGGGGACGGATCAGGCTCCACATGGATCAACGCGCTCGGTGGCCAGACGCTTCGCCTCACCGTAGGTACGGCGGAAGAATACGTTTTCAGCACGACTGCCGTAGATTTTCGCAGCAACCACCTCGATAATGCTGGGTATCTGGTGCTGAATGCGGTGACGTTGCCCGCAGGCTCGGAAGCTTATCTGGGCAATGATAATGCGGGCGATCTCACCCTCAATGCCCTCACAGGCAAGACCATCAACCTCGCTGTCAACGGCTCTGACGAATATGGCTTCAGCGCGACAGCGGCGGCGTTCGGGGCCAACGACCTCACCATGACGGGCGACATCGCTGCGACTGGAGCCAGGGTTAGCCACATATATACTACTAACCAGACCACCACGAACGCCGAGACAGTGGACTCCTGGAGCAAGGTCAAGGACTACGTTGAGAAATATGCCGGGCTTGCTCTTGACGTGGTTATGGGGATGGATGTGGTCATGTTCACTCATGAGGCTGACCGCGACCCGTCCAGGCGCGTCAAGCTGGGCGTCGATGCTGAGTCCATCAGAGAGCCATTGGCGACGCCGATGGGTGATTATGGCGATGGTGTCGGGATTGGCCCAAGAGTTGACATGGGGGCTTTGGCCGCTCTAAACACCAGGGCCATCCAGGAGCTGGCGGACAGGGTGATAAAGCTAGAAGCGGTGGAGGCTTAAATGGATATCGAAGCGGTGATCGACGCCTTGAGGATACCGAGGGCTGCACTCGACGACGCGCTCACAGCGGTGCACCTGTACGTGCAGGAGGTCAGAGCGGGACGATGGGAGTCTGAATCCGTCCGCAGCCGGGAGCGGCAGCAGATCGTTGACCTGGCCGAAGCGGCACAGGTCGATCTCTCGTCCTGGGATGGCTCGGTCTAATGGCTAGAAATGACGGGATCACAGACGCCGACCTCCAGTTGCTGATCGCGCAGAATCCTCTAGCCGCCGAGCAATTGAGGCGAATCATCGCCGAGCGGCTGCGTGGGGAGTTGCAGGCCGAACTCGACGCGCTCAAGTCCTCGGTGAACGGGGTAGATGCCGAGGCTGTGGCAGT
>Ga0208553_1000273_pt1 | contig 19513 bp, 25 predicted proteins | sample 6_EtaG_FD_184079 | JGI IMG/M metagenome (GOLD analysis project Ga0208553, IMG submission 184079) | Marine viral communities from the Subarctic Pacific Ocean - 6_ETSP_OMZ_AT15160 metaG (SPAdes) (version 2) | ecosystem: Environmental > Aquatic > Marine > Oceanic | place: Pacific Ocean | collected...
CAAAGTTAGTGGGGATACTTTCCCCATGTTAATTGGTGGTAGGATTGGTTTTGATGAACCAATGAATCTTATGGATATGGATATATCTTATGATTCTAAAGAATGGTATGATTCACTTGCTTTTGGTGAGAAAGGAATTGTTGATGAAGTTATGGATGACTTAGCTTATGATGAGTATTGTAAGAACAATCCTGATTTTAATGCCGCAGTGAACGGGCATCCGGAGTATATCTAATGGAATATAAAGAAGCATTAGACAATCTAATTGTCGGTATTGGTAATGATTATGATAGATGGAATAATGTTGATTATTGGGATGATGAAGTACTTGATTCTGATAATAAACGGATGAAAGAAATTAAAACAAAAAGTGCTATTAAGTTTAAGGAAGGACTTAAAGTTAAGCCTGGTAGGAAATTCGATAAGATAATGCATGGTACTTCTGTTTGGGGATTTGTTGCCAAAAAGAATGGGGAACACAAAGGTATTCCTTACTTTACTGGTGATGTATTCAAGGCTGCTACTTGGAGAGCACCAGCTAAACACGTCAGAGGTTCTATCTTTTATAATGGTTCTGGTTGGTATTCATGGACAGGTCCTAATTACTTATAATGAATTACGTTAAAAGAAAACAACAATTAGACCACATCTTAAAAGATGAATCCTATTGGGTTAATGATAATGGCTATAAGAGTTTTGTAGCTGATATGCATAATAAGGTTTCAAAGGGATATAGTTTATCAGAGAAACAAGAAACTGCCATAACGAATGCCGTTAAGGCTTATGCTAAATTTTTCTTTAAAAAAAATGATCCTGATAATGAAAAGAAAACGAAAGAATTGATTCAGAAAATACGAATGGTTCAAAAACTATTGTATGAATGTAATTACGAAAGAAGTTATGAATATGGTGCTGAAGATTTCTTAAATAGTGTAGAGAAACAAGTTAAAAATCGTGGTACTTTAAGTATCAAACAAAAACAGGCATTAAATAAAATGTATAAAAGATTTAAAAAAAGAATTGAAAAATAATGTTTAAATGGTTATTAAAAAAATATTATAAACATAGTCCAGAATGTAATTGTGGTTGGGCTATGAAACCATTTGGAAAATATACTGATAGATATCAATGGAAATGTATATGGAAAGATTGTGGATGGGAAACATTTGATGATGGAGATGGTAAATTACATTGGTGGAAACGTGGATTTAAATACATCCCATTAAGCAATCGTATTAAATTTAATATTAAATATACTGGAAATAAAACTTTAAATTATTTTAGAAAACTTAAAGATAATAGGAGAATGAATAATGACTAATAAAGAAATATACAATACTCTTGTAGAGATACAAGGTCAGCTAGAGGATGCTTACTACTTGTTACCAGAGTATAATGCTAACTCGGATGGTAAATCATCCCTGGATGGTGCCAGATGTGATGTATCTTACTTACTGGATGAAGTTGAAAGAACTATTCTGGATGAATCATCTACTTTTGGTGGTGATACAGGTGTTGATGCTGATTTTGGAATGAAGTAAATTCATTATAATTGAAAAGACAAACATTATTAAATAAATTAAAATCCTTGAGAACTCGCATTGAAGATTGGTGTGAGAAAAATGGTTATGAAAATATGGGTAATTATGTCGAAAGGAAAAATTCGGATGGTAAAATCGTCTGGAAGCGTAGTGATTGGGAACACGTAGATGCCCTACATGATACGATTCTTAATGACGATACGGTTATTTATACTAAATCAACTTTAAAACAATTGAATGAAATGTGGAAGAAGTATGAACTTGATGAATGGAATTCAGATGGAAGTCCTAAGTGGGATGATGCGAAATAATAAAGCCAATATATATAAGAAATAACCAACGAAAAGACTCTCAAAAAAATTTCAAAGAAGTTCTCTCATATGGAAACCAAATCAATTTACCACATCATCGTAGAAGAATTCATGAAGTTCGGATACTATCGGGCTCAAGAAAAACTCAATAAGTTATATGATGAAGATAAAATATCTTTGGTGCAGAAAGGTAAGATAATGGATAACTTATCTAAGTTACAAATGATGACAACAAAGGAATTAAAGTTTTTTAAAAAACTTAAAAAAAAGACTTGACACGTATTAATATTATGTGTATATTATGGTACAAGATTTGGGTTGATTAGGATATTTAGTTATCACTGCTAGTATCGGTACTGCTGATACTTCTGGCATCAACCCATAGTTTTTTGACAATTTGGAAATAGGAAGCACAAAGACTTGCTATCTTTGTGTGGGATTGACAGAATAAACTCTTTTTTAGAGAAAGGGGTTATTGTTCAGTAAGTTCTTCTTGTGGTGAGATTTTAATAGCTCGAATGTGGGTAGTTAAAACGGAGACATCTGTGAACTGAAAGAAATGTCATAATACTAAGAAAAACAACGATTTTTCTAACTCATTGTAAGAGAGTGGTTTAACAACCGAGATTCTTACCATTGTTGCCTAACAACCCATGATAAAGGGGTAAGGCATAACATCAGAAGTTGTGTTCACTTCAACGGGATTAACCATCTTTCGGAGTAACTTTCGTAACTGAAAGGATGTTAGTATGAGTAGTTTACTTTATCAGACCTTTTGGCATTTGTGAGTAATCGTTAGTCTCACATCCTACCTAAATTCCAAATACTTAAATAGTGGCTTGGATTCTTAGTCCTCATAGATTAACGACTTAAAGATGACGAGTCACTATTTATTAATAACAATTAACAAACGAAAGGGAAATCATATGTTAAACAATAGACAGCACTTCTTGCTAGGGGTAATGTTAACTTCTTTATCTGTTATGTTGTATAAAGAATTTACTTATACATTACCTATAATCAAAACTGAAACCATAGTTCATATGGTTAATGATCCGATAGTCAGAGGTAACTTTGAATTGGAAGCCAATGAGATTAACTCATCTTTGAATAAATCTAAACTTAAACACTTATTGATTTACACTAACGCATTGTGTGATGAATATGGCGTGGATTATGAAATGGTTAAAGCCGTAATACAAACTGAATCAAGTTGGAATCACAAAGTAGTATCCAGTAGTGGTGCTATTGGATTAATGCAAGTATTACCTGAAACTGCTATGTCAGAATTCAATACTCGTAAAAATGATTTATTTGATCCTTATATTAACGTAACGGTTGGTGTTAAATACTTATCTCATTTGAATAATCACTTTGATGATATGGATGCTACACTTACGGCTTATAGTCACGGCCCTACTGTTACTAGAAAATATAGTCCAACATACATCAAGAATAACTTTTATGTAAAACGAGTGTATAAGAATTTGTAATGGATTATTTATTAATAGTTTTAATGGCAGTAATTATTCCTATTATATTTGGGATAATGCATACATTAGCAAGTGTATATTTAGTTTACAGTAAAGGAAACTCAATTGCATTAGGTTGGAATATGTTAGGTTTTTTAACTAAGACAATCTTTATGTTGTTTATGACTTATATGGGAATATCAATATTGGGGTTTGATTTTAGAATCTATGTTCCAGTACTTACATTCGTTTGGTTTATGACACATATTGGTGAAGCATTTTATGTTAATCATCATATGAATGAAAACATAAATGAAACATTAAAAAGTATACTCAATGCCGTTAAGTAGATTTGGTAGAAGAAAAAAACATACCTTTGGTAAACAAAAGGAAGAATGGGATGGCGACTTTCGTAAACCACCAAAGCCTGATTCATATTATGTTCAAGAGAAAGGAATATGTCGTTGGTGTGGCAAAAAGATTATAGAGAATAAAATACACAATACTCGTAAGTCTTGGCATCAAGATTGTGCCACAGACTATATGATAATCCACCACCCCACAGAAGCAAGAAAACATATATGGAAACGAGACAAAGGAAAATGTAATGATTGTGGTAAACAATGTACACGGCGTACTTGGGACTTAGACCACGTTAAACCCCTGATGGAACAACGGGGAATTAAAGCCAATAAGTTAGATTGGTCATACTATGGATTAAATAATATGCAAACCTTATGTCGCCCTTGTCATAAGAATAAAACTAAACAAGATAGGAGAAATAATGTTCAGTAGTTTTTCTAAAAATTATCAAAGACGAGTTGATGATGGAGAATCAGCAGCCGTAGTTATAGCAGATGAATATGACATCGGTATAAAAGCTGGAGCTACTTTGTTAGGTGGTAAATTTCTTTTTGGTAAGAAACCATTACTTGAAAAGGCTTTAGCTAAGAGTTTAGATTCTATGGGAGCTGTACCATTACCAGCTGCTTTGACACAAGGTATAATAGCATATTGGACAGGTGGCGTATATACAAATGGAGCAGTAGTTAGTGCACCTGGTGTACCACCACCAATGGTTATACCAACATCAAGTCCAGTTGCTGGATTTTTACCTGTATTTACAGGTCATTTACCTACAATTGTAGCAGCTATTCCAGGTGCACCACCTATACCAGATATTGGTTATATTGCAGGATAATGAAAATAATGCTTGACTTTAATGTAATTTATGTGTATATTACATCGGATAAACAAATAGGTTATCGTTCTCTAAAGAATTGAATCTCATTTTAAGAGGTTCTATATGGGGCATAGTTCTTTCTTCCTTTCTTCTATGCCCCTAAAAATTAAAACATAAGAGGTTAATAATGAAAAAGAAAATAGATATGGCACAATTTATGAAAGATTGTATGCTAACTAATAATGATAAAAAACAAATGAGATCACTTGATAATAAAACAATGAAAACTGATCCTAATTACCAAAGAAATAAACGAGTTAATCTTGAGTATTATGCTGAAGATGAACTTGAAGATATTGGCGTGGATGATTATTCCGATTGTGATGGTCGTGAAGAATTAGAAACACTTGGTGATGCTGGAATGGATATATATCAATAACACTTAAACTCTAAACGATTTTTATTAATATGGTACTATTTATGGATACATATGGAAATAACAGAAAAGAAAATCGTAAACGTTTTAACCAATATCATGACTAGATTAGATGATTTGGAATTTGCACAACACCAACATAAAGAAATGTTCTATAAAGTCAAAAAAAGATTATTAGAATTAAATGATAATCTAAATGATATATTAGATGTTATTGAAGGTGTGGATATGGAAATGATTGATGAAGTAAAATCCAAGTATTCTGATTTACGAAATTTAGTTGATAATGAATTGGATAAAAACGAAACTGATTTTGATGACGAAGACGCTAGAGAATTAATGAATCAAATAGTTGGAGAATCTTAATGGATGAATTTTTAGCATTTCTACAAGAAGTGCGAGATTTATTATTAATAATTGAAGAAGATAAAGATTTAACTTACCTTACTGAAGTGATAGAGAAAGTCGAAGAAGAAATAAAAATAATAGAAGAGTCTTAATTGTTACATTACATAATAACCGTTTCATTTGGAATTATTGCACTTTGCACAAGTGTAGTAACTTTTTATGCATTGAAACGAATTAATAACTACGAAGCCATAATATTAAACATAAACAATACTATAGAATTAATAAAACATCAACTTAAAATAATAGATGATAAAGGTACATTCGAGTCCGATGATGAAGTTGGTTTCTTTTTTCAAGAAGTCAAACAACTCGGAGAACAACTGGAACAATTATTTGAAACCGAGGTTGATGATGGCGAAAGTAAAAAAGATAGTAAAGAAAAGAAAGAAGAAAAGTAAGATTTATTTTGGTACACCCGTACATGATGCAATTGTAAAATATAACCGGTCTGATGATATATCATTCAGGCATAAAATATACACAGAAGAAATTCATACTGCTTTCTTAAAGTTAGCAGAAAATATAATTAATACTTTTAAGTTTAGTTATTTCACCTATGGATTCAGAGATTTACAGGAAGAAGTAGTTTCTAATTTAGTTATTAATATGCATAAGTTTGATGAAACTAAAGGCTCAAAGGCATTTAGTTATTTTAGCGTAGTGGCTAAAAATTATCTTATACTGAATAATAATGCTAATTATAAAAAGTTAAAAATTCATGATGACATTGATACACTTTATGACCACGGTGTTGATGATGATGTTATTAATAAATCACCAGCTATTGATGTATTTAAAAAGACACTAACTTATTTTGAAAATCATTTAGAAAGTTTATTCCCCAAACAACAAGATAAAGATGTTGCCGAATCTATATTATTTCTATGTAGGAATAAAGATAACATTGATAACTTTAATAAAAAAGCTTTATATATAATGATTAGAGAAATGACAGATGTCAAGACTTCTAAAATAACTCAAGTATCTAATGTGTTTCGTAAAATATACCCAAAAATACAACAAGAAGTTCTTATTAAAGGACACATAGATAATTTAGTAAATACTGGTTCTTTATAACTTTCTAAACATTTTATATTTATTAATAGAATGTTATGGAAAAAGACTTTAAAATATTCGGTGATAAGAACTTCTCTGATTTATCTCAAGAGATATACGAGAATTCTAAATTAAAGAAAACTCAAATTGAGCTTTTGGTCCAAGAGGTACATGGTTACATACAGGGTATCGAGGATATTGCCATCGTGGGTCCCATATTAAAAGAACTTCTTGATGTCGGTGTCAAGAATGATGATAATTTATTAAAGTTAGCAACCGTAATCCAACGTATCATGAGTAAACATCAAGTAGTTGATGATAGTGATGTTAGTTTATTAAGTGATGATGAAAAAGAAGAATTGATGAATTCACTTGAAGATGCGGCTGTAGAATTACAAAAAAAATCTGATGACATTGATATAAGTGAAATAAAAGAAAAGTATAATTCATAATGGCTAACGTACATCCACAACAATCAAATGTTCTCGGTCAGGTAAATTTAGACTCAACACCTTTACCTGAATTTTCATTTCATCATGGTCATGTTGAAAAGGTAGTATTGGAATCAAATGATTTGAATTCATTTGGTTATCCCGTATATGGTGCTCCATCCGATGTAAGTCAATGTATTCTTTTAAAACCAACTTATGGTGGACATTCTGATTTTAATTTACCATCAAATTCTTTAAAAGGAATGGTGTTGGCTCAACCTTTGTTACGTGGTTTTGCTGATTCAATAGCTCGTGGTGATTCGGTAATCTATATGAACTTAGGTAGTAAATTTTATTACTTAGGGCCGATAAACACTTTAAATAATCCAAATTATAGTCCTGATATATTACACCGACCAGATTTAAATCCAAATAGAGTAGTATTGGATGATAGAAAAGATAGTAGTGATGGATACAATATAAATTTTATAAAAAGAGCAATCAATAGAATTACTAAAATAAAAAATATAATTTTAGATAGACCATATGATACTGGAATAGGAGAGGTTGGTTCTGATGCTGAAGTAGAATCAAATGTATCTGATTTAACTCTTGAAGGCAGACATGGTAATTCAATTCAACTTGGTTATAGATTTATAAATCCATACAGTATATTTAGAAATAATAGTTCAAGTGGAAATAATGGTTCTGTTTTAGGTATGTTATCATTAGGAACAATACCTGATTATTTCCCATCAACTGAAGTAGATGAAGAAGGAAATACAATACCTTATCAATTATCAGTAGATAAAGTAGTGAAAGAAACTGGCTATATTGGTTTTCCAATAAATGCTGGAAATGATAGTATTGATGATGAAAATGCATTTCAAATAGACTTTGGAGCAGTAGAGCCAACTCCTGAACTGCAAACTGATTTTGATCAAATAATAATGTTTTCTGATAGGATTACATTTGATGCACAAAAAAATGATTTTACAGTTTCAGCATTTCGTAATATTAACTTTGGAGCTGGTAAGAATTTAACAATAACGAATAAAGGTTTTTCAGTTATTGAATCAGAGAATATTTATATAGGAAAGGAAGCAAAGAATAAAGCTCAACCAATGGTATTAGGAGATGAGCTGAGAATATTATTATTGGATATTATGACTATATTACAAAATTCAAGAGCATTAGTACAGGGTGTACCTATTCCACTTGTTAAACAGGATTCAAGTCCAATGGCTCTTGATATACAATTAATAATAGATGCATTACAACCAAGAACTTTAAGTGGTGATCCTGAATTACCACAACCAGGACCAACAAAATTTTTAAGTCAATACCATTATGTAGAGCAGAACGTTAGACCAAAACCAACACAGGAGTAAAAAATGAAGTTATCTATATTTAAGAAAATGATCAGAGAAGTAATAAGAGAAGAGTTAGATTATAAATTTAGTCGGCTTAGTAAAGAGTTAAAAGAAGTAGTAGTTAAGAGTAATAATGTTGATCTAAATAAAGCTAGAACTCACACGACACAAGATACAAGTTTGAAAAGCATGATGAATGGTTCGACTGGTACCGATTCCAACATTACCACTACCACGAAAAGTGTTCCAGCACCAAAGACAAACAACAATGTTTTGAATTCTTTACTTGAAGAAACTGCTCAATCTGATGATTGGAAAACTGTTGAAGGAAAAGGTGAAGAAGTTCAATCCGTACAGGATAACACAGAAGCACTACCTAACCATTTGGCAGAAGCATTAACTAAGGATTATTCCGCGATGTTAAAATCAGTAGAAGAAAAGGATAACTTTAAACGTGGGGCTTAAAGACGAAATATATGATGTTTTAAAAACTAATATTGAACCTGATAATCCTGGTGAAAACTATGTCTTTGAAGATAATGGTAAGGTTGATGTTTTGGCACAAGGTTTAACTGATGCAATAGTTAAATGGGTTCAAGCTCAAACATTTACTATAACTAAATTAAATGCAAGTCAAGGTGCTGTTCCTGCCGTTACACCGGTTGGACCTGGTACGATACCTATGATTACCGTTAAGATTGATGATCAAGGTCAAGGTGTTGATAATCCAATGGCTGGTGGTAAGGTAGAATCAATGCAAAGTAAAGTTCAATTAAAAACAGCCGTAGAGGTATAGGATGCCAATACTTGATAAAAGAAAAAATCTATTTATTGAAGACCAAGATACACGAGTAAGTGTTGGGATTGATTTTCCATTCGCACGTGTCCCAAATCAAGATGGGTATTTCAAGACAACCAAGACTACTGTTGAGTCGATTAAAAATAATATAAAACTATTATTACAAACCGAACAGGGTGAAAGAGTTTTCCAACCGACATTGGGAATGAATTTAAAACGATTATTATTTGAACAAATAACAGAAGATACTACAATAGAGATTGAAAATAACATTGTTGATACATTTGAAAGGTGGTTGCCATTTGTAGATTTACGAGATATACAAATCAACACCGATAACAACCAAGTAAATATAAACATAACATTCAGTATCAAAAGAGCATCAGCTTCATTAGAAAGTGTTAATGTGACACTCGGTGGTGTTGGGGGATAACAAATATGGCATATTCAGATAAACAAAAATTTAAACCAACGAATATCAATTACACGAGTAAGGATTTTTCTACGATTAAAGCTGATTTAATCGAATACACAAAGTCTTATTTTCCAGATACTTATAAAGACTTTAATGAAACGTCACCAGGTATGATGTTAATTGAATTAAGTAGTTACGTGGGTGATGTATTAAGTTATTATGTTGATTACAATTATAAGGAAAATGTATTATCAACGGCAACTGAAAAGAGAAATGTAAGACGATTGGCTGAATTTCTTGGATACAAAACTCCAAACAAAACTCCATCTACTGTTAAGTTAAAAGTAACAACTGACATTGGTCATGACGGTACGGCGACTAGAGGTCCAGATTATGGTCATGCTAATGTAACTCAATTTACAAGTGGATTACAAATTCAATCCAATATAGATAGTACATTATTGTTTGAAACTACGGGTGTTATTGACTTTAGTATATCGGGTTCTACACTTGATGAACCACCCATTAGTGCCCCACATTTAGATACGAATGGAGAGACGACAGGTTATACATTAACCAGATATGTACAGGCAATATCAGCTGAAACCAAAACAAAATCATTTACCATTACGAGTCCTACTAAATTTTTAGAATTAGATTTAGGTGAAGATAATGTAATTGAAATATTAAATTGCACGGATTCATCGGGAGAAAAATGGTACGAGGTTGATTATCTTTCGCAGGAAAGAATTTTAAAAGAAACATATTATACGGATGCTGATTCAACCAGAGGAACTGGTTATGATCAAGGGGAAGGTATTACAGGTAATTCATTAATACCAATTCCCTATACATTGGATTATATCAATACGAATAAAAAGTTCGTAACTAATTTTGACGTAGATACTAATTCAACTAAATTAATGTTTGGTAATGGATTGTATAAATACAATATAACGGGTTCTACTAATTCAAGTATATTCACCACGGTAGAGCAAAGTGGATTGACATTAAACGGACAGTCATTTAGTTCAATTAATTCTAATGTAAATGATTTACTTGGAACTAATAGTTTAAATATGGGAGAGACTCCAACAAATACTATTTTAACCGTCAAGTATAGAGTAGGTGGTGGACCTGACTCAAATGCACAAGTTGGTGAATTGACCACTATAGCTGATGGAACTACGGGAATAACCGTAACGAATGATGAACCTGCAACTGGTGGAACTGATGGACAAACCGTTGAAGAAATTCGACACAACGCTAAGGCATATTTTTCTGCACAGAACAGATGTGTTACTCGTCAAGATTATCAAGCCAGAATATTAAATCTTCCAGCAAAGTTTGGTAATATTGCCAAGTGTTATGTGGAGAGAATTGATGAACCCACGGGTGGATTATTTGTAAGTACATTATCTTATAATCAAAATAAACAATTAGTTCAAACTCCTGAATTGGTGATGAGAAACATAATGACTTATTTAAATCAATATAGAATGATAAATGACCAATTGGATTTTGGTTTTGATTTAAATAATAGTTTATTTTCTGGCTACTTAATAAACTTTGGAGTTAAGTTTGAAGTAAATGCTGATAGAAGAGTTAATCTAACTGATGTAAAAATAGAAGTCATCAATACCATAAGGGATTTCTTTAAAGTAGAGAGAATGCAATTCAGACAATCAATCAATATGAATGATTTACAATACCATATATTAGGATTAGAGGGTGTGATTGGGATTAAAGAATTAAAACTTTTTCAATCAGGAGAAGGTAATGATAGACATATGGCTTATTATCAAGCAGATGGTGATACTATAAGTAATGGTGAAAGTGGTTATGGATTTCAATATGAATTTGATAACTCACTTGAAAATGGAATTATAAGACCATCATTAACTCCAGCTGTATTTGAATTGAGAAATCCTAATCAAGATATATATGGGAAGGTAATATAATGCATAGATATTTTTTTACAACTAAAGATGCTTTTATTAATAGTGGTTCTAATTCAATTACTGGAGAAGATTACAAGGATAAGAATACTGGTCAAGATGAGATACTTGAATTAAAGAAAGTATTTAACAATAAAGACTTTAGTTATAATACAAGAGTATTGGTTCAGTTTGATGCAGATGAAATAGAAAATTATATTAGTTCATCGGTTTTATCTACCACTACTGATTATAAAACTAATTTAAGACTTTGGGAAACCAAAGGAACAAGTGGATTAAGTGAAACCTATACGATTGCTGCTTATCCATTAAGTCAATCGTGGGATGAGGGTGTTGGTAAAGAAGGTGATGTTCCAAAAACCACAGATGGAGTTAGTTGGAAAAATAGAAAATATCCAGCGGGTGGTGCTGAAGTAAAATGGAATGCATACTCATCAAGTATATCCGCGAGTATAACGACAACTTATACAAGTTCTTTTATTGAGGGAAGTGGTATTTCTAAAGGTAGTTATATAGAAGCCGATGAAGTAACTCAATCCTTTTCAGCCGAATCTCCTGATTTAAATATAAACATAACTTCTATTGCTAAAAAATGGTTTAGTGGGGAGAATAATAATTATGGGTTGATGTTAAGATTTTCTGGTAGTAGAGAAACATCGACTGGTAGTTTTGAAGATTTAAAATTCTTTTCAAGACAAACCAATACAATATATTCACCGAAGATTGAATTAAAGTGGGATGACCATCTACCAGCAACAGGTTCTAACACGGGTAGTTTAACGGCATTAGACCTTTCAGGCAATAGTGAGAACTACCTATACCCTATACACTTACGAGAAGCATATAAAGAAACAGAAAAGGTAAAGTTTAGGTTTGGTGCTAGAAAAAGATATATAGATAAGAGTTTCAGTACATCCGTACAAACAGTAAGTGGTAGTTATTTCTCAGAAGGTTCTGCATCTTATTCAATTATCGATATGGCAACCAATGAGTCTATGGTGCCATTTAGTGCCTATACGACAATGAGTTGTGATACCGTGTCTCCATATTTTACACAAGACTTAAATGGTTTTGAACCGAATCGTGCGTATAAAATAATGATTAAAGTTAATCATAATGATGGACAAAAAATAATATACGATGACGATTTCGAATTTATTTTGAGGGTATAATTATGGGTGCAGGTCAACAAGATACTACAGATCAGAATATTGAATATTCAACTACAGAGGGTGAACTTACCGCAACAAAATGGAGAGTACCTGAAAATATCCAAGAAGTTAGAGAAATTGTAAGTGATTTATTTTATAAACTTTGGTTTGAAGAGCATACATTATCAGATGAACAAGTATTGTCTTTACAGACAACCATTCGTGATGGAAAAAAACAAACAGGAAGAACCGAAGGTGAACCATTAGTATTTTATAAAAAAGATAGGAATACATTAGAGAATAGAGAAGATGTAAACGGCTTTTTCTTTAACAAGATATGTGAAGATATTTTAGAAAACGAAATTAATGTTAATGATATACCAGGAAAATTTACTTTTTTGATAGATGAAACTCAGTCACGTTCGCGTAAGAAAGATAAATCAATACGATCTGGAACTCCAATTGCAGCTGATGATGAACCCATAATTGATAGTAATACTGAGGATGGTAATGTCTATTAATAATACAGAGTATATAAACAAATATAAAATAAAATATACTAATGGTGAATTTAGTCGTACCGTGACTATTGCAGAAGAGGTAGTTCAGATTACCAATGAGGGCCAGATCGGTGAAACAATAACATCATATTTTAGAAACGTATTAAATTTAAGTCAATTAACTACGACAAAAACTGGCACTAAAATAAATCCAGAAAAAGCTCGTGAAGTATTGGATACCAATATATTTGAATTACTTCCAACTCAAACCACGAGACAAGATCAAATCAATGAATTTTTTAATGAGTTTAATGATTTAATTGGTCAAGCACCACCAATACAAGATGTTGATGGAGATGGCGTTGGTGAGTATATCCAGCCACAAGAGGATTTACTGGACAGACAAGGTAGAGTCAGTACGGGTACCGTAAAATCTACTGATTATATAACAAGATTAAACACTCATGCCAATACCAACAATCAAGGTAAAACACTTGAGTCAATGCGAAATCGACTTAATGCTTATTTAGGTGATGTTGATAATGTCGTTCAAGTAATTCCAGATCAACGACCTGAGTATGAAAATAAATCAAGTGGATTCTTAAAAATAAGAAAACCAAATCAAGCCATTATATTAAGAAATTCAAATGACGAGCTTGAGTTTCAAAAAGAAGTTACTGTAAATAATAATGTTGGCCCATCATTTTTAATGGAAGGTTTTACCATAACGATGTGGGTTAGGTTTGTTGGAAAAACTGGTAGAGGTACTTTGTTTAATTTTGGAAACCCAACGTCAGCTGAAAGTCCATATGGATTTAGATTAGAAACTATTACACGAGAAGATGCAGGTGTATATAGACGAATGGTTAGGCTGGTTGTCTATGATGATAGAGTTGATCAAAATAAAGTATACGATAGTCACTTTGGTACGGTAGGTAATAACACATCTAGATACCAAACTCATCTAGAAGGAGGAAAACCTTTATATGATACTCACACCAACTTGGAACATTTTCAAATGCATACTCAAATACCAACTGATGATTTAAACGAATGGTTTTTTATTTGTGCTACTTATAATCCTGATGTTAATGAAGAAGGTTCATTTGATTATAGTGAATATTATAAGGATAAACAATTTTGGTTAAATCATAGAGATCATGAAAGTGGTGATTTAGCAGCAAGTACAGACTATGGAGCAAAATGTAAAGTAGAGGTAATCAGTCGTAGTGATTTATTAAGAGCTCGTGGATATAAAACTGATATAAATTCTTTGGAAGTTGACGTAATAGAACAAGAACAAGAACAACAACAAAGTGGTAATTAAACATCATGGCTACATTCACGAAAGCTGATGACATAACAGTTCCACAATCAGTAGGACCATATACTGATGGTAATGCTAATCTTTCTCCTATATTACAAGTATTTCAACCACATCAAGGTCGAGACTTACTTTATAAAAATCCAAAATTTTATGATGGTAGTACTGAAATCTCTCCAAGTTTAGATAATCGAATACCACTAGGAACATATACATTAAATAATCGTGATTATTGGGAAAATAATAATTTTAATGAATCAACATTTCAATCTTATTTAAAAGACAATTTAGAAACACATGATACTATTATAGTAGAAACTGCTGATGGACCAGTTGTTAGAACTGCTGATGATAATGTATACTATAATCAATACACAGCATATAGTTGGTCAATAGATGCTTTACCTTTTGTAGTTAATCCAAATAATGATGAAATAATTCATTTAGATAGATATTATGATAAAAATATAGAGGGAACGGTATCAGATTTAGAAACAACAAACAAAGAAGCGTATGAATTAGCAACAGAAGGTAAGATAAATTATCACCTATCACCGAGATACAGCGGGAGACTTCCAGTAACAGGTTCTGCTGCATACGTTCAAGGTGCCCCTTGGCGATACGCATCTACTTGGGAAGAAACCAGAGAGAATATTGACATTTTTTCAAATAGACCAACATTCACATCATCCACCAGCGGTGATGGCTCTGGTGAGAAATATCTTGAGTGGCTCATAACTGGTAATAGTGATGAAGCTATAGAAAATCTTTCGGATAATACCGATGGAAATGGAATGTATTTGTTTAAATTAAACTGGGGTGATGGTAGTGAATTGGAATACACGGATAAACCACAATTATTAGAATTAACAACTCTCTTTGAACACTTTTATGAAAAACCAGGTTTTTATTCAATAACAGGAGTCGTTTATCATATTGGAAATGCCGGCCAGAATTTGTATACTTGGGAAAAATTTCAAACCAATATATTATTAAACCCATCACCAAATTATGAATTAAATTTACTTGATTATAATAACTTTGCTTCAATTGGTGGAATCAGTAAAGATTCTGCATTTGTAAAATCACTATACAATACGGTTGGCATAAATCCATTAACTCAAGATAATTCCCGAGCGAGTGAAGAAGTAATTGAAAAATTAAATACATTTGATAAATTGCAAATATTAAATGTATTGGGCAAAGTAGATTATGAAAGGATTCAACCTTATTATAATTTCTTATCACCTTATCAGACTCCAACGGATGATCAAGATAGTTATGCATTTGGTTGTCCTGTTGAGTGGGCAAATAATTATTATTTTCTTGACAATCCCCCACTTCCAGAAGGTGTTCAATTAATTGATGACGGTAGTTGTGTTTATTTATGGCCCGTAACAATTCAGTTTCGAGTAGTGGATGGTCCAGAAGGTGACATTATAGAGGATGCTACGGTGCCATACATCTACAATACCAATGTCATACCTGTACTTTATCCTGCGTTTCTTTTATACTCGAATTCAGCCTACAGATCAATAGAGAGTAGTTATGAGGACACTGTAGGAAATTACAACACTGAACAATGGGGTGATGATTTACAAGAACAAATAGAAGATAATAATGAATTTGTAATTTATTTATGGGGACAATCTGTGAATCATCCGTTTTATATGATATCACCACCAGATAATTTAGAAGATTATGAATTACAAGTAGATTGGCATTTTGATGGGTGGTATAAGGATACTACGGGGGATGGACAGATGGACACTCGGATATCAACTCGCCAAGCTAGCTTTAGCTTTGATGAACCAACAACAATACAGGCAAGATTTTATTATCAAGATACAACAACACCAAACGTACCTGAAAATGTAAATGTTTATAATAGAGAAAATCCTTGGTCATTTTATGATCCATTCACACAAAATGTCATGACCGTTCCACCAGATAATGATGTTGATGGAAATGATGTAATTGCAATATATTTTGATGTGCCATCGGAAAGAACTGGACTTTTATATGGTGATTTATCTCATTTTGAAATAAGAAGGTCTTATTGGGATTATGTAAATGAATCGGAGGTATTTGAAGAACTCCCAAATCAAGCATATACAGATGTTACACAAGTTACTTTAATTGTAAATGATGTAAATTTACCATATAGAGAATATACTTATTCAATTCGTTCCGTAGACTTAAGCGGACTGACTTCAGATTATGTTTATTCAAATCCAATATATCCAACACCAAGTGATCAAGAACCAGATTCATTAGATAGTAATCTTCAAGGTATTGAACAAATAAAGAATGACCAACTTCAATATACTTGGCAACAAATATCAGAAGCATGGCCTGGTTTAGAAGGAATGTTTAAACATTTTAAAATAGAAATAGATGGACCTACGATTGATTATGTAGAGAATTATGTTGGTGATTATAATACCGAAATATCAGAATCATCGGATAATAAAATACCAACAGAATTTACTTTTGAACCGGAAGGTGGGTTGGTTTATAAACAATGGTCGATGGTGGGTAGTTTAGAAATTTCACCTTGGTCATTTAAAACATCAGTTGTGGCTACGTCTTTAGATCCTGATGACCCTGTAGAACAAGAAAGTGCAGCAACCGAACCCATAGAAATAACACCAGAAAATTTTATATCAGCTTATATTGAGGTTGGTAGTCAATATGGTAATCCATTAGAATATTTTGAAATAGAAAGTGGTTATGCTTATTATGATAGCGTTAACAACACCACAGGTGTGGCACATTATTTAACTACTACATTTGATTTAGAAACATCGGATTATGCTCAAATACAAGATATATTATCAATAGCACAAGTGGGTGATGTAATAGATTTATATGGTACGGAACATGATGATGATGGAAATAACAATAATGGTCAGTATGAAATTACAAACATTAATGAGCAGAATGGTTATCTTATTACCTTACCATCATTACCGAATCCACTTGTAATTCAATATGAAGAAGGAATGCCTTATACAGGAGAATTTAGATTATTAAGACCATTTACGGCGGCAAGTACAGTTGATTCGGATATTAGTTTAAGTTCATATATGGATGAAGATGGAAACAGTCATATTCCAGTTCCCATACGATACTGGACTTATGAATCGGTTTACGTGCCAGAAGGTATACAGGCACATAATTTGTTCATAAGAGCGTTTATAAAGGGCGATGAGTCAACTGTTGGATCCCCAGGTATAACATTTCATGGAGATGAATATAATAGAATACATTTAGGTAATCGTTATTATATTAACATGGGTGAAAATCAGGATATTGATGATTATGTAATAGACCTTCCAAATGATATTCCAGTTGGACAAGATATTTACATTGGTGTGTATGATGCTAATGATACAAATTTATTAATTGATACATATGGAGACTATAGTGAAACACAACCATTTCAAATTCAAGAAGTTTATGGTTGCATGGATGTTAATTCAGATAATCATGAATCACAAGCAACAGTTGATTTTAATTGCAGATATAGTTTCATAATTGAAACAGAGAGTATAACTGAAGATACTGAGTTCCTAGGAACAATACATGCACACAGACTAGAGTTTAAAGAAAACGAAGATGATACTTTAGATTTCAATAGAGCAACTATTGTTGGTCAACTGGATGGACAAGGAACATATGACAATCAACCTACTATTAATTATAATAATTTTGAAACGCCGAGAGAATTTATTCTAATATATATTGATGACCAAGGTGGTTCTAATGATGGTGGTGGTGAATTTAAAAGATGGGAAATTTTTGATATTGATGAATCTGGAAATGAAGAACCAGCTAGATTAGAATTTACAGATGATGTATCTTGGGAAGGAAATGATTTGGTTTTTGGAAATACACAAACTTGGACAGAAAATGTTGATGACTTAAATTTTGCACTACGAGGTCCGATTCTTGCTGTTAGACCAGCTCTTGATGAAAATGGAAATAATGTAGCAGGACCAAATAATTATGAAGATAAAGTAATACGAGTTGTTTGGGCACAAGATGGAATAGAGTATGATGAAACTATAGCATTAGGTCAATTAGGTCAAGATTTTAATCTTCCAGTTTATGCTCCAGTAGATTTAGATGATAATGAATATGGTACAGATGACTATCCAATGGATCCTCAACCAGTTCAAGTACAAGGTGCACCTTTGTTTGAGGATTATCCATATGATAATCAAAGTCCATATGGAACTGTTGGACCAACTTCTTTTACATTAATGGATAATGCGGTTATATATGATGAACCAGGATCTCTTTGGGGAGGAAGTGAAATAGACTTATGGACACGAATCATAGAAGTACAAGTAGTTGAACCATTTGAACAAGATGGTGTGACTTATACTCAATCTCTTGAGCATTGGGAAATAAAACAAGGTCTTGAATATATTCATAAGATTTATGATGCCAATGATGATCGAATTTTCAATTGGCAGGTTGGTGGATCTCGCGAGGGTTTTATTTATGCTATGGATCAAGAAAATCCTGAAGATATCCACTCCATAAAAATAGAATATAATCCAGCTGACGATTTTAATTCAGACGTTCCTATTATAATCGAAGCATTCTTTTCACAAGTAGATGAAGATGGTGAAGAAAGTGGTGGTGGAAAATATCCAGGAGGTGGTTAATCATGGCAATAATACATAATGGATTTATAGATAGAAAATTTCACGACTCATTCAAGGATACTGGTTTGAATGATGTAGATATTGCTACGACTAAAATGTACAAAGGTGTTAAACCAATGTGGCAACAATTGGGGTTTGATTCAAATAATAAAGATAAACCTGATAGTAAATTTTATTGGAAAAATATAATACCAAAAAGTTATACATTTAAACCAACCAATATTTTTGGAATTCATGTGGAAGATGTTTTAATCGATGATGATAGCGATGTTGGAGTAGTAGATGGAATGAAAACACCAAGAACTTCTTATAAAAAAATAAACATTAATGATAATGTGTCACAAGATTGGAAAGGAACACCACAACCATATTATCCAACATTACCAAGAATAGATAAATATGGAGTTTTTACAGATATTGTAGATGAAACAATATTGTTTGGTGGGAAACAAACTTGGGACGGAGATGATGAT
>Ga0208553_1000274_pt1 | contig 19477 bp, 29 predicted proteins | sample 6_EtaG_FD_184079 | JGI IMG/M metagenome (GOLD analysis project Ga0208553, IMG submission 184079) | Marine viral communities from the Subarctic Pacific Ocean - 6_ETSP_OMZ_AT15160 metaG (SPAdes) (version 2) | ecosystem: Environmental > Aquatic > Marine > Oceanic | place: Pacific Ocean | collected...
CCAGGCTTTTCCACCTGTCAGCGTGGAATCCCAGAAAACTAAATATTCCTCCCGAACCTTCATTTTTGATGGTCACCGGGATACTGTAAAAAGCGAAAACAAACGGAGCAATCACCACAGCAAACAAAATGGTAATGGCTATGCTTCTCCTGACCCAAACTCCACCTTCTCCAGTTCTGGCCGCAGCACGATCAGCAGAATCATCCGAAGCACCTTGTGCTGCAATCATCCGCTCCAATGCTCTGGACTGAATGTCCATCTGTGCGGATACAAATTTCATGACGAATCCGGTGATTCCTCCACCAAGCATGGCAACTAACTCACCTGTCATCTTTCTTCTTCCTTAAACTTCTAATTAGTTTAATTATAGATAGAAGCATGAATACGATGGTGCATCCCGATGCCACTAAAGATAGCATCTGACTCGTCTCTTGTGTCGTCACAGCAATTACAGAACCGATTACTCCAATGAAAGACTTTTGGCCCAAGTCATTCACTAGTCTACAAACTGTGAAACATGAACAATGGCGGTTCCGCTAATCCCTAAGAATTTAGCAGCTTTACCAGCATTAGCACTAAGCGTGATTAACGGATTGTCTTTTACCAAGATGTGACCATTGGTTGCGGAGGGAGCAGTATCGTCAAACGTGACATATACATTATTGTCCTGCACATCAATTATCACATATTTGGTGTAGTCGTCAAATGCAGCAAACTGAGCACCGGTGCCAGTTGTTGCACATGACAGATTTTCGCCTGCAACAGTTCCATTTGGCTGTGGATATAGGTTAGTAATATGGCTATTCATAATTCTGGATATTATCTGGATTGGGTTGAAACATAAGTGTGAAATCGTTTTTTAACGGTGTTATTGTTCATAATCTGGTCCGTCTTTTCCAGTTCGTTAGCCAGATACTTTTCGGCTACCTGTTCTTCTATGACAGCTTTGTCATGCTGGCCATCCATGCGTAAAAAATCTGCATAAGTGGCGTGGGCTATATAATGGAAAAATTCGTTAGGCACTAATGTAATGTCATTAAGTGGTTCCGTATCAGGAGGTGAACTATCGGGATTCAAATCCCAAGTAGTTAAATAAGCAGGAAGTTGTTTCTTATAGGTAACAAAAATAGATGTGTCATTGTCGCTACTTACATTCATCACATGTGCCCCATCACTCTGAACAAAGAAATCAAACTCAACAGAACTATTGTTCAAAAATGGTTCTGCCCGATGCATCCGCATGAACTCCTGAACATCTGAAAGTAATCTAACTATTGGAGCAGGGGTGGTTCCGCTATTAACGCTCCAGCCACTTTCCACTGTGGTTATAATAACATTATCGGTTACGGTCCAGTCATCATCGTTAGTATACTGGACAGCACCTCCACTATCCGGTTCTCCGCTTATAATAGTAAATTGTGCATCTGCCTCACCACTGGTTCCACTAACGTAGATTAAAGAATATAAAGCTGTGGTTCCGTCTATGTCATACTTTGTGTAGGCAGCAACGCTATTTTGGGTGCCGTTTCTTTTATAAACCCCATCAACCGCAGTTGTTCCAGCTCCAAAAACATAAAAACCATCCTGAGTGAATGGGACTATTTGATTGGTTATCGACCTTTGTTCTGCTGATAACAGATATCTTGGCCACATAGGAGTGGCTTGGTAAGCCTCATAAAATCTCCGGTTTGCCAATTCAAGCAGCTTAGTATTCTCATTATCCAAAAAAGAAGACACCCCGGATAACGCACGTACTAATGCGTATAAGTCATAATTCTTTCTCAACTGATTCATGCTTTGTTGGGACTGAGATGGGGGAATCGTTTATTGTAATCCTTTAAAAATTCTGGACTGTGAACTGTTTCACGCCCGTATTTCTTCAGAAGAAACATATACTCTGGGTAAGGAAAATTCGCAACACACTTACCCAATACAGGGTGAGTCTTACCAACATTGGTTTTTGCTTCCGTTGCCGTCTGTTCCTCTCGGGCTTTCTCTGACTGAAACTTCTTTTCATGCTGAGAAAACACTTCTGTGATAAGAGCATCATCAAGTTCGGCATCTGAATACTTGGGAGCTGTTGGTATGAAATTTATGTTCGGTGCATCCATAAGAAAAAAGGGAGGCCAGTTTTGGCCTGACCTCCCCCTTTGGTAATTATTTGCTAATCGCTTTTAGAAAAAACGAGACAGATCGATTACACGGAAACCGATTATGATTTCGCCAGCAGTAATGCTAGCGGCAGCAGCATCGGTAATCTCAATAACAACTTCAGTGTCGGCAGATACTGCCTTAACTGGTAAGCTTCCACCTAAAGTGGTGGTAGTTCCAGCACCCTGAACGAATAGATCGCCAGTATTGAATGTTGGTAAGTTGACGGTCATTGCGTCTACATCGAGAGCGTCAATGAATTCGTCGGGATCGGCAGTGGTTGTTCCCACGTCAATAACAAGTGAACTTGATCCAACTATATCAACACTGTTTACAACTCCACAAAGATCAATAGCTGACCCTGCGGGTAGTGTTAATATTGTATCCTGTCCACCGTTTCCAATTGCTACAATCTCTGCAGCACTCAGAACAACAACATGGGTGAAATCACCACTAGCTTCATTTACAGTTAATTTGGCCATAATAATTTCCTCCTATGCGATGACGGTTATTTTACCATGCGCACCGGGGTGCAACATAGTCAGGGTTAAAGCACAATCAACGTAACCACGTTCTCCTCCACCGAGATTCGGCAAACGAGTGCTACCCATTGGGATTAACTCAGCAACACCGTAGTATTCTGGGTTCAACAGGTAACCGTAGTCCTTGTTAGTTGTGTCCGGCATACAGTCAGGATTACCATTTACGATGGCTACACTTCCGTGATCTGACTGATAAACTTCTACAGATAGTTTTATGGTGGCATTGCTACCATTGTAATTTACACTACGAATGGATAGGTCAGGACCACTTCCGTCTGGATCTAAACGAGCGAAGTCGCTGATGATACGCCTCAAGGCGGTATCGGCAACAAGCGTCAGGTTATTGGTAGATCCCGTAACACGGAATATAGAAGTTATTTGGGTATTAAGTACCGTTTCGGTGTAGGTTCCAGAAGAATGAATACTTCCAGAGGGGGTGCGGAACGCAGAAGGCACATCACTCGGTCCACTGGAATCAATCCAGTCTCCCAAGCCACGCAGCTTGTAAACAGCTCCGGCACCGTCTTCGACGGCACGATCATTAGTTGATGCTAGCGTTGCTTCAATGTCACGTTTCAACTCTCGGATGGACTTGGCTTCGGCTTGAGCAATTTTGGCAGGTCCAACAGATTCAACAGCATCCTGTAAATCGGATACCATATAATCTCTGCGGAACTTCTGCACATAATCACCGAGACGAGCACGTCCTGAGAACTGATCGGTGAATGCGGTGACATCTGCGCCTTCTGCGATTCCAGCAGTGGAAACATCAGCGAGGCTGTCAACCGTCCATTCAACAAACGTAGCGTTAGCTCTGCTTTTAGAAGCAGATGAAAGGATTGGTGTCTCTTCAGGGGCCAAGATGGTTAAAACATCCATCAGGTCCTCACGATTGGAAACAGCCGATCCAGTATTACTTGTATCATATGTATTTGAAAACGCCATGATTTATCGGTTTTTTAGTTGTAAGGTTCTTAATGTGATGAAATCGCTTTTTTGTCCTGATTGCTTAAATCTACTATTCGATTCCTTAATAGCCTTGGTTGATCTTTTTTCAGTTTTTTCGGATGTTGCCGATGACGGCACACTATTGCTTGAAGGTTCCAATGCTATGTTAGCCTTGGGTTTGGTCTGGGTATTTGTCGGGCTATTGGGTATTTCTTTTCTTCCATAAATAGAATTAGTAGCGTGTGCTATAAAATATGGAAGCATAGAACTTAAACGAGGGTCTACTTCATTTAACTTTTTTAATCCGGGATCTGACATAAACTCTATAAAAGCAGACTTTTTCTCATTCTCGGATTGATCCTGAAGCCAACCCAGTTCTTCAATGGCCTTGTTACCCATGGCAAATTTAACTGATTCAGCATTTTGTGCAAACTTTAGAGAATCCAACTGATCCGGTATATAAATATCCCTTGCTTTTTTAGCGTTCTTTAATGCATTACGCACATCCGCTTTAGTCATGGGTTGACCTTCCAGTTGAGTGATCTCATCTGTTGCACTCGTGTAATCAGATTCAAACAATAAGTCCTCAGCCCAATCTATAATGCGAGTAACTTCATCGGCTTTAGATTGAAGATCCTCTATGGTTGATAAGTCCTTAAAAGGATTATCAGAAACCTTTGGTTTTTCAATTTTAAGCTCCTTTTGTTGCTCTCTCACTCGAATCAATTCCTCTTCTGCCGTTTTTCTTTTCTTGGTCAATTCACCAATACGAGACTCGGCTCCGGGGATTAGCTTCTCCCTGAGTTCACTAAGTTGTTCTTCGGATAACTCATCCAAATTTAACTGAGAAAGAACATTGTCCTCCGCTTCGGGTTCGGTTTCAGCGACTGATTCAGTCTCTTCTACCTCCTCCTTAACTTCGGAAGATTCTTGAGAAGCTTCGGGTTTCCCCTGAAGTTTCTCGCTACGGCTCAGAACTAATTCTGACGCAGATTGATTTTCCACTGATTCTGGTTCGGCTTCAGCGATAGCCTCAACGATTCCTTTTGACATAACTGTTTCCACTGTTTTACGCCCAGAGACGGCGAACTATTTATATTAACATAGGTTAAAGCAAATCTTTATATCTTTTTTCTAAATTTTTCCATCCCGACAATTGTAACATGTCATCAAGGGCAATTATCCTCCCTGATATTTGTTGTATTTTGTCAGTTGTAGCATCAGATAATTCACCAATACTTTGCTCCCGAAGGTCATCTATTACACTAATGAACCTAGCGAAATGTTCATGGTTATGTAATGCTTTTATATCTTTTTCTAAATTATTTTTTGGCATGTTTTCTTAGAGCTTCTGCGAGACGTTCCATCCGAGGTCTAATACCCGGGATGCCTTCTTCTACCGCATTACGATATTGGTCATTATCTAAAAATTCCTCAGCCGCTTCTAGGAATTTGTCTTCATTGATTAGCTCAAGGGTTTTAGGACTTTGGGCAATTGATCCCCTGTAGTGTTCACTGAACAAAGAACCACGGAGATATTCAGGGAATGAATCAAAATCTCCAATCATTTTATTTAGAGAAACGAGACGTTCCTTAACGTCTTGATCTAGAAGGTCTTCCGCTTCTTTCTTCGTGATGGTGTCCCCTTCCTCCACATCAGCACCATAATGCCCATAGCCAATTGTCCATTCGGTTTCGCCCGGGAGTTGATAGGCTTCGCCCCTAAAGGCTTCATCTTTACGGAGGATGGCTTTATAGAATTCGTTAGAGCGATCTCTAGCAAATTCACTAGCTGTTATATTATCAGTCATAATTAATAGTAAACAAAAGAAAAGTTTTTTTACAAACATATACACCGATGGCGAAAAGAAAGGCAATTGTTAGAAAGGTTTTCATTGTTGCATCTGTTGAGTTTGAACTCCGCCCATCTCGGCCGGAGCTGTTCCAATGCGGCCTATTTGCGCATTCTGAGCCTGCTGCATAGAGAACTGATACTGCCCCATATACTTTTGCAACCTCTCTGAAAAAGCTGGATCTGATTGCAGCCTCGCAACGATATCAGGCTGTTGGACATAACTTTGCAAAATCTGCATAGCGATCTCGGCCCCGTTCGGGCGAGCTGGCATTTCAATCCCTGCATAAATTTTCGAAATATCATCGGTAACATCTTTCAGTATCTCTTGTTGTGCGGTTTCTATCGGCTGTAAGACCGAATCTGCAAGCATAGGATCTATGCTTCCGGCGATTAAAGTGATTAAGTCATCAATATTTATACGCCCGTTCCTGTCAAGTTGGAGAAGGGAAACCATTGATTGGAGTTTTTTCTCCTGAGTCTCAGGATCATTATTAAGCACATCATAATTAATGGTAACATCAAAGTTTTCGTCCGGGTTGCCCTTGTTAAAGACTTGAGGATCAGGGACTCCTGTAACTCTAAAAAATATAGAATCGGGGCCAAACCTTTGAAAGCACCGATAACACATCGAAACAACTTCAGCTGAATGTTGCAGATATTTATCTACCAAGAATTGTTTTCTGACCTGACTGATCTGGGAATCTTCATCCAGACCAACCAAGCGGTCAGCTTGCTCCTGCATGGTTTCTTCTATTTCAACAGAACCGGAATTATCAGGGGGAGCAGGGCCGAAAGTAATTTCCCCTTTCCTTCTTTCCGGGATCATTCTACCGGGACCCCAATCAGAAGGGGCGTGGCCTACAGGGTGCATTATTGGCGGGATGGTAGTGATGCTGTTCCTGTCAATTCTGGAATCCCTCTCCACCTTTATGGTATTCTGAATCCCCCTGAGAAGATCGGGGATAGTGGTCGTATCGTATAGCCTCTTACTATCTTCAGATAGTTTGGTGACAACCACAGGATAATCCTCATACCCGTTAAGTAACTCAAACTTAGCATATGCAGGGGTTTGATCGTTGCCCGTAAAGTCTTTATGGAAAATAGTGCAATAGATTCCTTCCGAACCATCCTCCTTGTCGATTAAACGCTGATACCCGTAAACAAGCTCAATGAGTTCCTCAGCCTCATACGCATTATCCGTAAGGCTCAAGCTACGTCTACCCTCCTGTTCCCTTTCAATCGAATCAATGTTTACGCCACGATAGCGTTCGATTACAAAATCTACAAAATCTTCATCCCAATCATCGGTTGTTACTTTATTCTGCAACTCTTGAGGAGTATAGTAGGTCCTCCAAAAACAATATGGTGCTCGTTGGGGATCAGTGACATAGGGCGGAAAAATAAAATCTCCATCCGGAGCTAATGTTTTAACCTCGGGACAATTCACCTGTCTCCTGACGATGGGTAATTCAGTGACTCCAAACTTCCTGAGTTCCCGCAAAGCTTTCCTAGCTCTCTTCGTTGAAACACCCAAGAACGAAGCTTGCATCAAGCTAACAATACTTTCCTCGTCCTCACCATTTACAATGCTTTCCCCAATCTTGGGGTCAAGACTTGCTATTTGCTCAAGACTTAGCCTCTGAAGAAAGCTTCTGTCTTCCCTGTGCCAACCAACATAAGTAATAAAGATACCTCTTTCCAGAAGATAGTTGGCCCCAAGCTCCATTTCTCGCTTAAATCTAGGGATATACCCTGAAGTAATCATCCATTTAAGGAAATCACTAACCACCTTGGATCTTGGAATATCAGCAAATTCGACAGGAAATGCCCTGATATTTGACCTGTTCATGGCAGATAGGAACAAAGATACCAGCCGGGTGATCCTTTCGTCTATGGTATGGGCCTCAACATCAGAAGCTCCCTCCCAAGGAAAGGCATCAGCACCATGCTTACGCATATCCCTGCTCTTACCGGGCCACCAGTTACGTCTGTCATCGTAGCTACTCCGGCATAAATCGAAATAAGACTCCAGTTCCGTAACCGATTGATTGTATGAATGTAAAAGAGATTTAACGTCAGGTTCTTTACTCACGTATGTCAAGGACTCCGAAATTGAATTATTCTTCATTTACTTTATTTCTCGCTGATTGTATTATGTGAGAGATATATTCCCTGCTAGGAGCACTTATCATATCACATAAATCATACGGCAGTATAGGTATTCCACTTTTATGGGTAACTCCCCTGCAAAAAATCTCCCAAGCAATCAAACGATCAACTTGCTCAAATATCCATCCCCGATTAAGGGTAATGTCATCCGGGATATCTATAACTGGTTCCATTTTTATCCTTAATGCCGTGAATTATTATGTTCTTGTGTATTAACTTTCCTCTGTATCTTCGGGGAATTGAAACAGCAACCTTCTCTCCTATTTCTTTTATCTCCGCAAAGACATAGTTGGGATTCAAGGCCGGCTTAATAACCCATCCCTTGAAATGTTTTGGAACAATTTCCTCTATATAGGCTGCCTCTCCCAATATAACCTGACCCTCCTCCGTGATCCATGTGGCTCTCTGTTTCCCTGATACCATATCACTTGATAATTTATTATTAACCAAGTTCATAGCCTTCTCAAAAGAAATGTCTAACTCCTTGGATATTTGAATAAGTCTTTTCTTTGGCATTAATAACCCCCAGAGCCTTTGCTCAAAACCGATAACGATTGTTCAGTGACATGGTCAGGACCCTCTCCACCATTCGACATTCGCAAATAGCGAACCAAATCAAAAAAATCTTTAAGAGCCTCATCCGACTTACCTTTTGAATTATAATTAATTAAACTGTCAATTAAATTTCCACAATCCTTGTGTATAAAACATCTTGGCTTATTAGCCGAATCAATCTTCACATTAGGAGTATAACTGAACCATTCGTCAATCGCATTAATTCCAATCTCCTCAGTCCTGCCATCAGAAGGGACAAATATTAAACCATATTGGTCAAACGCCGTGAATAGATCTTCATTGTTTTCATTCTCCCTAGCGAAGTAACGACTGTCCCCAATCCTTTCAAATACCGTAATATCAAGTTCTTCCTCTATCTCTAAAAACAAATCAGAGTATCCCTTAACATTATACCCAATCTTCTTCGTTGCAGGTCCCCGTGACCATCTAGGATCTCCAAATAAAGCCCATTCACCATAACTGTCCCTGTCAGGCCACTCACGCCGAATGTATACATCTCCCTGCCCGTTCACCGCTGCCCATATAGCAGTGTAGTTGCGAGCACCCGCAGGGTCAACAACCTGATAACAGGTAAATCGTTCCTCGTCAGTTATATCGGGGAATACCATCCCATACTTATTAGGAACATCCGAGAGGACATTAACCTCAGTATTGAATAAAGGAAGGAGAGAAGTCATACTCCTTACCGGAATCCCATACGCCCTGACCAATATCTCCTCCTCTGGCCTGTTTTCCAAGTCCTTTGCCAGCCTGTCAAATCCCCCAAAAGGATTCTCATCCGAATGCAGGTAAACAACAGACGCATCCCTTGCAGGGCTATATTGGCGTACAGGAACCTGTTTACCCAGTAATGAAGCCATCTTGGTCTCCAGTATCTCACTCCCCTTCAGGTATTCATTAATGAAAGGAGTGTAACCATTGATCGGAGTAAAGGCTATCAGCATCTTGCTGTTACGAGTGGCTAACCTGAAACGTAAAGTATTAATCAAAGATGAATCACCAAGATACTCATCCAACCAAGCTCCAATGTTAAGACTGTTGGGATACTTGAAACCAAACTCAAACCCTTCCAAAATAGTCTGGTTATTACTGAATTGAGTGTAAGTCTTGAAATCAACACGAGTCTTAGTGTCCGGGAATATGAAACTACTCCCAGTAAAACCATTCTGCATAGAGTAGTTGATGTAACCCTCCACTCCCTTGGTTTTCTTCTTAAACTCTTTAGGCATCATCTCCCATATAGATGCCTGTTGAACCTTCCTAGATGTATCCGCATTCTGTGAAAAACAAACAATGTGACCATTCTTGTTCTTCATAACACTCTCCATCACTATCTTGGCACACCCAGTTGTCTTTCCAGACCTGTTGCCCCCTAAACAAAGACATTCATTATACTTAACAAGACCATCCCTGATCCTACTCCAACCATTCAAATCAAACCCATGCCTAACAGGATCATTGACGGAAAACTCTATCAGCTCCTCATACTGCCTGTGATAATCCAAAAACCCGTCAGGGTCACTCTCGAGCATCTGTAACAACAGATCATCAGCAAGTGGCTTTAATATAGGATGGGGAGTGAATTCTAGCGTTTTCAATTGTTCCAGAACATTGGATCAAACCGATCATTAAGGTAATCCTTGCTGTCAGGGTATCTCTTGGGCTTCTCAAACTTCCCTTTAAGCAAGTTCATTAACTTCGCCGGAGGAAGACCAACAACACACACATTACCGTCTTTCTCCAGAACAATCCACCACTGGTCTGACATGTCTGAAAGAACTTCAGCCACGAAATCCATGGAGTTATTTTCATTTTGGGGGAACATCTATAACATCTGATTTCTTGTATTCTAACATACGTTTTTTAATCATCTCTTCCGTGGCAGTTAGCTGCTCCCTCGTCACCACATGCCTCTCCTCGGTTATCTCAGAAGGTTCCCCCCTGAAATGATTACTAGACCGCTCAGCCTTTTCCAAGGCAATGCTGACAGGAAGCAGATCCTTTATTTGCACCACACTGTCCTCATCATCAAGAGACCTAGATACCCTGTCAATGATCTCTTCCTGTAAAGAATATAGCTTTAAGAAATTCCTTGCAGAAATCTTAGCTCCAAGATCCTTCCACTTCCCTACATAATCAGCATAATCAACCAAGACACTTACAATTGTGTGCTTTGTAAAGCCATACTCCCTGCGAATACCACCAACACTAAACCCCTGACTGTGGAGATACAGGATCTTAGCCACCTTGTTAGGGTTGTAACGACTTAGACTCTTGATTCCCTGAACCTCCTTCTTCCCTGAAACATCCTTAATAGCCTCGGCTATTCCACTCATTATTTTTTTACGCTCATTCATTATTATGATTTTACCACACGCAAATGGACATATCTGTCATTATATTGCAATGAAAATTAAACTTTAGTGTTAGTTAATGATATCGGGAATATACCATTCCCTCGTAATCCTTCAAGTAAAACCGTTAGCACCTCATATTTTTAAAGGGCAGTTTATGTATATAGTAGTGCGCTCTGGCCGTTGGGTCGATCCCCTCCCCCCTGTCTGTAAGTAGTTGGCAGTCAACAGTTTACATGGCGTAGGTTATAAATTAATGAAGATTTAAATTTTACCAAAAAAGGTAGTTAGGGAAGGCTTTTATTAGCTGAGGAAAATAGGTTTTCGGGGCAAAAAAAGGAAGGCTCCTCAACCTATGAAAAAGAGACAAAAGGGAGGGAGGAAAATGAGGGTTTACCCTAAGTTATTTATTGATAGCATCAATTAAAGCTTGCAAGGGTTCATCCGGAGGAGGTAAAAGCATGATCACACTAACGTTAACCAAATAAAAATATGACAATTAAAATAAAAAACGAAGGCTTTTATTCAAAGTATGGGGACGAAAAGAGATTCGCCCTTCTAAGAGAGGGCACGGACTACACTGTCCACAGTATAAGAGGAGACAGAACTATTGTCTATGGAACAGACATTAGCAACAGAGCGTGCTTAGCTATTGTCCACTCAGAGGAGGTAAAAGCATGAACGGATTCATCTTGTATAAAGGGATCACAAACGGGCAACGGTTCGTTGTAATTGCAACGGGGTTTAACCGGGCTTCATCAAATATCAAAACCGGGGACATGATCCAAATTTGGATCTTACTTGTGGATCAAAGCCCGGTTGCGGGCATTCAATCCGGGCTTGATGCTTTGACGATCTGCATCGGGTGTCCCTTTTCCAGTGGCAACGGGTGTTACGTCAACCTAGGCCAAGCGCCCTTGGCAGTGTGGAAAGCCTATAACAATGGGTCCTATGCACCTTTGGAGGACTATTCTGTCTTTCAAGATAGGGAAGTTCGCTTTGGGGCTTATGGGAATCCTTCTCTACTTCCCTTGCGAATCGTGAAAGCGATTAGACGGCGAGCCGGAAAAACAACAGGCTACTTTCACGACTGGAAAGCGAATCAAAAAGCTAAGAAATACAACAGGTATTTTATGGCTTCAACTGATACCTTGGCATCTTTAGAAGAAGCCAAGTCACAAGGCTTGCGGGTCTTTCATTCTAGCCGGAATAAGCCTTTGGGAAAGTTCACTACCTGCTTAAATGTGACACGTGGTAAAACGTGTGCAGAATGTGGGATATGTAACGGCGGGCATGGTCCTGACATATGGGTGCCACTTCACGGCTCCGGGGCAAAGAAAGCCTTTCAATTGATCAATAACTAAACACTAAAAATAGAAGGAATAAACATATGAAAAATACAGTATTAAGAAGTTACTCGATCGAAGACGGGGCAAAGTTTTCGGTTAAAGATATAGATGAAGCTCACAAACTTTATAAAGCAAAGGGTGGTGAGTATGGAAGGACCGGGGGTTTTCTGAATAGAGGTCCCATTAGAGCTCTTGATGATAATCTATGGCAAACGACACTAAACGAACTCTACAGCATCATAGACAAGAAAGGAGATTCATAAAATGCCATATAAACAGACATATGTTGACCGAAAAATAGTAATGATAGAACGCCGGGAAAGCTATGGAAACGTACGCTACTATCCTTTAAACACTTCAGCCAAATTGCTGACTTGTTTAAGTCCTAATCAAAAGACCCTGACTCATTCCAATCTCAAGATTATAGAAGAGCTTGGTTACGAGATTGACGTTGCCAATCCAGTAACAGATTGGAGGTCCTAATGATTGAAAGCATACTTGAGATACTCATCAGACTGCAGATTGTAGCGGTACCTATCCTGATAGTGATCCTATACTTGGCACTGCGGAAAAGGTAGCCACAAAACCAAAGCCCGGGCTTAATTGACCCGGGCTTTTTTGTACCCTGATGTTGGCAAGGTGGCGTTTGTGGCGTATTGCATGGGGGGTAAGTCCTATTCTCAGACAGAATGCTTTCTAGGGGTATTAGCGGGCGTTCTAGAAGGTACACAAAAAAAGACCCCCATTGACGGGGGTCCTTGGGATTGGAAGGCTGGGGGCTACGCAGCGAGTGCCAAGTCAGAGGTTCCCTCTCCTCGTAACTCTGCCCGACTCTCCTCGTTCTAATACCCCTGTTTTTTTAGGTAAATAGTGCAATTTTTTACTTTACATCCCTAATAACAATATCAATATTTATAACCATATGAAAAACCAACAGTTGTTTGAGGCCATCATGGCCCATGAAGAAGAACAAGAGGCTCACGCCTACCACTCCATCGAGGGGCAGTTGATTAAGACTGCCCTCTCAACGGCAGCAATCAAAGTCGTGATGGATGAGGAAGACGAGAAGGCATATCACCAAGACATGCAAGAGATGGATCGTGAACCAACAGACGAGGAGTTGGACATTATGTTCCTCCGGATCTTGGAGGAGGAGCGACTCACCGCCGACAGAAGAGTCACATGAGTTGGAAACCTCTGGTATATTGGACTAAGAAACCCAAACCGTTTCCCCATCTGAACACTACCGATAAAGCTGTGCTTATAACTCTGGCATCATACACTGGCCGGGAGGACAAATGTTTTCCCTCGGTTGACACAATCGCCAAGACCTCGTGGTCCTCACGGTCCAGTGTCATCCGATCTTTGGACAAATTATCTGAGTGTGGGTTAATTGCCCGGAACAAACGCTACAACAAGTCCACCATTTACACCATAGTCTCGGGGGTATCAGAATGAACCTCTATCTTAGTATTACTAATACTATTAACTATTAATAATTAAATACTAATACTTAATACTTACAGTCCCAATATGAAACCTGAAAAAATTAAACCGGTATCAGTCTCAACCACCACCACCTTGGGTGAGTTTGCTGATACTGCTAAGACTCCCAACGATGACTGCGTCATCCTGCGGTGGGGAACAGAACCCACCGCAATTGTAAACTCAAACCTGATATACGATGTGGCAGAAACACCGTGCAACACTTCAACACTTCAACACTTCGACGAATGTCTCGACGACTGACTCTTGACGATATCCGGGAGACGGCCAAGGCCCACAAGGGGGTCTGTCTCGACACGACCTTCGAGAACTGTCGCACCACCGTGAGGTGGCAGTGTCATTTCAACCACGAGTGGGACGCTCCCATCTTCCGTGTCCGATGGGGCAGGTGGTGTCCTGTGTGCAGGGTAGCCATGAAGAGACGTCGAACCAAAGCTAGGTTTGTAAAAGCAATCAGGGAACAGGACCCGGTATACTGGGCTGACAGGTTGTTACGAGTGCGTGATGACTTCACCCGCTCGTGGGTGGCATCAATCATATGGTGGGCATACAACCTACCTGCGAGGGACTCGGACTGTCCGTTGTTCCAGATGATGGACGATCACATTCATGGACAACCCTACTCGGAATCTGATTTCAAGAAGGCAATGAGATCCATTGGACTGCCACCACCAGCTTTGATTGTGCCATCCTAGCTAGCTTTTTGGTATAAACTCGGCCGAAACTTATACCAAACTTTTAGTATCCGAAAAGTTTTCATAAACTATTAAAAGTTTAACCCAAACCGTATAAAATTTATAACACAGAGAGGAAAAACAAATGGACAAACGCCAAATCCGCAGGGATTTTTTAAAAATAGACAAGCTGGTCCCACCCGGGAAACCACCCAGACCAGTGAAGAAACGGGGACGACCCATCAAATGGACCACACCACGGGTGCCATTGTATACTCGGGTGGATCAGAAGACTAAGGACCGATTGATTAAGGACTCAGTTGGTGGAAGCGTAGGTGAATTTTTAGATAAACAATACAATGATTAGTCCGCAAGAACTCAAGGTGCGGTTGAGTGCCAACATCAACTCATTGATGAGCGAGGTTTTCCCTGATGCAAAGAGGGAGACGGCAGGTAAGTATACGATGGGGGACCTCGACGGGAACCCGGGCAGGTCCACTCAGGTATACCTGCACAACCAAGCCAACGTTTATGTAGCCAAGGACAACGCCACTGGGCAAGTCTTAGGGATTCTCGATCTACTGATCCGAAAGCGTGGGACAGGCTACCACGACACCGTGAGGTGGGCGTTACGCTGGCTGGGCATTTCACAGAGTGAGATCCACCCGGTTAAGCAGGCTTCGGTTGCAGTGGAGGCCAAGTTGGATACCTCCGCACTCAGAGGCAGTGAAACTGCCAAGTATCTGGCTGCTCGAGGAATCAATGAGCGAGTGTGCTCCAAGTATGGGGTGGCGCCTTACCTGAAGAACGGTAAGGAGTTCTGGACTGCTAGCTTCTACGATGAGGAAGGAAGGAGCAGGATGTTCAAATGCACGAACATCGAACGGGGATCTAAGAAGCAGATCTTTACCAGCAAACCACCGTTCTGGTCGCTGTTTGGTTTGAACACCATTGACGACAGCAAGTCCATCCTTCTGACGGAAGGTGAGATCGATGCCATGAGTCTGGATGCCATCCAGTCCGGGATTCCTGAGACTTCGGAGGACACAGCCATACCTGCACTCAGCGTCCCTTGTGGAGTGAGCAACATGGATTGGATCAGCAACAACTTTCAAACTCTCAGCGGATTGGAAACCATCTTCTCCTGCTGTGACAATGACTCGGCGGGAGATCAGCTATTCTTAAAGCTCGGAGAGCGACTTGGAGTGGACAGGGTTAAACGTCTGTCCATTCCATTGGAGTATAACGATGTTAATCAATGGTATCTGGAGGCCAAACCCACCTATCAGGATCTCTTTGCGTTGATTCACGAGGCAGAGGGACACACCCTTGCCACCCTGTCCAAGGCCAATGAGTTCAATGTCCAACTCACCGATGAGATCACCCGCTACGAGCAGGAGAAAGAACACCGTAATTTTATCTGGGATGTGCCCTTGAGTCTGAGACCTAGCGAATTGATAATAGCAACAGGCCTGCCCGGGCATGGGAAATCTCAGCTCTGTTATGAAATCCTCCTTCATCAAGCACTGGAACAGAACCGTAAGAGTCTGGCTATCAGCTTCGAGATTACCATCCCTAACATGCTGTGGAATCTGGCACACATACATGCTGAAGAAGCACCCACCTACGAGAACCAAGATGAGATCATCAAGGACTTTGACAACATCTTCTTCATGGACTCCTCCTCATTCAAATCCATCAAACACAACTGGGAAGGAGTGGAGGAGAACATCCGGTTCGCCAAACAGAAGTGGGGGGTGAGTTTTGTTCTGATCGATTCGTTCCAGTACTTGGCTCCAAAACTGGCGTTCGATCTTCAGTCTCTGATTATTAAATCGATGCAACGATTAGCAGTCAAGGAGCAGATGACCATCCTCCTCATTGCTCACAGCGATGGGAAGAAGATGGATCAAGGGGGTAAGTATCCTCCCAAGTCTCCTTCTGATATACTCGGGTCACAGGACACCGGGGCTGCTGCTCACACCATCTTCTCCTGCTGGCGCAACACCCAGAAAGGACTCATTATGAGTGGCGATGACGAGGAGCAGAAGAAGGTGTGGTCCAAGAAGTGTGACGGTAAGTTCACTGTGTTTAAGCAGCGAGCAACCGGAGACAATTTCGAGAAGGACCTCTGGTTCGATACCGAGAAGAGGAAATTTTCACTAACACCAATCATAACCTACGAACCCACGGAGGGTTTGTATTAAAACCAAATAAGATCATGCCGATAAAAACGATAGAAAAAGTGGAGATCATGAAAAAAGAAGATGGTTCCCCAAAAACAAAGAACATCCCGAATGTGGGAGACCTCTATGAACTGTGGGTCAAATGCACAGATGATTTCGAGGGAATATCCATGGCCAAATCAACTGAGCCGTTCTATACCACGCCGGGAACCAAGGTTTCCATCACGGAAAAGACGGATCGCAACGGTAATCCTCGATTAGCGAACAACGGAAACCCCGAAATATCAGTCAATCGATTGAAGGATGACGGTTCAGAATGGGACAACAAACCGAGGTATGCCATGAGTCAGGATAATACTCCCCAAGGACAGGTAACGTCCTTTGCCAACCTGTCCAACATCAAGGGGCAATACACAAAGAACACACGGGGGATTGAGATCGGACAGGCTCTGAATAAGGCTGCTGATTTCATGACCAACGGAACTGACTGCGACAAGCAGACATTGTTTGCCCTTGCAACGGCTATCCTTGAAGTGGGGGATGCCTTGAGAAGCGGAAAGGAATTGGAATTCAAAAAGGAACCCACACCTGTGGCCTTTGAGGAAAACCCATTCTAATCCATTGTTTTGGGGTAGCCAATGGGGGCTACCCCTCTGAACTTTAATATAAAATTAAACACCTATGCATTTTTACGAAATCTCAATTAATGGTCCGTTCTTGAGGACCGATGTTGAAACTCCACCGCAGGCGAGAAAGCTTGTAGAGTCAGGCGTAAGGGTTGTCGCCAGTGTGACCACCAAACTAGCCATCTGCCCCAAACCCTACCTAGAGAAGTGGGGGAAGGAGGAGGCTGCGAGACTGGCCCGTAAGTATCCTCTCCTTCCGATCCCTGAAATAGTTGCTCGGGTCTATGGAGTGAGGGTCCATCCCGAAACAGGGGAGGAGATCCTCACTTCTCTATTTGGCACCTTGGTGCATAAACAACTGGAGGATGCCCTCAATCTTTTAAAGTTTAAGAAACGATGGTCCAATAAACCATATGAGAAATTCGTTAAACCGTTCTTGGAGTGGTTTAAAACAAACCAGTTCAGTGTCGTTTCATGCGAGAGTATTGTCGCTGGTTACAACACAGTAGGTCAGGTGGATCTAATAGCAACGCACAATGGTAAGGTGTGCCTGTTTGATTATAAGACCCGGGAAGCAGGGGACAGCGGTATATCCAAGAAAGCTTACACCTCCGACTGTATGCAACTGGCCATTGAAGCCGAGATGGTTATGCATAAGATGAAATTATCCTATCGGCCTGATGTCTACACTGTCATTATTGACAGCAACTCCGGGGAAACCTATGCAAAGAAATGGACAGACACTGCTGTTGAAAAGGCAGCCATCGAAGCCAAGTTTTACATTAACCATTACGACGACATCTACAGGCTACATGCCCCTGATAGAAAACCCTTACCCTAATGAACAAAGAAATATGGAAAGACGTTGTTGGTTATGACAGAGACTATCAAGTCTCCAACCGAGGCGGGGTTAGATCCCTGAAATTTAACAAGACTAAGATTCTAAAACCCCAAACCCATGGCAATAATGGCTACTGGCGAATTGGGCTTTGCAAAGGAGGAAGACAAAAATTTCACCGCATTCCACGTCTAGTTGCCAAAGCCTTTCTCCCTGATTGGGATGAGAGTTTAGAGGTAGACCACATCAATGGGGTGAAGAAAGAAACCTACGTATCAAATCTGAGAATGGTAACCCATCAAGGGAATAGCAGAAGCTTCAGAACCAAGGCGCAGGGATGCACTTCTAGATTCCGAGGTGTCTCTTGGCGTAAGGATAAGAAGAAATGGACGGCTGTCATCACCTTGGCTGGGAAACAGAAACACCTTGGCTACTTTGTTGATGAGGCAGAGGCAGCAAGAGCCTATAACAAGGCAGCCATACAATATGGATTCAACCCTGAAGCACTGAATCAACCTAAACCAAATATAAAATGATAAAGAAAACTAAAAGATTTGTGATACAATCCTCCACCATCTCTGACAAAACTGACATCCCCGAGAGGGGAACCTACCTGCACGAATACTACCTGATTGACAAGGGTCATTGGGTCCCACAATCAGATCGATACCTCTATTATAATGAGGCGAGGAGGAAGCAGGGACCCCAGCAGGTGGTGACCAATCGCTCCACCCTTCTTAACAGGGGATGGGACTTTGAGTTTAGACCTATTCCTGTTAAGCCCGAGGACCGGACAGTGGTTGAAAGAGATGAAGTGATAGAGCAAACAAAACGACAAGAGGGTCATCGAGGTACAATACCTTTAGGCAGCAAAAACTCGGGACCAAGCAGCCATACAATATGGCTACAACCCTGAATCATTAAATGGGGTTTAACCAAATTAACGAGGCGTTCAAGCACCGGCTTCCATCAACCGAGAAGTTGGTGCTCCTTTGCCTTGCCCATTTTGCCAACAGCAGAACAGGCAAATGCTGGCCGAGCAACAAGCAGGTGGCACACCTCACCGGACTCAACCCGCAAACCGTTTCGAGGGCCATCAGCAGGCTCTCACGGCGTGGGCTAATCAGCTCCCGCAGACGACACAATAAATCCAGTGTCATCTCGGTGATTGAAAGGTAGCGAGGATCAACCTATCTTAGTAAACCTATATATTCTAATTAATTAATTAATTAACTTCTTTATTAGTTTGACTCTAAGTACATTTAACTATTTTTTACCCTTCTTGGCAAAAGATTTACCGAGATTAAAAAAAATACAACCGAAGATGAAAAAAAGAACAGAGATAAAACCAAATATTCCTTCCGTGTCTGAAATCCAGGCACTATTTTACAAACGTGACAAGCGAACCTATGGCGGTCGCAAGCCGAAATGGAAACCAGGTGAGCAAGTTAGGCTCCAGACCCGTGTCCGGCCAAACACCCTTCTATGCTTGAAGAGCCAGAGCAAGGATGCAAACGAAAGCATCGGCGAGGTAATCGACAAGCTGGTATTGGACTCGCAGGGCTAAATGATTAAATACATAAACATTTTAGGAACTGAATGGAGTGTGTTCTGGTTCGACAATGAGTTGCCTTGCGGATCGGATGACTGGGGACTGTGCTACAAAGACAAACGCCGGATCGAAATTGTTCACAACAGCATTC
>Ga0208553_1000288_pt1 | contig 18873 bp, 28 predicted proteins | sample 6_EtaG_FD_184079 | JGI IMG/M metagenome (GOLD analysis project Ga0208553, IMG submission 184079) | Marine viral communities from the Subarctic Pacific Ocean - 6_ETSP_OMZ_AT15160 metaG (SPAdes) (version 2) | ecosystem: Environmental > Aquatic > Marine > Oceanic | place: Pacific Ocean | collected...
CGATCGACCGCCCGAACGGCTACTAACCCCAGAGCAATTGGAGATGACAATGAACACAACCTTGCAGGTCTTCGCCCAGGATTACCGAGATGCCGTCGAGGACGGCAACGCGCCGGACTACGGCGAGATGATCGCCATCCGCGCCATCGCGGGCGACTACGGCACGGCCATCGTGGCCGAATTCCACAATGAACGATACCTCAGCCCCTACTTCAGCCAACACGACTCCGAGGGCGATTGCTGGGGAAACGTAGGCGGCGAATGCGGAGCACCGGACGATTGCGAATACGGCTGGTGCGGCTCGGACCGATTCGCGGTGCAACAGGACGCCGACGAGTGGTTGTCAGTCATGAGCGGTGCGACCGATTGGAGCGAATGGGACTGGGCCGAAAGCGCTCCGAACGGCTAACAACCCCTAATCAGGATCGGAGAGATGAGCAATGTTGAAATCCTACAGGCACCCAGTCTACGTGGTCCGCGAGTGCAAACGAATCGCTGGCAAACACGCCGAACGGTGGATGATCAAAGACCCCGATGAGAGTTGGAGTGAATGCCAATACGCTTGGTGCCAGCACGGGAATGTGGAGGTTGTGCAGGGCTGGGAAATCGTGGACGCCCTAATCGAGGCTAACGGGGAGGACGTCTATGGCGTAGTCAACCAACTGGTAGTCAACCAACTGATCGAATCGGTGCTCCGGAATCGATAATCACCCTAATCAGGATCGGAGAGATGAATGAAATACAAATCACAACTATCGGGCGGGCCGAATGCCGCGAACTATCCGCTGAACTGGTGCCGATCATCGGTGAGGCACTGGCGAAATACGGCCTCACGGCCCACGGCAAAAGCGGGCGGTATGAGGGCCACTCCGCCGCGCTCACGTTCGAGATCACCGTGGACGCGCTCGCTGAGGCGAAGGCGAGCCACGATGCTGACATGTTGGATGCAAATTTCGGCGCTGGGCACACATTCGTTGCACGGGGGGAAACGTACACGGTGACCGGATTCGATTTGCGGCGGCGAAAATACCCAGTCACCGCTATCAAGGATTCAAACGGCAAACTATACAAATTCGCCGTCGAAGCCGTCAAACGTCACGTCTCGAACGGCTAACAACCCTAAGCAATCGGAGATGAGAGATGAAACTTATAATCGACGGCAACAAGTACGTCCTGATCTCAACCTACGCTGAGCGCGCCATCCCCAAAGCCGCCGGTTTCCGCTGGTCACCGGCGGACCGCCATTGGTGGACCGCCGACCTCGACACCGCCCTTGCCGTGGCCGACCATGCTGAGATCAGCCCCGACGCCGACGCCGCCCTCGACGAGGCCGTCGAGAGCCAGCGCGAGAGCCTCACGGCATCCTCGGCCCAGGCCGCCGACATCGACGTGCCAGCACCAGATGGCCTCGCCTACCTCCCATTTCAGCGCGCCGGGATAGCCTATGCCATGGATCGCAAGGCCGTCCTGATCGCAGACGAGATGGGGTTGGGAAAAACCATCGAAGCCATCGGCATCATCAACGCCGATCCCTCGATCCGATCAGTACTGGTGATATGCCCCGCCAGCCTCAAAACCAACTGGCTCCGCGAGTTGGAACGCTGGTTGACCCGTCCCATGACCGTCGCGGTTGCCAACGGCGAGACGCCCGATGCCGACGTGGTCATCACGAATTACGAGCAACTGCACAAGCTTCCCGTGGCCCCAGCTGACCTGCTGGTCGTCGACGAAGCCCACTACCTCAAAAACCCCAAAGCCCAGCGCACCAAGCTGGTCGGCAAGTTCGCCAAGCTGGCCGACTTGAAGGTGCTGATGACCGGCTCCCCGATCCTCAACAGACCCATCGAACTGCATCCCCTTCTGGACATGCTGGACCCCGACGCGTGGCCGTTCTGGCAGTACGCCACGACATACTGCAACGCCTTCAAAAGCCGGTGGGGCTGGGATTTCACCGGAGCGTCCAACTTGGGTGACCTCCAACGCAAACTCCGCGCGACTCTGATGGTCCGCCGCCTCAAGGCCGACGTGCTGGCCGAACTCCCGACCAAGCGAAGGCAGATCGTTCCCCTCTCGGCCAAGGCATACTCCGCTGTCCTTCTGGCCGAGGCCGAGGCCCAGTCGAGGATCGATGCCGATATCGACGCGCTGGAACTGGCCCGTGACCTCGCCGAAGCCGTCGGCGACAAGGCCGCATACGATGACGCCGTGAAGAGCCTCCACGCTCGACACTCCATCGCCTTCGACGAGATGTCAATTGTGAGGCATGAGTCCGCCATCGCCAAAGCCCCCGCCGTGGCCGACCATGTCGAGGGGCTCCTCGAATCGGTGGACAAAGTCATCGTCATGGCCCACCATCACGACGTTGTCGATCTCCTGGTAGCCAGACTCGAGGCCTACGGCGTCGTCTCCCTCACCGGCCGGGACAACCAAACCAAACGGCAAGAAGCCGTTGATCGGTTCCAGTCGGACCCTGACACGCGAGTCTTCGTTGGCTCGATACAGGCCGCTGGCGTAGGACTTACCCTCACCGCCGCGTCCCTGGTCGTGTTCGCCGAACTCGACTGGGTGCCAGGAAATATGAGCCAGGCCGAAGACCGAGTCCACCGCATCGGCCAGACCGATAGCGTCCTAGTCCAACACGTCGTGATCGACGGCTCCATCGACGCCACCATGGCCCACACCCTGGTGGGCAAGCAGGCTGTCATCGACGCCGCACTGGACGATGACATCCCCGACGCCACCCCCTCCCAGGCCACGCCCCCGCCGGTCACCACCGAGCGCAAGCCCCCGCCCACCCTCGACGCCTCGGAGACCGAAGCCGTCCACGATGCGATTCGCATCCTCGCTGGGATGGACGAGGACTTCGCCAGGATTCGCAACGGCGTGGGATTCAACGGCCTCGACACCAGCTTCGGCCACTCACTCGCAGAGATGACCAGCCTCACCCCCAGGCAAGCGTCCGCTGGCAAGCGCATGATCGCTAAGTACCACCGCCAACTACCAGCGGACATCCTCGACACACTCGGACTCACCTTGCACGGCTAAGCCAGCTATGTTAGACTGAGGCTTATACGCTAAGCGCAACCCAAAGCACAACACGAGGAGGTCCAGATGACGATCCAACGACGAGACGGCACCATCGCGAAAAACTGGCTGCTAACGGCAGTCCCAGTAGACACGATCGAAGAGGTCCGCGAGGCCGCATTCAATGTGCGACTCACAATGCGCGATTGGGTGATCGACGCGATCAACGCACAACTCGAACTCGAAAAAGAAACGAAAGAAACGAAATAAGCCCCCCAGATCGGAGATGCCATGAGCTACTTCTCTCCACCAGCACACCAGCCAATCGACACCGACATTGAGGACGCCCTCGACGCACTGGCGCGGATGTGCGCCGATGGGCGATACGAATGGGACCGCAACACCTGCGTGCACAACATTATGCAAGACGAGATCGACCGCTACATCAACAATAACCACTCAGATTGCGAAGACAGAAAGGCCGCACGACGATGAACACCTGCAACGCCTGTTGCGAAGAAGATCAAAACCGCAACGAACTGGACGTTACGAACGTGCTACGCCTACTAGTAACTACTAATGCTTCCTACCTGGAACCCGACACGACCGGCTGGGGAGCTCAGGACCACACCGACTCGTGGCGCGAAATCGAAGACACGATCATCAAAGCGATCAACGCCTACGGATTCGAGTTCAATTTCACCAGCCAGCACGGAGCGCGTCCAACAGTGACCACCATCGAATGGGAGGGCGAAAACAACGATGAATAACAACATTGCAGAGAAGATCGTGGACGTGGAGATCGAACACGCCATCGCCGATACGGGCAACCGTGGCCCCCAGTGGAAACTTCCAGAGGCGATGATCCGCACGCTATCGAAATTCCCCTCTACCTACTGGATCGACCGCAAAGACGGCGACTCGCCGCCCGCACCAGGAACCTACCGCTCCCGCATCGTGCGTGGTCGGCTCAAAGACGGCAAAACCGGCCAGTACGACAACCACTATCGCTGGTACATCCAGGATTTCGGCCTCGATCCAAACGTCGTGTCCGCTCGCGACGTGCCCACGCCCACGCCAACGCAGGCATGGCAGAACGCCGACCACACGACTTCGGGATCGATCCGAACGTCGTGGCAACCAGTGCCGGCAGGGACGCCGCCCATCGACGTGAAACGCAACTCCATCGAGCGGCAGGTCGTGTTCAAGGCGGCGGTCGACCTGCTCGCGGTTTATCCCGACTTATTACACGGCAGCACAGACGCAGCCGTGATCGAATCCATGTGGGAATTGACCGAAAAACTCTGGCTCGTATTCGAAGGCATCGGCGTCGATGAAGCGGCAACAGAAGATGGGCCTGCCACGCCCCAGTGGACCGCCGGAGAGCGCGACTATCGGGACACGGCAACCATGTTCGAATGGACCGGGACGCAGGTCAAAAAATGGCTAGGCATGACATACGCTGATTGGGTGGCGCAGGGCAAAAACGAATTCGAGCAGGAGGCTCGGCGCAAATCAGCCCTTGAATCATGCATGGCCGCTTACAACTTCGAGCAGGAGGCTCGGCGCAACGCCGAGAACACACCGTCCGAAGAGCCGACGGAAGCACACCAACAAGCCGTCCCCGAACCTGAAGTCGAAACCGAAACCGAACCCAAACAAGACGAGTTGCCCTGGTGAGCCGAGGAGCCGAGGAGACGATATGAACGACTACACGAACGACCAACTCGCAGCCGCTTGGCTCGGTGCTACAGAAACGCTCGCCGCCGCAGAACGCGAAATGTTCGAGCGGCTCCGCGACACCGGCGGAACAGAACTCCTCGCCGAGGCTTCGACAATCGTACACATACCCCGCGTCACCTACGACCAGAACATGCTGCTCACGCTGCGCGAGCACGTCCCGCCCGCCGTGATCGAGCAAGCGTTCGAACCGGAGCACGAGGAGACCCGCGTCATTCCGGCACGGTTCAACATGCGGGTGGCGCAACACTGGTCGAAACGCTTCGGCGGCTACGTCGCAGAGATCATCACAAAAGCCAGACTCGAAGCACCAGGACGCTTCAAGGTGACCCTCAAATAGCTTGACGACACCGTCTCGCAACGCTTAACGTGACCTTGGAAAGCAGTGTGCCCGCAATGCAAGTGATCCCCGACCAGACGCCACTACACCGCGCGGCGGAGGACTACTACAACCGACACGGCTGGGTATGTATGCCGCTTCAGGCCGATTCCAACGGCCTCCCGAAGCGGCCAATCGTCCACGACTGGCCTAACATCCGCCGATACATGCCCGACATCGACGCCCTTCCATGGGGCGGCGCTCTCGGACTCGGCCTCATACTCGGACCAACATCGAGCAACCTCGCCGTGCTCGATATCGACTCACAATCTCTCGCTCGCGCCATCTACGCGATCCTCCAAAGCCACGGCCAACCGGCCTACGCCGTGAAGACCGTGCGCAAACGCATGCACCTGTACGTGACCGAACTAGAACCCACGCCGTCCCGCAAACGCCCAATCAAATGGCAAGGCGACGCCGTCGAGATTGAGTTCAAGGCGGCTGGCACTCAGGTCGCAGCCCCGCCGACGCCAGGATACGCCCTGATCGAAGACAACCTGCACGAATGGCAGTCGCTGGACGTGTTCTGGGAACTGATCGACGCTCGGCTCCAATACCTCCATCCCCTCGAATACGTGCCGACGCCCGTAAACGCCAAGGCCCCATCGGCGACAGACCCACGAGCGACATGGGCCGCAACCGTGCCGGACGGATCACGCAACGACACGCTCTATGTCGAGGCCCACCGACTCCGCGAGGCGGGCATGGGACTCAACGAAGCAACCGACATACTCACGGCGCGAATCCGCCGGTCCTACGAAGCGGGACACGAAATGCCAGACCACGAAATACGAGCAACCATCTCAAGCGCATACAGAAAAGGCGTGGTGAACAAAATTGCCGATACCCCCGGCCCTTCGGAACTTGACCTTATCTGACGCCGGAGTCGAATTCCCACGGCCACTGGCCGACAGTACAACACTAACCATCGTCGCTCGCGAGATTCGACGCTCACGAACGGGAATGCACGCGCTGATGGCGATCACGGCGGGCGAAAAAGTGCTCGGACACGACACGTTCAACGTCGGGCGGAGCGAGGACCGAACCCGACTCGCCAACCGCGCACACTCCGGACTGAGCGCTCTCGCGGCGGCGGCATACTCCAAAGACGACCTGCGCCACGACCTCGACCTCCTCACACTCTGGCTGGCACGCCACTACGAACAAGATCGATTCGAGTTAGAAGAATTCGATCCGCTCGAACCGCTAACCGACAACGTGTTTTTGCTCCGACCTTACATCCTGGCCAACGCGGGGACGGTGATGTTCGCAGACCCAGGTGCGGGGAAATCCTACCTGGCGCAGACCATGGGGGTCTGCATGAGCCTCGGACTGAACGGCCTGTTCGACATCACCACGCCCGTCCCCGTAGCCTACGTGAACCTCGAACGAAACCGCGAGAGCATGTTGGCCCGCGAAACGAAGATTCGCGCCGCTCTACGCGTCTCAGGCGGCTCTAACGTGAAATATATGCACGCCCGAGGCCAAGGCCTGCCGACAATCCTGCCAAGCCTCAGCCGATGGGGAGAACAACACCCCGCAGGCGTGGTGATTCTGGACTCCATCAGCCGGACCGGACTCGGCGACCTGATCGGAAACGAAACAGGGAACCTGTTCATCAACCACATGAACGCCCTGGGATGCGCATGGCTCGGAATCGGACACCCGACACGCAACGACAAAGACCACATGTACGGCTCGATCATGTTCGACGCAGGCGAAGACATCGGCATCCAGATAATGTCCGAACGCAAAGACATGACGCGAGGCATAGCTCTCAAGGTCGTGAAAGCCAACGACATCGACTTCCCGCCCGTCGCCTACTACGCCCTGGAGTTCGCAGGGGACGGATCAGGACTCGCCAACATCCGGCAGGCCGGACGACGAGAGTTCCCAGAACTGGCGGCGGGCCAGAAGCGGACACGGCTCCAACAGATCGAAGCGTTTTTGGACGACCAGCCCGACGGCGCAGCCTCAACCAAAGAAGTCGCAGACGCACTCGAAATGCAACAACCCAACGTCAGCAAGTACCTCCACACAGACGCCTTCCGCTCCCTGCCGAAGGAAGGCAAAACCAAACGATACGCACGCGCCGCCCACGGTCCGCCGGATGATTATGCATGAACGATTATCAACCAATGATTATGTATCATAATTAACGCCATTTCGTGCCTGAGAGACAATGATTATGTATCATAATTATGTAGCATAACTTGGGCATGAGGGGAATTAAAACCCCCGTAGGGGGGTTTTAATAACTCTGCCTTGATAACCATTATGTGACTGGAGTTGAGAATGGGAATGGAACGTGAGATATCGGACCTGCAAGCCCTGCTGGCCCCGTCCGAACTGGACATGGTCTGCCCGCATTGCGGCGCGAAAGTCTATCCGCGACTGTCCCGTGCCGGACCTCACATCAGGGCGGACTGCCCCGAATGCGATCGCTACATCAAATTCGCCCGGCAGCGCGAGCGGTGGCATGGCAGATAGGAGTGCCGCCAAAAGACGGAAACGTCGCTCTCAGACCCCAAGGAATGCGTCTCAGGGCGAATACATCGACGGGGCAACGGCCATCGCCCGATACGGGTACCGCACCGAGCGGGAGTGGCTGAACCACGTCGTCGAGACGGCTGAGAAGACCCAATGGGAGTATACCTACCACACACACGACTCCCGCAAATCACCAGCAGGGATGCCCGACCTGATGATGATCAGACCGCCGAGGTTGCTCTACGCGGAGCTTAAACTGCATCCCGCTACTCAGAAGCGCGGACGCCCGTCACCGGCCCAGGAGCGCGTCCTGGAACTTCTCAGGGCATGTGGAGTGGAGGCTTACGTGTGGCGTCCGAGCGACATCGATGAGGTGGAAAGGATTTTGAGGTGACTTATGGGCTGGCTCTATGTGCCGGGGGCGGCGGACTCGAGCTCGGAGTCGGACTTGCACTCGGAAGCGATTACCGCTGCGTCTGTTACGTCGAAAGGGAAGCCTATGCCGCCGCAACGCTGGCGGCGAGGATGGAAGAAGGGCGGTTGGCTCCGGCTCCTGTCTGGGATGACCTTGCCGCCTTCGACCCTGAACCGTGGCGTGGCCGAGTGGATATCCTCTCTGGAGGTTTCCCCTGTCAGCCCTTCTCCGTCGCGGGACAACAGCGGGGAGTCGATGACGAGCGGAACCTCTGGCCCGCCGTCGCAAGAATCATTAGGGGACTTGGGGTTCCAACTGTCTTTCTTGAAAACGTCCCAGGAATCCTCCGATACTACTGGGACACCATACGACCCGAACTACGAGAGATGGGTTACGAGGTTGAGGAGGGACTCTTCACAGCGTCAGAGACAGGCGCTCCTCACAAGCGCGAACGGTTCTTCATCCTGGCGGACGCCGGCGAGTCAGGAATCTGGGATCAGGCCCGAACGCCTGGAGGGGGAACCGGGTTCGAGGATGTACGACAAGGAGACGGGAAGGCTGGCACAGTACGGCCTTCCTCAACAGGTCCAGAACTGGCCGACGCCGAACGCCGGCCCCCAGAACGACTCGGACACAACCTGGCCCCAACGCCGAGAAGAGCTCAAGGAGAAGTGGGGGAACAACGGCTTCGGCCTGACACTGGGGATGGCGGCAACGAACTGGCCGGACTCCCGCTCTTCCCCCCAGGCCCAAGCGACCACGACGGATGGGCATACGTGCTCTCCGTCATGCCGCAGGCTCAACCCACGTTTTGTCGAGTGGATGATGGGATGGCCGGACGGATGGTCGCTGATCGACTCGCCATGCTCGGCAACGGAGTGGCTCCACTGGCGGCAGCGTATGCGCACCGCACTCTCGCTGCTGGCCTGAAGGAGCGATCATGACTCTGCTGTACAAGAGCTGTCAGAAGTGTAACGGCAAGTGTAACGGCAAGTGTAGCGGCTGCGTACCGCACTCTCGCTGCTGGCCTGACCCGACGACTGGAGGTGTGACATGACCAAAGCCAAAGCCTGTGTGCGTTGCGCGACAGGCAGCACATTGACCATTGAGGACGAGTGGGGCGATCTGGCGACAAGCTGCATGTCGTGCGGTATGGTCACCTACCCGCAGACGCCGAAACACGAGTTCAAAGCCATCACCGGTTGGGAGTTTCCCGACGAGGAGATCGTGACTCGAACGTGCCTCGGATGCCGTAGGTTTCGCCCCGCTCTGGGGACCGGCGAACGCTGGCATCAGGCTTGCGCGATCCGACACGCCATCACGCAGGCAACGGGTAGGACGAAGAGCAATGACGTATGATCACTGAGCGAGAAGTGGCATTAGCCGATCTCCAGTGGTGCAAGGAGAAATTCGGGCCGAACCGCAAGGCTCTGATGGCGAACGCCATATATGCCGAGGCGGCGTGGCGAGTCGTGACTCTGAACCTGGCGATAGTCCACTGGGTGCTCGCCCGCAAGGGCCTTCGTGACGATAATCCCGATTACCAAGACATCGCCTCTCTGCTCAAGGAAGCGCTGTACAACTGTTGCTACGGTTGGGAGCCGTCACTGGGGAAGTTCTCCACATACGCATTTGCATCGCTGAAATTAGTGTTCCTGAGACACGCGGGCGAAATCCGGCAGCTACGACTCCCAATAAGATTGCCGTATTACCTGCGGACGAGCAAAGGTCGCAACGAACGGCGTGCGGACCTGGAAGAACAACTCGCGCGGATAAAAGATTACTATGATAAAAATGAAATCGACGAGTCGCGCTCAGACCCACTGCCGACGGGGGAGTGGCAGGAATCTGCGTTGCGGACATTGGATATGGCCGAACGGGTGATCGCGAACAAACAACAACACACGCTCCAATTCCGCGATGAAGACCAGATCGACTCCGGCGACATGCGCGAGGCCGAGGCGCTGCCCAATACTGACGCACTCCCAGTGGACGAGGAAGCGATGTGGTCAAGTCCGCTTCGTGAGTTGGTGGCAGACGCACTGGCGGCCTTGTCTGACCGAGAGGCCGCTGTGATTCGGATGCGGTTCGGTTTGGCCGGTAAGAGACCTAAAACCCTCGACGAGATCGCGCCAGTGATGGGGGTCACCAGAGAGCGCATCCGCCAGATCGAAGCCAAAGCCTTGCGGAAACTTCGGCACCCGAGCCGGTCCATGAAGCTCCGCGGATACCTGGACGTTTGGATGTGATCCCTTTGCCCGACTGATCACTGAGCGAGAAAAGGAGAAACAAAATGGGACCGAGTTATCAATTTCCAGTCACAATCACGAGAATCGTTGACGGCGACACCGTGGATGCCCGAATAGATATGGGCTTCAAAATTGTCTATGAGGAGCGCATCAGACTCTTAGGTCTAGACACCCCTGAGTCCTTTACCTCCAACAAAAAGGAGAAGGTTCTGGGACTGGCTGCAAAGCACCGAATCAAAGAGCTTATCGCTAGTGCTAGTTTACTCCCCAAGAAACGAGGCAAGAAAGACGTGGTCCTCAAGACCTCGAAGCACGGCAAAGGCAAGTTCGGGCGCATCCTGGGCGAGATATGGATCAACTCCAACACCGGAAAGGGCATCAACGTCAACCAAACCCTTATCGATGAAGGCTATGCCCGATGGTACATGGGCGGCAGTAAAGATGAGATGGGTGAGTGGACTGTCGATGACGGCTGCTCCCACAACTGTAAGGGCAAGAAGATGACCCGAGGCCGCAAGTGCGACGGCACCTGGACTAAATGGACGCCGAACGGCTACGTGGCTCACGACGTGGATGTCGGGATTTAGCGTAGAGGAGATGCTGAGCGCGGCTTACTCCGTTTCATCGGTCTCAAGCACCTTCATGCCCAAGACTCCGATTAGACTAACCGTCGCCCCCAACGCTCCGGTGACGATTTCGCTTGCCGACATCCTGAGTCCGACGTAGCATCCGGCCAATCCCAGTCCTGCGATGAGAAACATCGCGCAGAGGATTTGCGGTCTGATTTTAGTGACCATGCTACTCATCGATCACCCCTCGTTGTTTTTCCAGTTCGCGCAGATGTCGCTCCCACTCAGAAGTATCGATGCCGCGTTGACGAGCCATTGAGATCGCAACCTTGCCCCTGCGGACGCGTTCAGCTAAGTTCATCTGGTTAGCGTCAAATACGCCCAGCCGTTTGCCGATAGAGGCCCACTCGACTACTCCCACCTTGCCGTTATCGCTCAAGGCAAAGGTAACCAATTTGAGTATGTCTTCCCTATCCCCTGTACCGTCTAGCCTCTTGGACATCGCGTCAGTTAGATTCATAACTGCGACATCCTGCACCAGCAGCATCTGCCATTTCAGTTTTGTCCACTCTCGTTTGAATGGATTCCGCATATCAAGAGACCTCATCCACTATGCCTTCACCTAACGAATCCAGACCGGCTCCTCGACCACGCCGTCATGAACGGTATTGACGCTCACAGACGAGTTAAGCACTAGGTCCGCGCTGTCGATGTCCCCGTCGTCACCTATGCGCACATTTTCGAGGATCAACCTGCCGATCTCGAAGTAGTCCGCGTTGAAAGCTCCGGTCCATGCCTTGACGCCGTCCAGGGTCATCGTGTCGATCAGCACATCGCCGCTGCCGGTGGTCTGCTGGACGATGATGCGGTCAACCACCATGTCCTTCGCGACATAGCTGGTGGCTCCACGCCCTGACCCGATCACCACGTCGTTTGTGGTGGAGGACATCGTAGGTGAGAACGTGTGCCCCGCAGCCACCACCGATGACGTCGCCGTCAGAGTGTAGATGTCGCCGTTGGCCCAGTCCATCGTTGGGAACTCGGAGTTTCGGATGATCAGCGTATCGATGGTCATTAGATCGGCGGTGGATGTGCCGGTTAGCTGGAATGCGTCGGTGATGCCGGACTTGCCTAAGCTGACGTTTGTGAAGCTCACCTCGTCCAGCCTCAGACCGGCGGGGATGTTTATCTGTAGCGTCTGGCTGGCATCTTGCGGAAACTCTTCATCAACCACCTTGGAGCCAATCATTGACGGAGCCTCGTAGGACGCACCGACCATCGGCCATGTGATCTCCTGGTCGCCGCTGGAGATCAGGATGAACATCGAGGCGAGGAAGCCGAGCGCAACCGTAGACAGTGACGCAACGATCAGCTTGCCGCCGCCGAGGTAGATACCTCCCGGCAATGGCAATGAGAACGTCCACAATCGCGGGAGGCGAACGATTAGACCCGGAATGCGGAACTGCTTACCCTTCATTGTTTTGTCTCTGCTCCTTGCGCTCTTCGCTCAGCGCATTCATCACCTGGGCTGCGGCGGCAGTCACGGGATTGGCGAAAATGGCTAGCGAGACGAGTATGATGTCGAGGTGGGGCGCCACCTCTGACGGTTTGCTGGTTGTCTTCCATACAATTAAAACACCTAGAGCTACAAATGCAAGGAATAACGGCCCGACAAGCACGATAACCAGGAACTGGTTGCCCGTCAGCGTGGTCTTGGTCTTTGCTTCCAGCTCGACTATCCGCCGGCGTGCCTCGTCGAGTTCCAGGCGTATCTCGTCGTCGGCGGTCATGTCACGACGACCGGAACCACGCGATCACGACAGCAGCCACCGCCGCCAGCGAGCCGACGATCCAGCCAGTCATGAGTTTGATCGTCTTCCACGACGACTCCAGTGCCGTGATCCGCTCGCCTTGCACCGACACCGTGTTGTTCAACGCGATCATTTGGGCCAGGACGCGCTCGCCTCGTTCCTCGATGCGACCCAGCGTCTCGGCGGTTCGCAGCCGGAACTGCTCATCCCGTTCGATGGTCATCTAGACCTCGTCTTGGACTTACGCGCGAACTCTCGCAGTTTCTTCTCAGCCATGCCGGTGCGCGTCTTCTTGCCTGCCCGTTTTCGGGCAAGGTCCACGCCTGCTAGCCGTCGTTGTTTTGCCGATTTCGCTGGCATTAGATAGCGACCTCTGAAAGGATTATCTGTGCCGTCCCGCCGCGCCTTGCGTTGGAGTCCGGCCCACCAGTGGAGCCATGCCCTATGATCTCGTCGTCGTAATGTACGGCCTCGACATCCATGTACTTGGTGCCGATGTCCGCGTAGGTCACCGCCGCCTTCACCTTCAAATCCTCGATAGCCTCAAGGTCGGCGTAGATCGCCGCCGTAGCGTTCGTGCCGCCCCGCAGGGCCGCAGTGTCCGCGATGTCAACGATGACCTCGAACCGCCGGGTCTTCGTTGGCTTCGGCAAGGCGTCTATCTGGATGTCCTTGAGAACGGGCTTGGTCGTGTTCGCGGCAGAGCCGAGAAGCATGTTGGCCCGAAGCCCCAAGACCAGGCCGCTGGCCCCTATCGCGTTAGCCCCGAAGGACAGGCGAGAGGTGCCGCTAAGGATGTCCCCGAGGTCGCCGCCGTTCCGCGCCGTGAGGAAGCTGAGATCAGACGTAATCCCATAGTCCATGTTGATGTGCTGATTCCCCGTGCCGGCAGCTAGCGTGTCGGCGTTCACTCCAACTCTCAGCCAGTTCTTTATGTCCAGCGGAAACGAAAGATCGACGTAGGGTAGATCGACGAAGCCTGGAGTCTCACGCTTGATAGTGATCCCAGACGCCGGGTTCACGAAGGCTTGCCCCAGGAAATGGGTCGAGGTGGTGTAAGCACCAGGGGTGTTGGTGCTACGAATAGCGTAGTGTAATCGGGGGGTCCCGTCATCGTCAGCCGAGGCGGCTATCCACTGTATCTTTCTGTTGGCGGTGCCGTGTTGCCTCACGGAGTGCCAGCCCTTGCCGTTGTGCGCCCAGATTCGGGCGTTGCGAGAGGCCGCGCCGCCGCTAGCCGAGACGTACACCATGCCGCTGGCAGACTCCATCCATCGGATTGATCCCAGTGCGTCGGAGGTAACTCCGTCTCCCAGAGAGAAGTCGTTGGGAACCCGCTCGACAACCCTGGCACCGTTAGACACGAACATGCGGTACACCACCGGCGGCGTGTCGTCGTCCACGCCCTGGGCAAACCAGAGCGCGCCGTCGTCCATCACTCTCATGCGACGGCAGTTGTCGGTGTTGGCGACCATCGTGAAGGCCAGTCGCGCAGTCCAAGTGGCCGGTGCGGTGTCAACCTCGTAGAGGCCCTCTCGCGTTCCAACGTAGAGCTTGTCCTCGTTGTCGATGCCCGCCAGCACAGCGACACCTTGAGGGCCGTTGCCCGAGGAGATGTCGATATTGTTTTCGAGCGACCAGTTGTCCCCTGCGTCGGTGGAACTGTAGAAGATGATTTTAGAGTTGTCTTCATCCCAGATAGTCGCGACGGCCTCGCCGCCGATCTCTGCAAGAAGGCCCGCGTCGATGTCTTCGTGCGCGGTGACGTCATTCGCCAGGACGGAAGAGCCAAGCTCATCGGTCGTCGAAGCGGCCCAGGTCGCGCCGTCCGTAGAGCGGTAGACGTGAATCTCGTCGCTAATCGCAAACAGCGCCAGCAGGTGAGTGCGAACGGCGAGAAGGTCCAACGGTGCGGGGTAGGTCGATCCCTCCGAGACGGCGACGCCTATGCTCGTCCACAAACGAGGGGTTCCGCCCGCGGTGGAGAGGGTCCAACTCATAGTCGTTGACGCGCCCGCGGCGGTCTCCGTAGAGGCAACGGCGCGAACCAATCCGTTGGCGTGGCCGAAATTCTGCCTTGAGGTCTGGCCGGCCCCCTCTGAGGCCGTTGCCGTGCCTACCGTCGTGTAGTGAACGGCGACGCCGTCTACTATGATGTCGCCCGCCGAGCCAGATACGGATATGGAAGGAGCGGTGGAGGTGGCCGTAGCCTTGGCTACCGTGCCGAAGGTGGAACTGCCCCCCTTGATGCTGATCGCCGCACCGGCAAGGTAGTCGCGACTGGCGGCAAAAGTTGCCACGACGTTGTTCGCGCCCACGGTCACGTTTGCGCCGTGCAGAGTCCACAGGGATACGCCAAGGTATTCTCCAGGTGCTATCTGGTTGTCTGCGGCCGCCATAGCGTTGCCGTCATAGGTGACGCCGGTCGGGACATTGCTCCCGGAATTGTCTGCCGACTGGATCATAACCACCAAGGCTCGGTCTTTGCCGGAAGTGGTGTGAGAAAACGTCAGGGTGGCAGAGGTGGTGTCGGTCCCAGTGCTGGCACTGTCGTAGGCATAGGCATAGCCATCAACCGTGCCTCCGCCCGTCCAAGATGTCCCTGACCCGTCGTATTTTCGAGCCGCCACCGTGTGGCCGTCATCGTCTCCCCACAGCGACCAGAGATTGCCCTTGAACGAGGCAGAGGCCCGAATGACCTCAAGCTCGCCCGAGGAGTCTTCCTCGAGGATCGGAAGGTACACGCCAGAGGCGAATCTAGTGTCGCAGGTGGCGTCCCAAAAGCGGCGGTACTCGTCAGGCACACGGGCGGAGTCGGAATCTATCCGCTCACGGCCAAGGCCCAGCGAGAAGTTGGGAAAGATAAGCGTCTGATATCCCGCAAAGGTCGATGGGCTTCGTATGCCCTCGCCGGAGAACTGGGATATGAAGTCTTCGTTCCGCAGCCGTCGAACGACTCGCTCTGAGCGCCCCTGCGGCACGGCCACGAAGTTCTTGCTGTCGATCTGAACGATCGGCTCTGCGGCCATTTAGAAAGGGCCTCTGCGACTCACCGTAAGTGCTGGTCGAGAGCCGTGATAGGACTCACCCGCAAACCAAGCGTTGTACTCGGCACGCCAATCCAATGCGCGCTGCCCCCAGTCGGAGTCGCCGTTCTCTGCGGCCTTGTCCTGACACAGAATCTCACGGCACTTCATGTATAGCGGCTCCAGCAGGTCACCGTCGAGTTCTACTGTGTCAGTATCCAGGCTCACGCTGGAGAGTAATCCTCGCCCGTTGAGCCGAAGAACTTCATGGTTCCCCGGTTTGGCAGGAAGGAGCACCCTGCCTCCGTCGGACGCGCCGTCTAGAGAAGGAACCCATTCCCATCCCGTAACGAGACTCCACGCCCCTTCCGGGGGGCTTGTCGGCCCTGCCCAAACTACTGCACGGTCGATATACGATTCGGACGCCGTAGTCCCACCTGGGGCTTGGACGCCTGCGATGATATTGCCTGCGGTGTCCGACACCTTGAATTCGTGCGTGATGACCTCCCAGCCAGTACCGCCGTGGAACGACCCATTGTTGGCCGTGTCCTGATCGCTGTCGATCTGACACCGTATGGCACTGGCTGTACGACAATACACGTACGCCGCCATGACAACGTAGACGCCCTCAACGGCAACGTCTGGCGTAAGGGTCTCAAGCAAGGTCGTGTCTGACGAAGGTACGTGCAATCGAGCGGAGTTGCTGCCGGACAGTACCATGTGGTTCTGCGGGGTGCTCGTGGCGGCTTCCTGATTCACTACGGAAGACCCGCCGGTAAGCGTCCAGTTCGTCAGGCTCGTTGTACTCGCCCAATCCTCGAAACCGCCATCCGTGAACAGGTTCTGCGTATGCGACGAGAGTACGGCGTTGCCGATGCTCACGCGATCAACGCGGCGCATCGCCTGCGGCACGGGATAGACCAACGTGTCCAGGTCGGTGACGATGCCGCGATGGTCTTTATGCGCAGCGAGTCCGGGGAACACCGCCTGTCGAGCGCGATTGTACGCCCGCTTGTAATCATCTGGATGGAAGGTGCGGTAGAGGTCAAACTCCACCTGATCGGAACTTTCGTCAGCTAGGGCCGTCCCCCAGACGGTTACCGTACCACTAGACTGAGCGTAGTCCCTAACCTGTTTTGTGGTAGTTCCAAGCCCATTGGCAGGAGCAGCACCATCGGTCTGAATAACAACGGTGGCATACCATTGCCCATTGAAATAGTCGTCAACCGTATATCGCTGCTGAAGGTCGGTCGAGACGATCAACTGGTCGTTGTTTATCTGCGTCGACGTGTCAGCCGTCACCAACCCGAAAGGGCGGGCGATATCCCGCCTAGCAACGCGCCACGTTGTCGTCGGCATCTAATTCCCCACCGCCGTCAACTCGGAATCATTCTTGTTGTTCGTACTCGTCGTGTTCAGCCCATCAGCATCACCGGAGCCGTTGCGCAACTCGGCCAGTTCGGCGGCCAGCTCGTCTCGATGACGCTCTGCCATGATCCGTCGCAGTTGCTCCGCTGCCAGCGGGTTCTGAGCGAAGAGTGCTTGCAGGTCGCCGTCCGTGATTTGCAGGTCTTGCATACTATTCCACCTCAACAGGCACCGACGCAGGCGTGCCGTCCCAGGCAGCTATGTCCGCTCCGACGGTGGTGGCACCGGCCTTGATCGCGGCCATCTGAGCGGTCAAGACCGCTGCCTTCCAGTTGTCCGTTTCCTGCACGTATTTGTGGAGATTGTTGATCGCGCTGTTGACGGCTGACCGCTTGGCCGTCAGGATCGCCAGTGCCTGATCGTTGTTCATACCTACACTCCTATGGCTTCTTCGATTCGGGCCAGTCGCTCGTCTAGTCGGTCATACTGGGCGTCCATCCGCTGGCGGTTTTGGAACATTCCAGCCCAGGTCATATGCTGGGCCTTCTGGTAGTTGATACCCATCCAACCTGGCGCGTCTTTATCAGGCCCGTCAATTTCATAGATTCCGAGCTTAGCCATGTGCTGGATACCGGCGGGGCTCAGGTAACTCTCACGCAACGCCATCACGTCATCATGCCACGCTACTGTGCCGCAGCATGCGAACATCTCAAGACGCCCTGCCCCGCAACCGTCACAAACATAGTCGGCGCCGAAGTTGGCACCCTGATTCACGTCGAATGTAATTTCATGGGTCGCGTACGCGATGCGGAAGGCATCGGAACTGCCGAGGTTATCAGTGCCAATCGCGAAACGATCGTCCTCTGAATTGTCGATGCCGCCATGCCAGGAGGCGACGCCGTAGATGGATGTCGTCCACAGGGCGTCGCAACCGGCATTTTCACTTTCGGTTGCGAACATGAGCACCCGCGCCCTAGACCACGCACCGGTGCCTGTGTTTGTAATTCGCACTTGATTGGTGCCTGTGGAGTTTTCGGAACTCATTCTAATATCATTGGCAGTCCAATCGTTGCCGGACGCGCCGACGTTGAGGAGCGTTCCAGTGTTGTTCAGGTCGATGTTGCCGTCGAATCGGCTAGTGCCAGCGCCCACCCAGAGGGCGTAGTTGCCTGTTCCGGCTCCAGACATGGCTTCGTTGATATACAGCGTTGCCGCGTTGGTGACGGTATCAGTTCCCGTGGTGATGGCTTTACCGTATATCCCAACTTGCGCAACCAGATCGATAATTTCGCTGTTATCTTGCGTCGTAAAAGTATTAGCGAACCACCCGCCGATATGAGCGGCTGTATCGCCGTTAGCTGCTGTAAGGTTCACAGCAGAATACAACACACCTGCTGAATCGGATGACCCATCTGATGTATACGAGCCGCCGATTGAAATAAGACGACGCCCAACAGCCGCAGTCCCGAAACCTAGACTACCAACCCCGCCATCCACATACAGAATCGTGCCGTCACCGTCACCAATGAGTACGTCCCCCGTAGAACCCCCAGCGGTGAGCGTCAGATCGCCCGACGAGGTGCTGATGGTCTGCGCCCCGGTGAATGTTAGGTCGCCATCGAGGGTCAGGGTGGAACCGTCGAACGTGAGCTTGCTTTCGCCCTGGATCGTCTCGCCGTCCACGGCGGTCATGACGTAGTTGTCGGTGCCGCCGCTGGTGATCTTAACGTCGGATGTAGTCAGCCCTGGCGGTAGAAATGTGCCTGCTGGCATCGTTAGCCTCCCAGTGGTCTAGTTAGGCG
>Ga0208553_1000293_pt1 | contig 18694 bp, 16 predicted proteins | sample 6_EtaG_FD_184079 | JGI IMG/M metagenome (GOLD analysis project Ga0208553, IMG submission 184079) | Marine viral communities from the Subarctic Pacific Ocean - 6_ETSP_OMZ_AT15160 metaG (SPAdes) (version 2) | ecosystem: Environmental > Aquatic > Marine > Oceanic | place: Pacific Ocean | collected...
GAATTCCCATTAATTGGGAGTAGCCAAGAGAGACTCCTGACGCTCCCCCGTGGCAATCCAAGGCGCGAGGAGCACTACGTCCGTAAGGGCTACGCGAACCCGGCATCCGTTGACGCCTACTACCCGGCTGTTCAGGATGCCTACTTACGGCATCTCGGGGCGAGGGCGGGCGATGTCGCTCAACGCCGTACGCCTCAGAGTCAGCAGGCACGGGACCGCCTTCATGACGAATATTTGGATGTGCGGAGCCAGGCTTGGGACTATGCCGAACCTGGCGGACCGGCCTTTGTCGAGAGAGAGCGCCTCCTTGAAGAGGCCCGCGCTCGGGAAGCCGCAAAGCAGATGGCTCTCGAGCGGATGTTTGGAACTCCGCAAGATCGAGCTGAAGGCATCATCTCTCTAGAGGCCCTGAGGCGTCTTAGGTAGGCGCCCCCTGCGTGCCTAGGGGTTTGTGATTGGGCAACTGCAGGGTTGAGAACGGTAAGTACGCGGTACTCATCAAGGGTCAACAGGTTAGGGTGTCCGAGGAGACCCACAACCTAAGTAACTGCAACCATTGGACTGCTGTATGGGCTTCAGGGGGAGTCGGTGGAGGTGGTTATCAACACCGCGAAATGCTCAGGAGATGGGTATGCGGACATTCAGGTTTCTTCTAGAGGCGGCTTGTCGACCCAGGGCCCCTAGAAGCAAAGGAAGGAGAGAAACTCCCAGGGGCCCATCGGGCTTACGCCGGCATAAGCCGCGTCTGAAACTAGCATACCTAGCCAAACCAACTTAGTTGGTTGTACTCTTGTCTGACTAATGTCACAGTCCGGTTCGGACAGGAGGATTCATGAGTCTCGACCCCAGCAGTATGACCGTAAAGGAAGCCAAGGCAGCGCTAGATGGCCTGTCTGACGACGAGCTCTCCGAGGCGTACGAAGCAGAACTTGAAGGCAAGGGAAGGCGCTCCCTTCTCGACGAAATCAAAGCCAGGAGAGACGACCTCCGAGAGGTGGCTCCGGCTCCCGCCCCTGCTCCGAAGAAGGCAAAGGCAGCGGCGAGGAGTGCGTCGAAGGTTGAGGTTGTCACCCGCCCAGCCCGCCCGGGTGCGGCGGCAGCTTCTTACGTCAAGATTGTTGTTGAGTAGGAGGACTCGTGACCGAACCAAGCAGCCAAGAGGCCAACCGAAGAGAGTTCATCACTGGGCGGACGCTGACCCTATCTCAGCTCGATGCCTGCCTATTGAACGGCGAAGTTCAGACTCGGTTTACCCGCTACTCGACTATCGGAAGGAACCGCCAAGAGGGTTCGATGTCCGAGCCCGAGGCCCTCGAGGAGGCGTTGATGGATGTCTTTGTTGGGGCAAAGAATCGTGGGCATCGACTCTATCGAAACTACGCAACTATAGAGCACGTCAAGCGTCTAAGGCTCGTGATGAAGAACGCCCATGAGGGAATGAAGGTCATGGAGTACCTTCCTGACATGGTGGACCTCCGAGCTCGCCTTCGCTCAACGAGCGATATGGGGGTTCTGACGACTATGTTGGCGGCAGAGCAGGCCGGACGGAACGACGAGGGCGAAGCGCGCGAGTCTGCCATCAAGGCCATCCTTGCCCGCATCCAGGCTATCCAAGTCAATGAAGAGACGGTGTCCTCTCACGAGGGTCCGTCTGAGGAAGAACTGGCTACTGCCTCGAGCAAGGATTAATGCCAAGAAAGGCAATGTCCCAGAAGCGCTCTCGCGAGATTGCGGAGCGCCTGACGGAGACAGAGTGGCATAAGGACTTTGCCGCCTTCTCCTCTGCCTACATCAAGGTTCTTAATCGACCAGAGACAAGCATGCACGGCAGGGTCGGGCAGACGGTTGCCTTTGAGCTGAATCCAATCCAGCTGGACTTCTATAAGCGAATCATGCGGGCCAGGGAAGAAGGTCGACCTGGCAGATTCATTGTCCTCAAAGCTAGACGCATGGGCCTAAGCACGGTCACCCAGGCGTTTATGTTTCACCAATGCCTTACAAACCATAATCGCCGCGCATTCGTCACCGCAGTTGATCGAATAACAACGAACAACATCTTTTTGATGGCTAAGAAGATGTACGACAATCTGCCGACAAAGGGGCAGGGAAAGTTGTCGAAGAAGAAGAAGAAGGTCAAAGACATTGAAGATGTCGATGCGGTCTTAGCGGAGAAGAAGGCTGAGTTAGACCTGAAGCCTGAGCTCAGGAGAAACAACGACAACGAGCTGTGGATGACCCACCCGCTGGACGAGACGGCTGGGCTGAACTCTCGGTTTGAGGTGTCTGTTGCGGACAACGTCCACAGCACCCGTGGGTTTGAGATCCACTACTTCCACGGCAGCGAGATTGCCTTTTGGAACGACCCAGAGACCTTCATGCTGGGCTTGATGCAGACCCTCTCTGACGACCCAGAGACGATGGTGGTGCTCGAGTCTACGGCGAACGGAACTGGCGGCTACTTCTACAAAGAGTTTTGGAAGGCCTGGAACGGAACGGACGCAAAGGGCAACCCCATCGACAGCGAGTGGGAGGCAGTCTTCTATCCGTGGCATGCAATGCCGAACTACAAGAGGGCGCTGCCTGCTGGCGTTCCCCTCGAAGATCTTGTTTCTCGCTTTGACGACGCCCTTGTCGAGATGGTTCAGGAGTACCAGCTCTCTCCAGAGCAGGCGTATTGGGCCCACAGGACTTGGTCGGATAAGTGCCAGAACGACTGGGACTTGTTCAAGCAGGAGTACCCGGGCAAGCCAGAAGAGGCGTTCGCCTTCTCCGCAAGTCGGGTGTTTGCAGAGCCAGACCTCGCGTTTGTCGAGTCGGGCTCTGTTTGTGGGCCGGTGTTCGTGGGCGACATAGTCGACGACTCAGAGGTCAAGGCTCCTGACTCAAGGATCAATCTCGCTGGGTACATGCTTCCCAGGCTCTCTCCAAGCTCCGTTGCCGGTACGGAGGACTTCTGGGTTTGGGAGAACCCCAAGGAGGACGTTGAGTACGTCGTTGCGGTCGACCCGGCATCTGGGAAATCCACCGGGGACTACACAGCAATTCAGGTTGTTCGCGTCGTAGATAGGGTTCAGGTTGCGGAGTATCGAGGTCGAATCGACGCAATGCTGACATCATCTAAGGCGGTCCTGATCGCCTTGATGTACAACAACGCTCTGCTGTCGTGGGAGATCAATGGCGTTGGCCATGCGGTCTCTTTGGGGATTCGACAGACGGAGTATTGGAATTTGTACCAACGGGAGCAGGTTGAGTCGCTAACCTTTGATTCAAAGTTTGGCTGGTCTACTACTGTCGCAACGAAGCCCATCATGGTGCATGTGGGGATTGACATCATCACTTCTCGAATGCCGGTGATTCGCAGCTCGCGCCTCGTCAAGGAGATGAGGATGTTCATGGAGCTCACAAAGAAGGCGACAAGTTCCTTGGCTCTTGTCTCTGGGGATGAGAACTATAAGAGGGTCAAGGTTGGGGCGCCTCCTGGCGAACATGACGACTTGGTCATGTCCTGGCTTCAGGTGCAGTGTGTTTGTGATATTGAGAACAGGTCTTCGCTGAGCGAGGTCTCGAGCGATGGAGTTGTCATCCAGAGCAACAGTTGGGACGACAGCGATCTTATGAAACAGCCCTCAAAGCCCAGCGTCGGGTCTAGGTGGATCTAATGGCGAAGTTCGATCCCACAAAGCTGTCCATCAAGAAGGAGGATGCGTCAGAGCTGATGGAGCGGGTTCTGATTGCAGAATCCATCATCAGGAAGGCCCACTTCGACGACTGGCGAGACCTCATGGACTCCTACCGGATGGGGGTCGAGATGGACAACGGCCAGCGAGGCCTTGCCATGGTCTCTGCTGCAGTCGACTCCGTAAAGCCCCACATCTTCCACAACGACCCATCCATCTTCGCAAGACCGCGCACAGTTGCGGCAGACGACGATGCGGAGAGGAAGGCGAAGGTTGCTCAGGCAGCTTTGATGTACGAGTGGGAAGAGGGCGGATTTAACAATGAATGCAAGAAGGTCTTAGACGATGCCCTCATCCTCTCTGCCGGCGTTGCCAGGGTCACGTATCAGCCGGCTGGCGTGTTCGTTCCAGTAGAGAACTACGACCTGGACTTAGACGAAGATGAGCCGCTTGAGGACACCGAGGCAGCTGCCACCATCCGAGACCAGCTCGAGGCTCTGGGCTTGCCGTCTGACCGTCCAGCAGCTCATGCGACCATCCTTCGTGTTAGCCCGTTCAACTTCATCTTCCCTCCTGGATATGACGAAATCTCTCGAATGCCGTGGGTCGCCATCCGGCATCTGATTCATATCGACGAGGTCAAGAACGACAAGCGGTTCGGCAATACCTCGAAGCTTGTTCCCGACAAGGTCAAGTCGCTCGATGAGCTGAACGAGGGCGGAACTGGAAACGTCTGGCGAAGGGAAGAGGCCGAACACATCGAGGTCTACGAGATTTGGTACCACTCATGGGCCAACCGCATCGTTCGAGAGGGTGGAAAGCGCCGTCGTCGAAAGGTCAAGGAGATGCGTATCCTCTGGGTCTGCCCGCAGACTGGGAAGGCTGGCGTTTCACCGACGGTCCTCAAGCACGCCATGTCACCTCTCGACATGGAGGGCTACCCCTTTGTGGACTTGCGATTCGAGAAGGTGAATGACCAGTTCTACGGCATCTCCCTCGCTCATAAGATCAACCCCATTGCCCGAGACATTCAGCGGCTGATTACCAGCGCTGTTTCTGGCCTTGAGGCGAGCATGGCGCTCAAGACTGTCTACAAGGACGGAATTTTTGACAAGAGTGCTAAGTCGGCACTTGCGTCCCCGTTCCCCCAGATGGTTGCGGCCAAGAGTAAGAATGTTCAGGGCGATGTGAAGAACCTGGTTATCCCCGCCTTTCCACAGGAAACCATCTCGACTTTGAACATCCTTCGGGGACTCATGAACGAGGTCGGCGCTGGAGACGAGGCGCTTCGTGGCGGTCGGAGCTCAGCGAAGTCTGCAACTGAGGTTTCCTATCGAGCTTCGATGCACGCTGGTAGGTCGGAAAGCAAGCTCCGAACGTTTGAGAAGTTCGTTCAGACGATTGCGAGGAAGACGCTTCAGGTGATGCAGCAGTTCTACGATGCTGAGCGCTGGGTTCGGGTGAGCGGAGAGGACATTCCTGTTTCGTACACCAGGAGCGACATCCGAGGAGAGTTCGACGTAGGTGTTCACGCAGGTAGCATGAAGCCGGTCGGCCCTGAGGCAGAGCGCCAGGCCTATATCGGCTTTATGAATGCGCTAGGTGCGGCGGCTCAGTCGCTAACTGCAGCCCAGGTTCCGCCGGCTGCCATTGCCCACTTCTACGCAAAGGCCCTTGCTCTCTGGGAGCAGGACAGCCCTGAGATGCGCGACAGCTTTGCTGAGCTGTTTGGACAGGCAGCTACACAGGCTGGCGCAGCTCCGCCTCCTGGGGCTTCTGCAGAAGAGGGCGGGCCTTCAATTGCAGAGGGGGCTGCCTTTAATCCAGCTACTGGAGAATCTTTGACAATTCCGGCGGCGGGTAGGATGGGCTTCTCTCCGCAGCCAGGCGTTCCAGAATTTTAGGAAGGAGTTTTGAATGCCGATGTACACGTTTAGTTGTAAGAGGTGCAAGCACGAGCAAACCAATGGTTTGACGGTTGCTGGGTTTGTTGCTGCCAAGTCGCAGGAGTTCTTGTTCATGCGGTGTGGTCGTTGCAACCGAAGGGGCACGATGTCCCATGACTTCATTGCGGACGCGAAGACGCAGGCGAGTCACGGCGATGAGTTTACTTTTCACGAGAACGCTCCTGAGGAGCGCTTGGTTGGAAAGACTGTAAGTAGGAAGGAGGCTAAGGCTATTTTGAAGAAGCACGGGCTTGCAGAGTCTGGGGCTTCTGGGAAGCGCCGGTCTCATTCAGGAACGCGGACGTATAGGGAGCAGGAGATCGTTGATCGTTGGGAGGCGGCACGAGCTAAGCCCGATACAGCTGAGGTTGCTACAGAAGAAGTTTCGTCTGGGGTAGACAAGCTGGTTGACACAAATGTAGGAGAGTTGGATACGATGGTCTGCGATAGTTGGCCTGGACTTAAGTCCCAAGCTAAGAGGCTTGGGATTAAGGTTATTCCAACAATCAAGCGTCCCGAACTTGAGCGACTAGTTCGGGAACGAATTTCCACCTAGTCGCACACTGGAGAACCCGTGACCCAAGAGCTTAGCGGCGATAATCCAGTTACTGAGGATGTCGCTCCTGACGCAGGCAACCCTTCGGAGATCACCGAGGGGACCGAGCAGGGAGCAGAGACACCTGAGGCAACTGGAACCGATGGCGTAAGCGATGGCGAAAGCGGTTCAGGGTCGTTCTGGTCTGGAAACCCTCTGGACTTGCCGCCTGAAAACCTTGCCATCTACCGAGAGATGCAGTCTGGCCTGACCAAGAAGACTCAAGAGGTCTCCGATATGCGGAGAGACATTGAGTCGGACAGGTTGAGGCTGGCTGAGCAACAATCCCAACTCCAACAGGCTTTCCTGGCGCTTCAGGCGCAACAGCAGGCAGGCCAGAGGCCGAATGGGGCCGACAACGGAGCTCAGGAGACTGGGCCTACCGTTGATGAACTGCGGAAGCGGTTTACCGAACGAGCACAAGACGGAGACGGGTTTGGAGCACTTCTGGAGGTGATGGAAGCCAAGCTAAAGCAGTCTGGCGGCGCTTCGGGCGACCGAGAGACCAAGCTTGCTGGCGAGGTTGAGCAGCTCAAGAGGCAGCTGTCTGTAGTAGCAGAGAGCTTTGCTCCCCATAGGGAGGCTTCTCGGCTGAATACAATCTTCGAGGATATGAAGGCGAATCAGTACCGGGAGTTTCGGGATGAAAATGTTCGGGGTCGCGTTCGCGAGATTCTGGACTCGAATGATCCCACCATCATGAATCTCTTGTCGTCTGGAACAGAGGAGTCCTATCGGGCTGCCTTGTCCTTGGCAGGAGAGCGCGCCATTAGGTCGGTCAATGAGGGCCGGCTGATCGATAACGCTAAGAGACGGGCTGAGACACAGCCTCCTGCTAGCCAATCGGGAACATCTTCGACGCCACTTGGCTCTACAGCCACGATGTCGATGGATGAAATCCTAGAGAAGGTTCTAGGTCAAAATGCAGACCTGGGCTCGAGGATTGGTTAGGGGGCTGCTGGACTTAGACGACAGAGGGAAACATGGGAGCCCCATTTTCAACCACACTTACTGACTACACGAAGGCGTTCTCGCTTACGTGGGGAGCCTCTTGGGAGAAGCTTGTTTGGCTTATCCTTGAGCAGTCGCCTCTTCTGTACTCGATGTACAAGAAGGGCTCGATTCATCTTGAGGCCGCTCCGTATGCACGAATCCCCTTCGCGCACGCCGAAAACCCTAACGTTCAGACCTATCAGGGCAGTCAAGTCCTGAATACCGCTGACAGCGAGTTCGTCAAGCCGTTCATCTGGGACGCTTGGGGTCAAATCTCCTGCCAGTCGGTCGTCGCTTGCGACAAGGTCGACTTGAACCAGAACGCAAAGCGCCAGATTGGCAAGCTTCTCGATGCAGAGCTTACCCAGTGCGCCATTACCATGCGGAACTACATCGAGGAGCAGCTCCACACTGCCAGCAGCGTGAGCGGCGACATCGACGGTCTTCGTGGAATGATTGAGTTCTCGACCATTGCAGCTCAGGCTGCGACAGGCACGAGCGTTGGCAATGTCGCCAAGAACTTGACCTACCACCACAACCAGTTCCAGGCAATTGGTGGCGGCTTCATGACTCAGGGCATTCCGACTTGGACGCAGCTCTATCGCGAGTGCTCCAAGTTTGGACGTCGTCCTGACCTGATGCTTGTCGATCCTGCTGTCTACGACGGCTACGAGGAGTGGTGCGGTCCCGAGCGAGCTCTGGTTGACGAGGACATGGGAAGCGCTGGCTTCACTAGCCTCCGATTCAAGGGCGCGAGCGTGATTCCTGACTACAACATTACGGAGAACAGCGGCGAAGGCTTCATGTTGAACCTGACCGGCGGCTCTCCGAGTGCTCAGTCGGGCCACGGTTTTGAGCCTGGAATGCTCGACCCCGTCAAGGGCAAGAGCCAGGGCAAGACCAACCTCGGCAACCTGAAGCTTTGGATTAACCCCAACGCTCACTTCTTCATGGATGACTGGCGCCTAGCGCAGGAACAGTGGGCTTGGATTTCCAAGACTAAGTTCCACGGCATCCTTACCGTAAACAATCTCCGCGAGCAGGGTTGCTTCAACTTCGCTGGCGGTGCTTACAGCGCCTAGAAAGGGGTACTGAAATGGCTCTTTCAAATCCTAGACGAAAAGTCGTTGAGGCTATCGCGGGCGAGGCCCTTGTCCACGGCGACGTTGTTCACTTGATTATGCAGCAGACCGACACCAGCGATGCTCGTTACAGTGCCGTGAAGTACGACACGGCTGACGCAGACAACGTGGTGCCCACTATCGGAGTGGTCGATTCAGGCATCGCCATCGCCTCTGGTGATCAGGTGTCCTGTGTTGTCGAAGGCCACTGCCAAGCGAAGGTCTACTACGAGACTGTCAACCAGTCGATTGGTCTCCTTCTCTATGTCGGAGACGGGGCGACGACCGCTGCGGCTGACGGGACGTTCACTACTGCGATAAACCACTCTGACGCGGCGACAGCAGTCACCGACCTCAGTGCGGCCAATCAGGTAATGGCGTACCTTCGGTACACCAGGGCACAGGTCCTGGAGTCGACTGCCGTGACTGCGGCTGCCGCTTCTCGGCTGACGCTGGTTCGCGTCTTCAACAACCCGGCAACGCCGAGTTAACAAACTCGCTCGTCAGTCGCCATAGAGTCGCTGACGGGCAACACGCCTGAGGGTGGGGGGTTTCGGCCCCCCACCCAAACAGGTCGAGGAGAATTGAATTATGGCTACTGCAACTGCACCTTCAGGCTTCGGTCGCCCCATCTGGTCTGCCATCAAAGGCGGCAACCAGGTTCATGGAGTCGGTCTTGTGCCGGTTTCCTTTACCCTTCTTGCCGGTCACTCTACAACCTTTAACCGGCCTGTCTTTATTACCCCGCCAACAACTAGCGGGCGGTTCAAGGCGGAGGCGGGCAACATCTCCTTCGGTGCTGCTATCGGGGCTGATGCCACCAACTACTGGACTATCGACCTTCAAGTCGGAAATGACGCCGATGGCTGGCACTCGCTGGGGATCTCGTCTCTGAGTACAACCGGCGGCATCACCGACAATACGTCCTATTCGCTCGAGGTGGATGGCCCAGAAAACGCCTCGCCCAGGAACGTCTTCCTGGAGGCGGGCGACCTCCTTCGGGTTCTGTTCACTGATGTCGGGCCAGGCTCGCCACAAGACCTGAGCAGCAACACCATGAACGTCGTGGTGTTCCTGCGACACGCACCTCCGGGTCGATAGATTCGGGTAGTCTCTTGAGGGGGCGGGCGGCCTGACCCCGCTCGTCCCCTTGTGAGCTATCTAGGAGGCTCGGATGGACTACGGAACGCTCAAGAAGCGCCTGGGTCGAAGGCGTGGGTTCGACGGCAATGAGGCCCGCTTAGGCGACTTCATCAACGACGCCTACATGACCATCTGTGGTCGGCGTCAGAACTGGAGTTGGTTGAGAAAGACCTTCCAGTTCAATCTGTTCGCTCCGGAGACTGGAGCGGCTGCATCAGTCGAGAACAACGAGTTCGCGGTTATCGGCCTAGCCGCTATCACCAAGACAAGGACGGGGGCTCGCTTTGCTGGCCCAGACGGCGTCGTCTATCGGATCGCGTCACACACCCCGGGAACGACGGCCTACCTTGAGGCTCGATATACGGGGGCTACCGCCGCTAGTCAGAACTGGTCCATTTACTACGATGAGTACCCACTTCCAGAGGGGACAATGGGCATTGAGTCCATCGTCTGCACTGGAAACGGATTTACCTTTCATGTGACTGAAAGGGGACTCCTCCCGCAGGACATGAAGGCGTTGACCATCAAGGACCATGAGTCCTACCCGCAGTACTACTCAATTGAGCGGCACAACCACATCCCAGCTCCCGACATTGCTCCGACCGCAGTCGTCAGCGGAGACTCGGGACTCCTTGCTGCCGGCTACTACAAGTACAAGTATCGGTACTACAACACCAAGACGATGGAGGTAGGCCCCTTCTCGGACGAGGTGGAGATTCAGGTCACGGCAGCGAACAACGCGGTTGACCTTACGTGGACCGCTCGAGGCGACTACGGTGTGGCCCTCTACAGGACTCGAGCTAGCTCTGCCAGCGTAGGCAGGGGCGCGAGCAACCAGGAGTTCTTCCACCTAGCTAATTCGGCCACGTTCTCGTTTTCTTCGGATACAGATGCGCTTGCCGATGCCAGCATTGGCTGGGCCGCTAGAGATATTGACACCGCTGGCGGTTACGAGGCGGATGGTGTGTCGATTGGTAACCTGGCTTTAAAGCACCAGGGCCGAGCCTTCATCAGCAGCGGATCTCACCACATCAGGCTCTGGCCGCCCCCGGATGCGAACTACATTCTGGACATGACCTACTTCGCAGCTCCGCAGGAGATGAGGCTAGAGAATGATGCGCCTCTTATCCCTAGGCAGTTCTACCCAGCGGTCCTTGACCTGGCAGAGAGCTACGCCTTGGGCGAGGAGGAGAGTCATTCCGCTGCATCGCACAAGAGAGCGATTGCGATGGAGATGGTGGATCGTATGGAGAGGGACGAGGAGAAGGACCCGGGCACCCGCATCCAGATAGGTCGCGGCGCTGGTGGTCAGGCAGCCGGGAACGACGGGTTCGGGAAGACTCCTGGTCTGACCGTGATCCTTCCGCCAACCGACGTGGGGCCGTGGGGCTAGTTAGCTGTCGTGGCGCGAATCTCACAAGGGAAGGGGGTCCATGCCGTTCCAATCCTTACCCGGGGACTGTCTGACCAGGTTTGGGTTCAGAGCGGAGAGGCTCGCAAGGTCGACGGTTGCTACTTCCAGGTCGTAGGAAGTGTAGAGAAGGCCAAGGGAGTCAGGAACCTCGTTGATTGGAGCAAGAGAGAGTTCCACCTAATCAACACTCGCATTAGCGCCCTTAGGTCGTTCCGCCCTCTTGGCGGCCCTGAGGAGCTCGTCGTTTCGCTTGCTGGGGACAGCAGTGTTGCGGGCGACTTCTACCCTTGGATTCAGTCTGACGGCGGTGCCTCTGCCGAAATCGCAAAGAGGCAGTACCGTGGGGGAAGGGTTCTGCTTGTTCGGGGCGACAGGCTTGAGCACCCCTACTTGCCGCACATTGCGACGGACAGCGCCTGGGATCACAGCCTTTCTGGCGGCACTGGATCGAAGGGCGTTGGGCTTATTGAGGCGAGGCGGTCTGAGCCGTTAGATCAGTACGATGGCGACTACTTTGCAGAGTGGTCGGGTTGGCTGTACATCTCCAATGGCGTTGATGCCAACATCAAGTGGAACGGAAGCTACGCCGCCAGAGTTGGCGTGCTCGAGACCCCGTCCGAGCCCAAGGCCCAGCTTATTAGCAGCACCAGAATGGCTCTTGACTATTCCTTCTCGTGTGAGGCTAGGGGTGTTGGCGGCCCAGAGAGGCGAAACACCACACCTCAGCAGCGGTTCCAGTACCGAGCGACCTTTGTAAACGAGGTGGGCGCGGAAGGCCCACCCGGTGCTCCTGGGGAGTTTGTCCTATCAGATCAGGGGCTGTCTTCGGCAGTCCAGACTGATGCTGGGGTTTGGGTTGGGTCAGAGGGTTCGTCAATAGAGATCTCCGACCACCCTCGTCGGGGGATTGTGAAGATCACTGGCCTGAGTAGACCGTCGCAGTCGGATTTGGTTTGGCGGAATATCTACAAGAGGGCGGCAGACGGCGAGTACTACTTCTGGCGTCAGGTGGCTGTGAACGAACAGGTTGTCTACGACCACGAGAATGTTCTTTCCTCTGCGTCTCTTGGAACGCCGCTGAATGAGGCGGCTCAGGCACCCCCAACGGCAAAGTTCATTCGGTTCTTTCGGAGTCGTGGCTATTACGTGTCCAAGTCGCTCCCATCCATGATTCAGTACAGCGACCCTGGCATTCCAGAGCAGATATCTTCAGGCCTGCAGTTTCTCGATGTAAACAGCGGAGACGGTGAGCCGATTACGGGACTCGTGTCGTTTGCTGATTCTCTTGTAGTCCTGAAGCCGAGCTCCATCTGGCAGATCACTGCATTGGCCGATGGGTCCCCAGCCCTTACTCCGGTTGACGAGTCCATCGGAAGCGTTGCTCCCCGAGCTGCGATTCTCGCCTATGAGCGCCTAGTCTTTGTTGGTGAGCACGGCGTCTATCAGTACGACGGAGCAACTATCCGGCCTCTGTCGCAAAACCTGAATCGATGGTGGAAGGGCGTTAGTAAGTCCAGGCTGAGGACCGCCTTTTCATGGCTAGATGAGGCCGAGAGAAGGTTGTTCATTGCTATCCAGAGCGGGCCAGACAGCCTCAATGACACAGTGGTCTGCTACCACTATCAGCTCGACGCGGTGACTGTCGTCAAGGGGCAGAGGGCCACCGCCGCAACTATCTTTGGCGGGGAGCAGGTTTTGGCTACCAGCCTCCCGCCGATTTCTGCACAGGCGGACAGGGTTAGGGTGAACCCTACGCCAGACGACAAGCTCGAGGGGTCGAAGAAGTCGGCCAGCCTTGTCTCTGAGGTGAGGAACGCAGACATCGTGATTTGGGGCTTGGGCGACTCAATGTCGTATGAGTACGCCCCGGGCACCGACCCAGGTCTGAAGGATCCTCCGACCGTGGAGGCTGGTTCGATTGCTGGGAAGGTTCGCTTTGGTCCCTATTCGGCCAATCAGACAGGCTGGGAGTCTGGGGCTGAGATGGAGGTTGCCGGGTTGGACCTGTTCTTCCCTTATGCGGGGGACCACACCCTAACCATGCGTTGGTATAAGAACAGGGACCCGGTGGCAGCGGGAAGCATGTCGATCACTCTGAATCAGGAGGGGTCGCGGATGCAGAAGGCTGCCAACTCAGACCTCACCTCAAAGAGCGGATGGGACGCATCCGGTAAAACCTGGGGAACCAGCACCTGGAGCGGGGATCAACAGCTCTTTCAGAGGATTGCATTCCCCAACACCTTGGTTTGTCGAGAGATTGAGATCGAGTTTGAGAACAGCAACGATGGGGAGCCGTACCTCCTAGACGGCTTTGTGCTGTGGCGCACCAGCAAGGGCGCCGAGAGGCAGCGGTAGTGTTTGGCGAAGACGATAGGGAGCCAATTGCAGAGCCTGGTATGAGGGCTCTTGCAGACCGGCTCAGGGTTGCCGTAGGAAGGGCGAACCTTGGGGCTTCTAGATCTTGGCCCATCGGAAAGCAGGCCTCTCACTCGCTTCGGCTTATCGGAGCCGGCGGCAGGGTTTCGCTGGAGAATCCAAGTACCGTCCGAAGGGCGATCACTATTCTTGAGAACTACAGGGGCTAGCCGTGTACTACCGAAGGTCTAGCTATCCAGACTCCGGTCTTGCCGATGTCCCAGACAGCCTATGGGAGGAGTTTCAGAGAATTCGTAGCCATCTCAGCGATGTGGACCAAAACAACGTTCATTCGCGGTCTATGTCTAGGGATTCGATCACCCCTCCAGACGACGTTGACCACAACGGCGTTAGCGACATCGTTGATGAGAGTGGGGCATTTCTTTACGCAAGCAGCGTTGGATCTCCGCTCTTGTCTATTGAAACAATCGAGGCTGGCAGATGGCTGGACCTGGGGGCGGATTTTACGGACGTTGGTCCGGCCACAGACGGGGTTCGCCTTAGAGCCGTCTCTCGTGGCCCAGCTCCATGGATTGTGGCCTCATCTGTTGAGTTTCGGGTCAAGGGGTCGCTTGGGTCGGATTCCTATGGAAATGCGAGCTTGAGAATAAAGAGCTCGGTTGGCGGTATGTCGGTAGCCACTTCCACGGGCGGGTTCAACAGGTATACGTTCGGTTGTTCCATCGGGGTGGTGTCTGTGGTGTTCGCCCAGGGGGGTCCGATTCAGTTTTCTCCCTCGATTCAGGTAAACGGTTCGTCAAACGTCCTCTTCCCCGTAGAGGTTACGAAGGCAAACATCTTTGCGTTTGGGTTGTATCGCTGATGGGTGTCCTCATCTACACCAGCGACATGCGGGAGCAGGACGGCCAGGTGATGTCTGCGGAGGACATCAAGGACAACCTGACGGACGTGCAGGATGTAGCCAACACCCTCTCCTGGGAGAACTTTCGAGACGGGGCGCTCGACGAGTACCACATGGCAGAGGGAGAGCCGCTCAAGGTGGTGGGAGACGGGTATCGCCACGGGCCTTCTGTAAAGAAGCATCCAGACTGGTCTTATGTCAGTGAGGTGCATGTCAATCTACGAGCCGGCAATGGTGTGTTCATTGTAGGAAGCGTTAGCTACGACCAGTCAGAGGGTTCCATTGATGGCCACCTCTCCCGGGGAGACATCATGATAAAGATCGATGACTACGGCCTCGGGGCGGCTGACGGTCTTTGGCACCTGGATGCCGCCGATGCGGTGAATGCCTTTGGTGGGTCGAATATCGTTTACGCCTTCCAGGCGGAAGAGGCTGGGCCGAGGAGGATACTCCTTGCCCACCGAAAGGATAACCACCCCTGGTATGGCGCTCCCAGCAATGACTACGTTGTGCGAGGGCAGCTTGTTGTGTTTGTGGTGGACCGATGATTGTTAACTTTACTCATCCTCCAGACTTCACCAGCGGCGGAGCAGTTCGTTCAGACCAGTGGACTACGCCGTTGGCGCAACTTGAGGGCTTGTTCCAAGACAATGTCTATGCCGAAAACGTAAGTTCTGGCTCTGCCCTTCGTCGGGTCAACTTCCGTGAAAGCGGATTGACGGAGGTTTGGCGAAGAGCTGTTGCCAGCGAGCCGTGGGTCGTTCGGGTGGACAGGAACGGCGATAGATCGGACATGCCTGGGGGAGCGCTGCACTTCAGGCTTCGGGCTCCCGCGAGCGTGATTGTTTTCTACATTGCTAAGATCGTCAGGGCTAGCTACCCGGCAGTTACGACTGGTAACTCAGGCTCTGGCCCTGACTCGAGTCCGGTTGAATGGCCAGATATCTCAATTGGCGGCTCCCTGTCAGAAGCTCCGGGCGCAAGTGGCGGGTTTGGCGCGACGGCGTCTGGGACAATTCCGTCAACTTCCACTGCAACTCCATCTCGTTATTTCTTGATGTTTGAGGGCCGGTGGGAGGGGCAGGGGGAGGGCACTCCAGGCACAGAGCTTGTTCAGGCAACGTCAATCATTCGGGGGGATACCAAGTACGACAGGCCAGACGAGCCTCGCCAGGTGTTCATGGCTTGGCAGCCCAAGCCGTCAAATGTTACGCCGTCCTTTTCGGTCCCTCCTGAAGTTTCTGATGGGGCGCCGGGTGTGGTTCCGGTTTACGTGCGGACGCGGACCCTAGGGGGCGCTGGGTCTTCCCAGCTTCAGGCGGGGTGGCATACGATTCGCCATACCGCTACCGAGCGGTATAAAGGCGAGTTGAATGGCTCCTATCAGAATAAGATCGTGGTTGGAAACACTGAGCTCATCGTGATTGCTGACTATGGCCCAGTTTTGGACGATCAGGTCGCAGAGGAAACCGGGGCCGACCACAAGCGGACTGGTGGCCTTGTTGGAGACGGTGTCCGTAAGAAAGTTGGAAAGCCCTCGTTATAAGTTTTTGTCTCGTGTATTCGGTTTAGAATCGCTTTGAACCCTAGGATGGCCCGATGCCAGTTCTCTCTGAACCAAGACTTTATGGGTACGACGTTCGGCTTGGCCAAGAGGCTGAAGGCGTTCGCCGTGCCGGTGAGCGCGCCGCAACTCGACCCGTTCCCTATGAACGGCTTGGCGGAAGGGCTCTCGCTGATCGAGGAGATATGTATTCGTCTCTTCTGAAGGCAGCCAGTGACGCAACGGCGCGCAGGCGGCTGGCCGAGCAGCAGCGAATGAGGGCAGACCGAGCTCAGGGGTTTGCAATTGAGCGAGCTGCAGAGCAACAGGAGATTAAGAACCTAGCGAATCTGTTCGGCGGCGGTGTTTCGCTTACTCAGGACGCCCTTGCCCAGGAGGCTGGGCGTAATCCTGAGTTTGCAAAGAAGCTTAGGCAGGCCTACTCCGGGCGGTGGGTTCCGGCCCCAGAGTCTCAGACGACTCAGGCTGCGGGCGTCAGGCCCACCAATCGGACGACGGGGGGCTTCAGCCTAGACTTTGACAGGCCCAACCTCAACGACCTGTCTCTCTACTAGGGGATTGCAATGGTTGCAGTATCACAATTTGCGGTAGCGGACATTGCCCAGCGTCCTGAGTTCGCTCTTTCGGAGCAGGCTTACTATGACCGATATGTTCGGCCATATGCCGAGTCGGCTCAGGCGGAGGTTTCCCGGGAGGGGGGAGCTGCTAGGCGCGGCTTTGGGAAGACCCAACAGCAGTTTATGACCGCTCGCTTCGGTCGTGGGGCTGGTGCGTCAGCCTTGGGCGGCACTTCTCAGAAAGAGATGGCCCCGTTTTTCCGTCGACTTATGCAAGAGCGGATGACTGAGGCTCAGGCGGAGGAAGACCAGAGAGCCGCTGACCTGATGAAGGAGCGTGAGGCTCTGCGGGCAAGGGGGCAGCAGCAGCTGGGCGCCGTTACCTCTATTGAGAGCGGGCTTGCGTCCCTAATTCCGTATGCAGGGCCCTATATATCGGGTGCGACAAGCCTGGGCGGGGCTCTTATGCAGGCCAGGCTTGGCCAGGAGGGCGCGTCTACTGGACGTCCTCTTAGGATGCACAGGTTTGCAGATTCCTCTATGGGTGACGGTAGTGATGAGCGGCTGTACTCTCCTGGGGGGTCTGGAGAGCAAGATCTCTACAACCTTACTTACGGCTAGGGGATCGACGTGCCTAGAGACACACTTTATCCGGGTGGGCAGGACATAGCTCGCCTTGTTCAGGCTGAGTCGCTCAGTGGGCTTGCATCGTTTCCTGGCCAACTTGCCGGGATAATGCGGCAGGCAAGGGAGTCTTCCAGGCTCGAACTCGAGGGGGAGAGGATGGAGGTTGAGCGCCAGTTCCGGCGAGACGAAGCCGAGAAGAAGTGGGAGGAGAAGCGCCGACAGACCATGCGGTCAGAGTTCCTTGACTACGCTGACGCAGCTGCTGACGCCGGGGCCACTGGAGTCAGGGGTGGCACCGCCACCACCAGAGGTCGTCGCGGTGGGACTGCCGCAGCAGTGCCGACGCGCAGCGTCGTGACCGACCCTTCTGGACAGCAGGTTGTCTCGGGTCTTAAGTTCGGCCCGGGAAAGGGCACAAGTGCGGCTGATCTAACGGCGAAGATGTTCAGGCGCCCGCTAGGGGACATAGCCTACCAGGTTGAGGAGGAGAGGAGGCTTGCTGAGACTGAGAAGGAGCTTGCTCGACTCAAGGCGCTAGCGGGAGGGGGTCCGCTAACCGTGGAGGATCGGGCTCAGCAGCTCATCGCCCAGTACAACATGCTGCCCCAGCAAGCGATGACCACCGCTGTGCGGGAGTCGTCTGGCCAGGAAACCCCATTCCTGGATCAGTTGGCCGGAGTGCGCGGTGGTCCGGAGGTAGGAGCTCAGCCCTACCTGGTCCCCCCAAGAGAGCACAGGGGCGGCATGGACGACTACGTTGACTACGTTAGTCCGACAGAGGGCGCGTTGGCCGAGGGCATTCCAGAGGAGATGCGTGGGAAGCCGTTCAAGAAGCCCATGGGGGTTCAGTTTGACGAGCGAGTCCCGGGCGAGCCTCGAGGCGGGTACAAAGAGATGCTGAAGGAGGCGGAGGACTTCCCGAAAGACCCGTTCCGTGACGCAGCCGGCAAGCTCATTGGGCCTGGCGCCGCAGCCAGGTTGGTGACGTCGGAAACCGCACTCAAGTCCTTGGTTGAAGGAAGTGGCAAGCCAATGGATCTGCTTGCCCAATATCACAAGCATGAGGCGGCCTTAATCCGACGTGGCTACCGGGACGAGGCTGACGAACTTGAGAGGGCCAGAAAGGTGGCATGGGAGCAAGGGGCGAGAGAGAAGAGTCGGTTTGTGATGGCAATGATTCCCACTTTGCGGGAAATGGGCATTACAAACCCAGAGGGATTTGCTGAAGTGTATTGGGACCACCCAAAGCAGGCTGAGAAATTCTCTAAATTCGCCGCTGACGCCATGTTGCAACGGCTTAAGAACCAGCCCGAGTACGCAAAGATGCACGCGCAATATCAAAACGCAAAGAGGGCCGGAGAGGCTAGGGAGAATCTTGAGGCTCGCGATGCGCGCGAACGCTACGCTGCTCGAGTCGAGATGGCGCGCGGGAAGCTTGACAAGGCTGAAGCGGAGGGCAGCCAGGCAGTTGATAGTCACAAGGCGGCCTACGAGAGCCTTGTGGACGCGGTTGGCAGGCATGGGGCGTTTGGGCGTGGTGGCATTGAGTACCTCGTAAAGAACGACCCAAACCTACTCGGAATGTCCCCATCAGCAATTGCCAGCGGGGACGACCCGGATGTCCGAAGCAGGTTTATAGCTGCGGTGTCTAGCAACCCAGCCGGTTACGGGTTGGATGACGAACGGGTAAGCGCGTACAGAAGGGCTCAAGTCCTCGGCCAACGCGGCCAAGAGTTGCTTGACTCTGTCTACACGGCGCAGCAGGCCCTTAGCCTGCAGG
>Ga0208553_1000298_pt1 | contig 18468 bp, 34 predicted proteins | sample 6_EtaG_FD_184079 | JGI IMG/M metagenome (GOLD analysis project Ga0208553, IMG submission 184079) | Marine viral communities from the Subarctic Pacific Ocean - 6_ETSP_OMZ_AT15160 metaG (SPAdes) (version 2) | ecosystem: Environmental > Aquatic > Marine > Oceanic | place: Pacific Ocean | collected...
CGGTCTGATTATGCGTTACACGAAAGGTGTTTCCTCAGATACTAATAATGCAATTAAGAATGGTGGCGTAACATTCGGCAGTGATTTCTACACCTGGGGAGCAGCAGTACGTAAGTACAGTGGTGGTTCCTGGAGTGAGGATGCATCAGGCGCATCCAATCATCTTATTGTTGGCAACAGCTATATTTTTAATTTGAAAGATGGTGCTAGAGTGCAAAGAAAAACAGCAGCCGGATCCTGGGAAAATGCCGGTACCGATGGTAATCCACCTAATGACATGAAGATGGCAGTGGCTCATGGTGGGTATTGGTGGTTTTCTGAAGATGGGAATAGTTATTTGCATTACGGTAAAGACGATGATTTATCAGATCTAGAAGGGAATGGCGATTCGGATGGCGGAGTAGTTACTGTCGGGCCTGGTGGATTAGAGATAAAGAATATGATTTCTTTTTCAAACTCCTTATATGTAGCCCGCGCTGATGGGTTGTGGGTAGTAAATCAGGATGGAGAATTTAATGCACGACAAATACTAAACTTTAGTGCCGAAACCTATCCCGACAACTTTAGGTCAATGGTAGTATTTCAGGGAGCATTGTATTTTCCTATTCGCCACCGTATTTATAGATGGACGGGAGCTACTATGGTAGATGTAACTCCCCAGCGTATTGATGACACATTTCCTTTCATACAATATGGAGAGTATGATAACTTCATATCGCGTGGTGCATATATGTATTGCACAGCGAGAACAGACCAGGCTGATGATTCCGCCACAGAAAGTATATTAGCTTATGATGGTATGGGTTGGCATAGAATTTTAGATCCGATTACATCGGCAGCTTCAGGTAATCGCATAACTATGCTGGCATTAGATCCTGCTTTTGATGAAGGTAACGGTGCTATTTGGTATCACACAGATACAGATAGTGATGCAACAAGTTATATAGCATTACGGGGTAAGAGCGAGTTCCCTAAAGAATCCTTTAGTACTTCTGGTAATCATTATTGGTTCTCCAGTATCCATGATATGGGGTTCAGGAAGGTTACTAAAAGTTTGAGGTCCATCGAGTTCGAGACCAACAATTGTAATGCCAGCAGAACGATTACAGTGGCATATTCTCTGGATGGCGGCAGTTTTATTAACACTGATTTATCTAACCCTGGTGGGGGCATCGGGGTAATTAATGAAGACACCTTTACGACCCTGACCTTTGATGATACAAAAGAATTCAAGAACATACAGTTTCGCCTAGCTTTCACGGCCCAGGGAACATCATCACCAGTGCTAAAGAGTTATAGTCTCAAGTATATGATGCGACCAAACACAGCTTATGGGTATGTGTTTGATATTATTGCTTCTTCTAATAGTGAGTATGGTGGCGGAATGGATGACCGCACAGCAGCGCAGATTATGAGTGACCTTGAAACTGTGAGGTCATCTACTGCACCAGTAGCATTTACAAATTTATTGGGGGAATCTAAGAAGGTTTACTTGGCTTCATTGACCGAGGTTGCGAGGTCACGGGCGGATAGTAATCCTGAGTTACCGGATGTAGAACATAGAGTACGTGTAAGTTTGGTGGAAACATGATATGCCAAGTAAATCTATTGTTACACCGCTTACTAAAACGGGTACTAAAAGATCTAAGTCGGCTACACGTTGGGTTACTAAGACTAAACAACCTGACTTTAGGCCGTTACAACTTAGAGCACGTAAGCTGGTTTATCCTCCAAAAACTGGGGATAAAAAACTTGTCATCCATCGTCGTGGCCCGCTCCGAATGGTGGTGGGATTTGAAGACCCACGAGAACAACGCGCTGTATCGCATGAGAGGGTGGCAGGAACATTACCCGAACGGATACTTTATAAGGCATTATTGGAACGTGGTTATCGGGATGGTGTGGACTTTACTTTCCAATCTAGCTTACAGGGTGGACGGTTATTCCTGGGTGGTATGGTTGCGGACTTTGTGTTTTCAACCAGGTCGCTTATTGTCCGGGTCCAGGGAGCTAAATGGCACACGGGCTTTGTGGAAGAAAGAAGGGATGACTTTCAGCGTGATGTCCTGGAAGGCATGGGCTATCATGTGCTTGATGTATATGACAATACTATCTATGACCAATGGCAATTTGATGAATGGATGCGTAGACATATTGATCTCCATCCCTCTGTTGGTGGATTCTTTTATGACCCAGAAATGGGCCCAGACGGAGACCTTACGATGACTGTAGCGCAAGAGTTGCGAGATCTAATCGAAGCTCTTGAGATCCGTCACACGGCTGATGCGGAACGAATTTCTCAGCTAGAGGGCCTGGTAAGTACCGTGCAGGCCCATCCTCACCTTCAGGTAGGTAATACGAATATTCAAAACGTGACGGTAGAGAAGATTAGGGCAGGTAACTTGAGTGCGGATGAATACATCCAGTCCACAAACTATTCTACGGGTAGTGCGGGCTTTAAGATCGATGCTGATGGTACTGCTGAGTTTGCGCAGGTAGATGCCCGTGGCCTGATAACCGCCACGTCAGGTGTTATAGGGGGCTGGACAGTTAGTGGAGACACACTAACCGCCACGGGTGTAGTCCTAGATGCTGATAATCAAAAGATCACTGTCGGATCGGCAGCTCCCAATATTGTTATTGATGGTAATAATAAGTATATTAGGTCTAGCAATTATACGGCTAATAATAGTGGTTTCAATATAGACGGTACTGCAGGTTCGGCTGAGTTTCAGAATATTACAGCACGTGGTTTACTTAAAAGTACAGTTACCCAAACTAATACCCAACATAGTACGGCAGGTACATTCATAGTAAATGATGCTAGTGATGTATTGTTGAATGATCTAGCTGATGATGCACTTACCATTGATGTCAAAACACAGGCTATGAACCGTAATAGCATGATTTATATGTCGCCTGATGCAACTAGAAGGGAATGGATACGTGTTACGAATGATGGAGATGCTATCACAGGTGGGTATAGGTATACAGTTGCACGAGATCTAGAAAATACTGGTGCTTTTGCATTTGAGGCTGGCGAGTCTGTTATTACTCGTGGGTCGGCATCTGTGTCAACACGTGCGCCTATGTGGGGTGAAGGTAAGACTGGATTTATTTATACACCTACTGCATATACACCTAGTGGTGGTATCGGTAGTGTATATGGATGGGCTAGGGCAATACTAGGTACGCAAGGTAGTGTATTTGCAGGCTACTTTACCTACACTAAGTCAGAATTTACGGATGGTGTATTGATGATCTTTGGCGAGTCTAGTTTTTCGTTTGGCGGTACAGGCTCATCGGCATATGGTGGTTGGGTGGAATTAGAAGGTACAGAAAATTCAGGTCCTTATATCGGCATTGTAAGGCGTGATGGACCAAATGCTACTGATTATCAAGCATACGGTAGATTTGGTAGATTAGCAGGCTTTTTAGATTATGGTGCTACTGATGATATTGGTATTGGATTAGGACAAGTGGGTGACTCGTTGTCATGGGATAAAACACAGGGCATGAGAATAACGGCAGGAGATGACAAAACACAAGTTACAGGCAGTTATATACAGATGCCGTCATTAACTACTGCTGAAAGAGATGGTATCTTTGCAAGTAATGGGATGTTGATCTATAATAGTAATACAAATAAATTACAAACCTATGAAAATGGAGCGTGGGCGAATATTATTTAAGGAGTAAACAATGGCTGAAACCACAAGTTCAGCGTATCCAGCAGCTTTAGACTCTAATACTTCGTTACTTGGCGATCAAGTAAACCAGAAGTCTTTAACATTGTCGGGTGCGCATACTAATTCAGTAACAACAATTACTACTACAGCAACTATATCAGGAGTAAATGCGCCTGGATATTGTTTGGTTGATAGTGAGCTAATACATTTTACAGGAGTATCGGGGGCAACACTTACTGGTGCCACTAGAGCGGCAGACAACACTACGGCAGCTACTCATGCGGATGGAGCGACTGTGTACTTTGTGCCTGTCGCTAATTGGGCTAACCAACTAAAGCGAGCTATTGTTGCTACGCAAACTGAGCTAGGCACTGATCCTGCTGGTGCATTCACTGATGTAAATACCTCCTTAAACACTTGGTTGCTTGGCGTAACTAACTCCATTACAGCAGGTGCAACCCAAACTCAAGCTGGTGCTACTGCACTTACTAAAAATACAAATCGTGTAACTGTAGTGGGTACTAACGGTGATGGAGTAAAATTACCAACTGCTGTAGCTGGTCTAGAGATATTAATTATTAATGACGATTCGGCTCAGACTCTAAAGATATGGCCTGCTGATAGTGACGCTATAGATGGGGGATCAGCCGATGCAGTAGATGCCAATCAACTTGCTGCAGGTAGTTCACGCAGATATATAGCTGTGGATGACACTAATTGGTATACTGCTACCGTTGCTGTTGATGTAGCTGATAATTCTATAACTTTAGCGAAAATGGCTGGGGGAACTGATGGCAATATCATTTCATATGATGCCAGTGGCGACCCAGTAGCTATCGCTACAGGTGATGATGGAGAAGTGCTTACTTCGGCAGGAGCAGGAGCACCACCAGCATTTGAAGCAGCAGCAGGTGGTGGTGGAAAGATATTGCAAGTGCAATATCAAACTTATGGCACAGAACAAGAAAACAATACAGACACGTGGGCTGTAACAGGATTACAGAAAGCAATAACGCCTGCCCATACCAGTAATACGATTTTAGTAATGGCAAGTATTCGTTCTTGTTATAAGGCAAGCGCAGACACCTATATTGGATTCAGACTGAAGCGAGCCATATCAGGCGGTGCGACTACGTATGTAGTGTTGGATGATTTATGGGGCTATACGGCTGATGGAGGTGTACGCCAAAACCTAACCAATGATATTACATATGTGGACGCTCCTTCAACTACTGCGGAAATAACATACGACATTGAATTCAGAAGTGAAACTGATGAAGCCACATGCAGAGTGCAAAATAGTGGGACAGTAACAAGTGGCTTTGTTTTGATGGAGGTAGACGGAACATGATAAGAGTAACAGAAGTAATACGTTGGAAATATCCTGATGCTAAATTTACATACGGTGGCGACCAAGTACAAATCAAAAAGCATGATAATAATGGTGATGCTTGTGAGGGTTTGACGTGGCTAGATGATAACATCAACAAACCGACTAAAGCGCAGATTGATAGTTGGCGAGCTGATGCTGAGGAGGCTTACAAGTGGAAGGATGTTAGAGCGGAGCGTGATAAGAAACTAGCATCTAGTGATTATGTAATGATGGTAGATTTTCCTTTAGAGGATAAGTCAGATTGGGAAGCATATCGACAAGAGCTAAGAGATATACCACAAGATTTTGATGATGCTGATGACGTGGTGTACCCAGAAGAGCCAGCCTGATGAGAACTAAAAGCCAATATAAATCTCAAAAGCGTGAGGACAAAAAACGCAATAAGCGTGGAATGCGTGTTGGTTCAAGGTCGGTATTTACTATACTGAAAACAATAAAAAACAGAGTGGAGTATCTAAATGAGCCAAGCTGATGAGCGAACAACAGAACAACAACGCATGGATAGATGTAGCTATAAGCTGTCTGGTAGTTGTGATTGTACTATTTTCTGCGTGGAACACGATAGCAACAATCAGAATAAACAAACAGATGGAGATGAATAAGGCGCATCTTTGTTTTATAACAGATTTTATGTTTGGTCCTGTTCCTCCTGAAAGTCAGGAGGAATTGTGCGATATGTTACGTAAAGATATACATGAGACATGGCAGGATTGGCGCAAAGCAGGCAACGAGTAAGAGAAAGTCTTTGGATATAACAAATGCGACGATTGACTTCATCAAAAGCTGGGAAGGATTCTCGGCTACCGCCTATTATGACGTATCACGCTGGTCCGTTGGATACGGAACAGTCGGTTACGAAGGAGAAGTTGTTACAGAGGAGGAGGCGGCTAAGAGATTACAAGAGGTTGTCGCAACATACGCAGACAGACTCTCCAGAAAACTTACCTTTGAGCCAACCCCAAGTCAGACCACCGGCTTACTATCGGCGGCCTATAATCTTGGTGTGGGTGGGATTAGTAAAATTACTATCGCGTGTAATTCAGGCGAGTTTAGAGATGCTGCAAGAATGCTTAGACTCTACGATCACGCTGGAGGTAAGCAACTCGCAGCTCTCACCAGACGAAGAGAAGCCGAAGCAGGACTATTATGGCAACCCGGACCTGTGGTGGTGGATAATGAAATGAATAGAGGCAATCCACGCACTCAGTACGCTAGAGTTGTACACCTGGTAGAGCAAAACATATCAATTGATAAGTGGGTACAGGTGGCGAAGGAAGCTTATGAAGCACGCAGTAGTGTGACGGCATCCTATGACGATGCAGGTATCGGTGATCTAGATGATCGCACAGTTATATTACACGGCCAACACCCGGGTGCTGAAGAGTGGTTTGAGGAGCATTATCCCGGTGTTAAGATAGTACGCGATAACAGCCCAGCCCCTATTGCACCACGGCCTGATATAGAGCAAACAAAGCATACTCTATGGGGGTTGCATGGGTCAGCAGATGCTTGCTGGGGCCATACTTCTGAAGCTGTACCTTCTATATTAGAGATGGCCAAGACAGCCCGTATACAAGCCTTCAAAGTTTTATCTACAGAAAACCCTCATACAGTAGAGGTCATGCAAAAGATCAATCCAAATATGTTCTTTATGGTTCGGGCTATGTGGCAACCTGATGAACACAATTGCACTACAGATGCATTCTTGAATGCTACATTAGACCATTGCCGGGCCTGGTATGACCAGGGTGTACGATTTTTTGAACTACACAACGAGCCTAATCTTTTTATAGAGGGGTTAGGATTATGTTGGGCTAATGGTGCCGAGTTTGCACAGTTATTTTTAAATGCGGCCAGAGTATTCAGGCGCAAGATGCCCGAGATACAAATAGGTTGGCCCGGGTTATCCCCCGGACCAGATGTACCTCGAATACGAGCTGCTGCTTTACCATTCTATAAAGAAGCAGAGGATGCGGGAGCTTTACAAGAGGCTGATTGGATAGGAGCTCATTGCTATTTTCAAACAGACTTAGAAAGTATGTTGAAAGATGGCGGACAATATTACCGCAATTATATTAGAGGGAACAAACCCATATTGATTACTGAGTTTTCTAATCCCTCTCCTGGAGTAGACAAGGCCGAGAAAGCACATACTTACGTCGATTATGTGAAGAGTTTGGACTCGATAGTACATAGCTGTTATAGCTTCATTGCTACTGCGTCTTCAAGTTTTCCACACGAAACCTGGGCCGATTCACCAATTGCGCAGATAGTAGGAGCAAGATCTTGTGGAACAACAAATACTTAAACACGTAGATAGAATTAGAGCGCATATAAAAGTGTTAAACCATTCATCAGAGCGTATGGCTAATGCGTTGGACGGTGTGGAGGGCGAGGTGAAAGAATTATCAGAACGTGTAGCAGCAATAGAGGCTAATTTAGGTTGGCTTATGAAGCTGATCTGGATGATATTAGGAGGTATTGTTATGATAGTATTTAGGATGTTCGCACCCCCAGTATAGAGGAGACAACATGAATAATTTACCCGAACTAGAGCCTTCGGTTTCGGCAGGCTGTTATTACACGCGCCTGGATTATACTGCTCAGTGGGAACAATACTTTCTACTGATTAGTGATATACATTTTGATGCTAAAGGCTGTAATAGAAAACTAATCCGTAAACATTTGGAACAAGCAAGGGTGCGTAACGCACCTGTTTTTATATTCGGGGACTTACTTGACTTGATGGGCGGGAAATATGACCCTCGCAGTGCCAAGCATGAGCTTCGTCCTGAGTATGCTATGGATGAGGACTATCTTGGTAGTGTCTGTGAGGATGCGGCTGACTTTCTAGCTCCATACGCAGAGAACTTAGCCCTGATTAGTATGGGCAACCATGAGTTTGAGTATCGGCGTAGGCATGAGATAGATCCACTAACTATTGTAGCGACGCACCTCAAGATAAAGACTGGCGTTGCTCCAACCATAGGACCATACACAGGCTGGATACAATTCAAAATGAAGTACGCTAATGGTGGTAGGCGTAAGACTATCAACATGAAATACCATCATGGCGTAGGCGGTAATGCGCCTGTAACTAAAGGTGCTATCCAGAGTAACCGAAGTGCCGTCATGTGGCCTAATGCTGACATAATGATACGTGGACATATACATAATAGGTTTGCTATGTCGATGCCTGTAGAAACTATATCCAATCACGGCAGGATAATGACTGACCAAGAGCGCATCTATTTACAGACAGGCTGTTACGTATCGGACATTGAGGACGGTAACAGTTGGTCTAGCCGTAGAGGATTTGGAGTACCTGCTATGGGAGGCTATTGGCTCAGGCTATACAACGATAACCTGACTGATAATACTGTGAATGTACAGTACCAAGCGATACCGACTGACTAGTGAATCGTAAGGACCTGAAACGTAAGCTGTTTGACGAGCGTGACCGTTGCGACTGGTGTGGTCACTGGTTGAATAACGAAGGTGATATGCATGAATGGCTTCTTAAACGTAGTGCAGTCCCTAAGAGTAAGAAGAAGAAAATATTTGATGAGCGTAACTGTTCGTTGCTACACCACAGTTGCCACATGGAGTTTGGTCAGACAACAGCAATGAAAGAAAGGTTAGCTCCGATCTTTGTGTCACGCTATGGCAAGGAAAGTATGTTGAACTTTATTGACTCCTTATCTTTAAGATCTCCCCGGGAATATGTTGCTCTAATAGAATCTATTTAGACTGTTCTAGGGTATACTATTAGCATCATCCGTTGGGGTTGAGCCAAGCGGATGACAAACGACTCTAGATAATAAATATATAGCAAACTGTACCGTCTCGCTCAACCCCACTTATGAAAAGTCCCTAATTTTTAATGCGTCTTATTGTTTTATGTGGTAAAATATGAACATGAATAATCAACATGTTCAAACAGAGTCGGACGAGAAGGTGACAGCTTCGTGGGTAGTCAATCGAGGTCTTCGTGAAATGATTGCTCAACGTGCAAAGGTAGAGGATAGATCAGAGTCCTCATTGATTAGACAAATCCTACGAGAACACTTCTCTCATTACAGATACCAGTCTGGACCAGTTGCATACCCATATATGCAACCTGCTCAGAAGGTATAAACAACAACCTACACTAATAGGAGGAAAGATTTATGAACAATAAGTCAGATGTTGGCTTTGTTGCTCGAGCCCTAAAGGGCACAGCAAGTATAGCCGATCCAATGTCAGAAACATGGGAAGCAAATCTTCCTGTGTCATCAGTATATCTCTGGACACATAATGGTAAGCCGGAGTTCAAAGAGGGAGTACCTCGTTACGGTGGCTTTGCCGCCTCATCCGAGGCTGTAGATGAATTGTTATCTACTAATGATCTGATTGTTCCTACTGAATGGGAGCTCACAGATTTACATGGGAGAGAGGGTGCATATGGGGCATACCTCACTCGGAAAGTTGCAGTAGCACCGATAGGGTTCAGGTTACGCTGGCTGGACCAGACAGGTGGATATCAAACACAGTTTGATAGAGAGAATGGGTTCACACGCCGACATGTACAGGTACTAGCCGGTCTAGGCCACATGAATAAAGGCACTCCAAAGTTTGCTGGGTATTGTGTGCTCACCGCTAAAGGATATCAAGCGGGTAATCTCATGGATTCACTTCGTGACTTTTATAATGCCATTGGTCCTGCTCGAAGGGCTGCTGGCGCAGACAATGGTATAGCTCAGTGTGCTTTCTGGCATAGCATTGGTACTTTTAGTGACGAGCCAGAGTACGACCAGGTAGGGTCATCCGCAAAGAGTGTCATCACACCACTGCGACCACATCCTTACTATTTTGGTGGCGAGGATGTCACAGAGGAACGTCTTAGGACTCTCTTTGTAGGGCGTGAGAACTACGAGAATTTTACTAACACTGCTGAAGGCGCAGAGGAATGGCTAAAAGCATGGAATAAAGGATCTGATGATATAGATACTCCTATATTAGAAGAGCCAGTATTTGCTACTGCAGAAGAGTCTATCAACACATTGTTCTAGTGGTGCCTGAAACTACTGACCAATACATCGAGGATGTTGGGGGGCGTAAGTACTTTACTATGCTTCCTAATCTCCTTGATGATGTTGGATTATCCCCCTATGCCTTTCGTTTATTAGTACATTATTACAGAGTATGTGGTGGCAACAGCACTTGCTATGAAGGTGTGCGTACTACAGCTAAACGTACCTGTATGAGTGTAGGTAAGGTGAGTGAAAGCAGAAGGGAGTTGGAACAAGATGGTTGGATAAAGTTACGAGCAGAACAATTCGAGAATAGGCCTGCACCCACGTTAGTTGTAAGCATACAAGATCGCTGGAAAGAGAACATGGAGCAGTACGAGAATGGCTCTCCCTCAGTCAAGGCTAAAGCTAAGAAAAAAAAAGCAAAGCCCAAAGCCACCGACGCAGAGCAGTCAATCAAAAATCGTACAGTTGGTATCAAAGATGCTTACGTGGAATTATTGGGATATGGCCCCAAATGGTATCAAGGAGAAGGTAAAGCTGCACGTCAGATTGCAGAGAAGTATAGTGTATCGCAATTCAGACAAGCTTATACGTACTATAAGAGTCAGAAGTTTTGGCAAGACAAGAAGCTGAGTTTAAGATTTTTGTTACAGCAAATGCCAGAATGGGAGAGGAATAATGATAGAGAAAAAGCAGGACATAGTACCTCGTCAGATATTGGTGACTTCCTTGCCGGAGTTACCGGTTGACTTTAGTGTCTTCGATAGTTTCGATGTAACATGGCATCCCAAATGCCAAAAAGCGAAGGCCAAAGTATACGCATGGATTGAATCTCTTATAGAAGGAGAGCCAGGGGGGATTGTGTTATGGAGTAAGAACTATGGCTGTGGTAAGACACACCTAGCCAAAGCTGCATACAGGGCTTTAGGTGCTGTACCTACCCCGCCTTATGGTTTCAGGAAATTTGGAGAGTTTATAACCTCCGAGGATTTTTTCCAGTCGATACGAGACAGTTATGCACATGGATCCCCGACTCAATTGTTCAAAGATTGGGAACAGTCTCCTTATTTGATAATGGATGACTTTGGAAAAGAGTACGCTGCTAATATGGAGTGGGCTCGAGAACAATTCTATAAGCTAATCAATCGTATTCACGAACACAAAAGTTTTTTGTTGACTAGCAATCTCACACCGGCTGAGTTAGGAGAGCGGATAGGTGGAGCTTCTATGTCTAGACTAATTGGTATGTGCGGACAAGATGGTTTCGTAGATATGTCGGACATACCTGACTATAGGGTTAAAAATCATGGGAAAAATAGAAGAGTTGGGACGCAAGCGACAACGGTCTCACGGAAAGCAGGGAACACACCGCCTTTTTAAAGATCCCAATGCTGAGAATATCGTTGGGATAGCTGGCGAATTTGCATTCGCAAATGAGTTTGGTTTTACTATAGATGAAGATGACCTATGGCAACGGCCTTGGGGTGATGGTGGAGTAGACTTTGAACTGGCTAATGGGCTCACTATAGATGTAAAGTGTGCTCGTAAGCCAGTTTTTCTTTTAGTAAAAGAAACTGATATAGAACAGGTAGCTGATGTCCTAGTGCTAGGTAGATTCATTGATGTGGATACCATCAAGTGGGTTGGCTGGACACTTGGCAAGGTAATGAGGCATGCTGTTATGAAGGATTTCGGATACGGTATCCGAAGCTATGCGTTGCCAGCCGAGGATCTAACATCAATGGATAGATTGAAACTATTCTTAGAAAAGAATGGGCACTACGATAGTGAGCTTGACTCAGGAGATATATGGTTATGAATAATGAAGCATTGACATTGACACCATCACAACTAATACCAGAGACTTACCTTGAGCTATTGCAACAGGTCAGGGGCTTAGGAGATGTAGAGTTCTGGTCCATTGGGGACATCGCTACTTCATTGGAAGATGAAGCATCCGATAACCCTAAGAAAAAGAGGGCAGTACGGCAGGCTATCGCAGATGTCAGTGGTGTGTTGCCAGACACAGTGCTAAGGTACAAGAATTGCGCAGAGTTTTTTCCAGTGCAGGTACGTGAAGAATATGTTACCCTTACTAGGTATCATTTCAGAGCAGCACGTTCTGCAGGTAGTTTAGATGCCGCAAAATCGTGGTTGACAAAAGCGGTAGAGAGCGCAGATAATTATGGAGGAGTACCTATGCCAGTGAGAACACTGATCGGGCTTATAGCTGACGCAAGAGACCGTAAAGACAAAGTGAAGTCTCAAAAGCGGCAGTTAGCTAACAATATAAAGCGTGCTGAGTCAGCTTTAGATAGAGCTATTAGTTTGTCAAGTCAACTAGAGCTGCCTAAAGGGTTACGTGATTCATTATTCGCTGCCTTAGCAGCAGTACAAGATGTATCGGCTGAATGGAATGAGCAAAAGTAAACTAGAAGACGAACTATCACAGCAGCTAAAGCTACTCAAAGTTAAGAAGCCTGAAAGAGAGTATCGCTTTAGTAATGCTAGAAGATTTAGGTTTGATTTTGCATGGCCTGAAGAGAAGGTGGCATGTGAGGTACAAGGAGGGGTGTGGGTAGGAGGCAGGCATAATCGTGGCAAAGGCTATGAGAATGACTGTGATAAACTAAATCTAAGCCAGCTTGAAGGATGGCTTTTACTATATGTCACCACCACTCACATCGCAAGGGGTGATGCCGCAGAACTAATTCGTAAAGCACTCAAGGTACGCAAGCTACAACCCCCATACTATAATGATAGTGATGTAGTATAATTGGATCACATAATTCGGAGGATTATAAGATGAAGAATGGCTGGAAGACAACTGAGTTTTGGGTCTCTGTAAGTGCTCTAGTAGCAGGAGTGATTGCTTCTACTCAGGGCTTTCTACCCCCAGAGGCCGCCGCTTGGGCAGGAGCTATAATTGCAGGGCTTTACGCATTTAGTCGAGGTCTTGCTAAACAAGGACAATAGCTATATAATAATAGCTATCACCTCCTTGGTAGCGGAGAGATTACAGGTTTTTCTCCTTTCCTCCTGAATTTCTCCAATCAGTAACAGGGGAGGCTACGAAAGTAGCCTCCCTTTTTTTATTCCACTATTATTACGTCTACCAGAAATGCCCCTGCTGGACTCCAACTGTCTCGTACTATTCGTCCCCCCTTTATCCAGGGTGGCTCTCTCTGCAAGAGATCCAATCGAAAACTGCCATCGTCCAGTCGATGGATGAGCCCTCCACGATCTATACACAAAAAAGTATTTTTGAGCTCAGGGATATAGAATTTCGTACCAAGCGGGAACTCACTAGGACAGGCGAGTGTAGCATATTTCTCGTGCCACCATTCCCAATGATGCCATCTACCCGATCCATCGGTGAGCCATGAGTTACATTGCCCATCTACCACGTTATCTGGGTGACAATTGGGCCCAAGATTAGGCGGCCAATAGTAGCTCAAACGAGCTTGGAGCTGTGGCTCTACGGTAGGTTCGGGTGTGGGTGGTACTGGTGTGTTCACTTGTACATCTATGTAGGGATTGGGTAGCGTGGCTTCAGCTACTGGTGGCTCTACTTCATACGACCTAAAGGTATTCCATACCACAATGCCTGTTATAAAACCAACCATCATGGATAGGGCAATCATAATTACTGTTACTTCACGTCTTGATAACATAACTAACCTCCTTGTTAGTTCATATATATATGCCACAGATTCATGTACTCACATTCTGTGACGTGCTTCAGTGCTTCTTCCATTAGTACATCCATGTCTGTTGAGTCACATTCAAAGGCAGGCCATCCACTCAACACGTATGCAGGCGGTACTACTAGTGGGAATTGGTCTGCATCTACTATCACAAAGCCTGTATTATACACTGTGCTGGCTATGTAGTACTTCACTTGATGATCCTCTTGTCTGGGTCTACCTTGAGTTCTACTTGTGATGGTACTCCATAACAGAAACTACCATGTGACCATCGCAAGTTACGTCTAACCTTTCTTACACCTGCTGCTACTTGTTCTATCTGTATCTTGTTGGGAGTAGCAAGGTAATATGATACACCAGTATCTTGTTTGCGTACCATTAAAGGTTCTCCCGAATGGTACACAAAGAAGGTATCTCCTGCTTGTATACCAGCACGTAGTAATGTGTATGTAAGGTCATCTCTAGAGCTTTGATCTCTTAAGAGTCTAGTCTTTTTTTTCTTGGCTGATGCCCATGTTAGCCGTCTTTGTCTTATCTTTGTTTTTGATTTTCCGCTTTTAGGAATCTTTCTGAATATTTCACTGAGCCGTAAGGTTACACCAGCCCAAGGCCATCCGTTATGGTTGTTGCCATACACATTGCCAACATAGACGAGGTGAAACTTCTTTCCGCCAGAATTCTTTCTGCGCTTAGGTAAGCCTGTCATTCGTTTTGCTTTCATTCGCTAACCTCATCACGCAATATCTTATTTAGATCTGGACACGTACTGTCATCTATCCCAAACATTTCGTTGTGGATATCACGCCTCCACTGGTCTGCCTTACTGAATGGTAGTAGCTTGCATTCTCGAATGCAGTAGCAGTACGTCCATACAGTACCTAACCTTTGACCAGACGGATAGTAATCCGCCTGGTCTTTAGGTGTTTTATTCTGTTTCTTTTTCCTGCGTTTTGGACTCATCATATAGTATAGGTGGTTCAGTGTGTATAGTTCTTAGGATTTCTTCCTGCGTTTCGTAGTCATCGTCTAGGATAGGTGTCTCGTAGCCATCATCGCCCTCGTACGTCACCCAATCTACGTACTCAGCCTGATCTACAGCCTTGAGGACACGCTTGACCAGTACATCCTTATCTAGCTGTCTGGTGTTGATTGTAGCTATTACTTTCTCATCGAAAGTACTAATCTGTATTGATGCCATGTCAGTAGTCCTCCTCTAGGCTCTCGCCTGCATAGGTTGGGTCAAAGTACTCGTCTTTATGGTACGGATATATACTATCATCCTTGTAGCAATCGTCACACCATGCACCTGTGGGTATACCGTAGGCATCGTAACGATTGAGTGATTGAATTTCACCTTCCTTATCACAGCCTTGACACGTCCATCTCCAATTCATGGCGACTAAGATATCATCTATCATTATAAATGCCATTATATAAACGGTCACGATCAGTTAGTATGTCACGATGCAGTGCACCTACTAGTGTCTCAACATCTTTTAGCTTATCTAGTGCAGCCTGTAACTCTGCTGCTACAGTTTCCTCTCCATCTGGATATAGATTAGCCTTAGCATTCTTGATGATATGCTGTGTGTTCCATAGTACTATTCTGATCTTGGTAACTTCTGCTTGATATGGCTCAGTCATGAGATATGGCTCAGTCATGATGTCTCCTCTTTATTTCGTTCCTCTATATGGAATTCTATATTACACTGGATAACCTCCCAGTTGATACCGATTTCGGCATCAGCCCTGTAGTGAATGTTATGTAGAATATCCTCTGCCTCAGCACTAGATATGAAAACCCCCATATTTTCGGCTACATGAAACACATCATCTTTATGCCATACATGGACAGCAATCGCTGTATCAGGCTTGTAGTACCTTGCCATGCGTTCTGTGTGTTCTTTTACTGTTGTCATCCTTGCACCTCCTCCCAGAATTTATCTCCGCAAACTTGACACTCACACATATAGTCTGAGACAACATAAGCTGAAGCCTCGAAAATCATATACTTCAGCCACTCTGTAGTGTTCTCAAATGTAACTGTTGAATCAAGGTTATCCAGCGAACACCCATACTGTGTATGTGGATATGAGTCTGGTTCGCACTGGCATAGTGTGTGTTGTTTTACTGTTGTCATCCTGTCTCCTCCTTATCTTTCTCAAGTTTGTCAAACTTACCTTGTAGTTTTTTGGTTAGTTGTTGTTTCACCTTCTCATTCTTTTCCTCAAAACCCATAACTTCAAAGTGGTCATCCCAGAAATCGTGTGGGATGACTATTTCAACTCCGTCTTTGTTATCTTTTTGTTCTTTCATAGTTTCACCTCGCACTATGTCTATTGTAGTGCTGGACATGCCAGCCACTACTATCAATGTAGTTTTCTGTGTCTATTATATTGTGGGTAAAACATCTACCACACATTGGCTCATCCCAAGTACCATCCTTGAGGATGTAGTCAGCAACCACATCCTCATTGGCATCATCACCTACACTTAGTGGTACATGAGCAGTAAAGGCAGTGACGATATCGCCACTGCCACACTGACTGCATTTGTAAGTACTCATACTACCTCCTTATCCTCATCCTTTTCCTCGTCATCCTCGTCATCTGCATCATGTGTATCCCAACTCATCTCATCCTCCCAATTCTGCAGGTGTTCTCCAAGTTCTAGATGGTCGTTATCCCATATCATCGTAACTCCTCCTCTGGTAGTGCTTCATAAGCCTCTGGGTGGATAGGATGGGGATCTAATCCCATCTCTGCTCGCTTCTCATTGGCTTGCTCCACACACTCCCTACAAATTGGTTGGTTATGAAAACTAGGTACATGGTTAGGATTGCTGACAAACATCTTTTCACATCCAAGACATGGTGATGCTAACAGCACCATTCCGTTGACGGTGTGCAAGTTAGCTACACTTTCATCATAATCTGGATAGTTATCTTTTAGTGTCATATCAATTCTCCTTTATCGCTAGTGCGATATGCATAAACATCAAGAAACTCACGATCAGAATGAACTGATCGTGAGTCTCCAGTATGTCTAGTATTATATTTACCACAGTAGCTCCTGTGGAATCTCAGATTGTACCCAACTTGATAGCTGACTGGCATGATCGTCTATCTCACTGGCATTGCCGACTAACTCATCAGCTACAGTCCGTACAGCCTCGATGGCTTCTTTGAAATCGATTGCTAAATCACGAGTAATACTCTCTAGAGCAGTCTCTAGGTCGTCTAGCTGGTACTCTACATCACTAACTTTGTCCTCCAGATTAGAGCCTTCGTTAGTGCAGTACGTTGCATACTCTGCTGCTTGGTCAGTTAGCGAGGCTAACTGCCCCCAGTCTGCTGATGGTAGCTTAGGTAGTTTGTCTCCTCTCAGCAGTTTGATGCCTTTCTGTAGATCGTACATGAACTCATTGTTTCTATCTAACCTCTTCATAATATCGTGCATGTCACTTGCTGGTATCACCTTCAACAATCTCTGCCACCAACTTTGTGTGCGTATGTAATGCCTGGAGTCCGACAGTATAGATTCGTACTTCATAGTGACTCTGTCACCCTCATCTATCACATCTCGCAGGGTAGTGTAATGTTGTCCTTCATTATCTGTTTTATGTTCTAACATATTCATACTCCTTTTTTGTGTGGTGAATTATCTATGTGATACATCAGGTTATTCACTGACCTGTGTTGTTGCGCTTCAAGGCAACTCTCTAATGCTGTGATGAGTGCCTTCAGTACTGTCCTGTGCGTTATCGTAATGGACTCCACATACTCAGTTTCCTCGTATGAGCCCTCCAGTGTTACTGGGTCATACACAGGCTTCTTATGTTTGAGTGCCTGCTCGATAACGACACTGTTCTCGAAGCTGTAAGCCTCGTCTCTCTTGAATGATACTATCATTGGCAACCTCCTATGGTTGATATTGCATTGTGCTTTTCAGCATATGACTGGTCAGGATTTGCACCTGATTTAAGATCAATAGCACTATGCCCAGTCGGATACATATCCTAGAAGTAATCCTCTAGGTGCAGAGATAGCTCGGCAGTGGGTTCACCATCTAAATCAGCTATCATTTTCACGTCACTGACTGATAGTCCAAACTCATCAGCCATAGCCTGCCAGTACTCCTCTATGTTATCGAACTCTTTCGGGTCAATCATATCAGCCTCCTATTGATAGATACACCATTGTAACTCGTTGTCCTTGATATATTGTACCATTGCATCTAGCCCCTGTTTTGTTCCTATCTTGACCAACTCTGTAGTCTTGTCCTCATCCAGATAGTCACCACCAGTTGTTAGAGTCTCTCCTGCATATTCACCGTCATGAAATTCTATCTCGCCTTCAATCCTAAATGCATACTGGTCAGGCTGACCTGCTTGATAAGGTACTGATGCTATGTAATAGCCCATACGATTAGCAGAGTGCCAGCCTTGATTTACATAATCCCATCCATCTCCATCACTGGTACACCATGTCCAGACTACATCATCTGGCTGTAAGGCTACAAACTCATAGTCCTGACCATAAGATTCAAAGAAGTCATCCTTGATTCCCCACTTGTTCTTAGCGACAGGGTTATCGATAGGCTTGTACTTCTCTTTGAATTCCTCTATCTCATCGTACTGATTCGCTGGTATATAGCTCCATCCGT